>MDSV01233495.1_pt1 | contig 11792 bp, 7 predicted proteins | sample 810851 | NCBI WGS metagenome assembly MDSV01 (sample SAMN05326640, study PRJNA326480) | marine metagenome | isolation source: seawater | place: Atlantic Ocean: North East | collected 2012 | reverse complement strand
GTTTTGAGCTTCTGCTTCTGTAAAATGTGCCATTTTACTTTCTCCTTAATTACAATTATAAATATTAGTTTGTGTCAAATCTGACCACAAATGTTAATGCTAAATCTTTGTCATTTTTAATTGGTTTTGCTGTTTTACCTACAGCAACTAATTGATTATCATCATCATATAATCCAATTGCTGTTACATAAGTTCCAAAATCAGAATGTGTAGCTGCACCAATTAATTCAGTACCAATTCTATATTCTTCGTTTTTATATGAACCTGTAGCATATCCAGTTAAATTATATGGATAGTCGTCATAAATTGTATTTCTATAAATATTATCATTATAATCATTTCCGTTAAACGAAACACTTCCACTATACCCAACTTTTAAACTTCTGTTATTAGTATGTTGAAATTCATTTTCTCCAATTCTACAAACATATTCATTTTCATATATAGTTTGTGTTGAATCAAAAGTTAAACTAAATCCATCACTAGCTTCACCAAGTCCTACACCTGAATAAGAACCAGTATCAGTAATAACTATCAAACCATCATCATAAAAAATATTACCAACAACACTACCACTACCATTTGAATCAGGTTCTTTAGAAGCATAACTAGAACTAAAAGCTATGTCATATAGATTTCCATATCCATCATCTTGTAATATTATTGTAGAATCAGAACTATCATCTGTTAATCTAACTGAATCTAATGCAATAGATTCACCATACAATCTTTGTGGAATTGATATTACACTAGCACTTTCATGTAATTGTCTTGTATATGGTCTTCTCAACTCCATCTCAGACTTTTTATAAGGTGTATCATATAAATGTCTAGTTTTTGTATATGTTACAACTGCATTTACACCTTTTGGTGTTCCGTTAATCCAATCTATTTTACCAGCCATACTATTTATATCTCTATAATACATAGTATTGATTGTATAGTAATTTGGTAAATTATAAAATATACTTGATGAAATAGTTTTAGATGCAGAATCCGTAGTCCAATCATATTGTGTTGCATCATTACCTTTTGTTATCGGTAGTGCATATACTCCACTTCCACTATCCAAATTTGTCACAGTAAAAGTTTTGTGAACTTCAAAAGGTGAGATTAAGATATCATCGGATTCGAGATTCTTGAATTGCATTTTAGAACCCCTTAAAAATCAAGTTTTACTTTAATAAGTGCTTCTCTTGATTTTGACTTTAATATTGGTTTACTTAATTTAGCTATTGCAATTAACTCATTTGAATTATTATACAAACCTACAGATGTAATAAATGTTTTAGGTTCAGAAGCCAGACCTGGAATTACGACTTTATTTCCAACAACTGACTGTGTATAAAAAGTTTCATTTGAAGTTGAATTAAAATCACCTGATGTAGCTCTTACAAAATAATGTTGTGATGTTATTTGTTCTTGTCGTTTCATCTGAAAATAAGAACCACTCACAATAGAATTAAATAATAATCTATTATTTCTATCATCACTATTTGAACCACTCTTAGTTACTAAACCAAGTGGTGCTGAACTTAATCTTTCTGGATTTAAAATTATCACACCTAAACTTGGATAAAAAGTTCCATATGAACCACCGAGAGCTGCAGTTTCAGAACCAGCTGCAGTATCTATACTAGTACCACCAATTAGTGAACCACTAACAATATTGTATTCTGGTGAAAAATTTCTAGCAAATGTATTACCACCTTCGTTAGTAGATGAATCATCAATTAATTTTATTTTTTTATCAGCACCATTTCCTAAATGTAATTCCCAACCACCTGGTTCTATTTCTTCTCTCATTCTAGCTCTATTAAGAACTATTGCATAAAACTGTTTAGATGTTGTATTTGCTTGAAAAGTAAAATCTGTGGTTTGAGCAGGATTGATTAAACTATTAAATTGTCCAAATGATGCAGCTGCAGTTCTATCACCAGTAGCACCTTTAGTTCCTAAAGAACCACTACCATCTCTGTGACCATATACTACTCCAAACTGAACTGATGCTGATGCATTTGCTGCAGGATCATATCTGTATACATCTATATTATAATCACCGTTATTTGTATATTGTGTAGATGAACTAAAAAAAGTGGTTATATTTCCATCTCCATCTTGCCAAACACCAGACGTGACAATTCCAGTATCTATACTTACATCTTCTGCTGTAAAATTTTTAAACATTTTTCATATTCTCCTATTTAGTAATTACTCTGACTTCCACCAGGTCCTCCAAAAGCTCCGGCAGGAGCTCCATCAAGAGGATTTTGAAAGTTTACATTTTTTGGCCCTTTTGGATCTGTATTTGATGCAGGATCTGCTTTGACAGTAATAGTGACTACTTTACTTAAAGCTGATTGAACACCAGTTATAGTAACATTTGTTGTTGCTGATGGATTTATAGACATTGTTCTTAAATCTACCGATGAAGCTGTTAAAGTTTTAGTTGATTGTACAGTACCTTGAAATGAAACAATATTGGTATTTTCAATGGTAAATGTATATTGTTCTGAAATTCCACCTTCGGTAGTTGGTTTAATAGATATGGTTGTATTTGTATCTACATCTGAATAGTTTGTTTGGTCTACATTTAATTGTGAACCAGCTAAACTTTGATTTATTAAATGACTACGAAAACCAGTTCTAACAGGTGTTGCTTCTAATAATGACATATTTTCAATTACCGTTCCATATGAATCAGTTCCATTAGGATGTGTTACATCCCATAGTGTGTAATCTACTTCTTCGTCACTTAATGCAAATTTTGTAATATTTAAATTACCACCTGAAGCTAATATTTCACGACCTCTTTTGGTCAAAATTGCGTCAACGGTGATACTTGAGTTGTCTAAAAATCCCATATTATTGTCTCCAATGAATTTTGTGTTGATATAACTTTTCTATAAATAAATATCGATGATTAATTTTTTTTAACATTTTTTATCTCTTAGGTCTTTTCTTAGGTTTTATTTTCTTTTTACCACCCTTTTGGTCTACTGAAAGTTTAGATATACCCTTTGTAGTTGGTACTGCAACAGTTGGTGCAGTTGTTGTTACGATAAATGGCAAGTCACCGTCTATGGTGGTTTCTGATGTGTTTTTCACACCCTCAAAAAACATTCTTCTTTGAGCTGTACTATGTTGATATTCAGTATCTAAATCTGTTGAATGTAATGACCTAGAACTATAAAAGTTTTCAAATGGATTAGTACTATATCTAGAACTCTTATCGTAATCAGCAGCATTTGCGTAAAAGAATTTATATTCTAAATTACGTAATGAAGTTCGTTGATTCACAGCCATTGCTCCAGTTGGTTCTTGATATACAAAATCTGGATATCCATATTTTGCTGAACCACTTATATATAAATTTCTATCATCAAAATTGTCATTAGCTGCAAACTTATATAATGCTGGTTTTAAGAAAGTATCTGAAGCATCTATCTCACCTTCATAATAAGGATAATCACTTTCTATTTTTAATACAGAATGACTAGCCTCATTAGTACTTTCATTAAAATGAAAATTTGTTAAATTAATTTTTGAACTATAATCTACTCTATCAAAAGATGGATTATTTCTCTGTATTGGAATCTTTGGTCTTTCAAAAATGTTAGGTTCAACTACAGTTCCTAAATGTGTTTTTGACCTCATTGGTATTAATTTTTTAATTTGTTTAAATACTGATTGGTCATAGTATTTTATTAAATGCATATAATCCCAAAAATCATTATTATCAGAATACTTTTGAAAATATTGATTTGATATATTTTTTAACTCAGAATATTGATGTTCAAAATTATCTCTAGGATCACCAAGATATTGATTGAAATCTAAATTAGCAAATGATGATACTATATCCTCGTTTACTACATCTGTTGGTGAAAAATATATACCAACCTTACGTGAGTCAATTGGTGCAAAATCATTAGAACTATGGTCAAACCTTTCACTTACACTTAAATTTGCACCACTACCACTTATAAAATTATTTTCTATTCTAATTTTATCTGAATTTCTTCTATTAGGCCCATAATTAGGTACAAAAGTTTTTGTGTCATCAACTACAGATTCAAATGTATTTACTCCACCAAATCCATTAGCAGAACCAGGAGAAGTTGTAGTCTGATTAGAACTAACATCTCTAATAGTTGTACCATCGGATAAACTAGTATTATCATCAAAAGAATATCTAGTAACTAGTGAGTAATATGACGATGATGGAGTGTTACCAATATACGATTTTGGATTACTTACATGATTATCAAAATATTGTTCTTTTAATATTTCATTCCACAATCTAAATTCCATTAACGAACCTGTTAACTGACTTCCAAAAGTTGTTCCTGTACCACCAATAAATAAATTATCACTTCCAGTCCAAGCTGCATTATAAGAAGACGATACTGTATTATTAGATCCTGTAATAATTAAAGATGTTTTACTAGAAAATATAGTTCTATCTAATCCACTTTCATATTTTTTAACAAATAAATTATAACTAAACGAATCACCAATGTTATCAGTATTATCTACAACTTCTCTTAAAGAAACATCATCCCAAAATATAATTGAGTTTGCTTTTAGGTTTTCAAATCGAACACCTAGTTTTGCTGTATTTGGAAATCTTATTGTTTTTGTTACTGATATTTGTCTCCACTCTGATTCATCTAATCCAATTGGTAGTGAAGTTTTCATACCACCCAATGCAGTAATAGATTCATTATTAGAGTTTGTATCTTCAGACCAATTAACAACATTTTCATTTTCATCTAATTCAAACAGACGTAAACGACCAACAGAATCTACACTACTACCAGATGCTTTAGCAAATGCAGAAAATGTATAAGTTTCATTTTGACTTATATTAGTTAAAGATGCTTTTTGTGAACCAAGAGAACCAGATGGTTCTGCGACTTTAAATAAATATGTATACGATGTTTGATTGTTATCTCTTTCAGAACTATTCTCATGTCTTAAACTATTTGTTCCTATCTTAGCAACATTAGAACTACTAACTATTTTTATATTTCCATACGCTGCACTGGAAGGTTGACCATCTGAACCTGTGATGAATGGTGGATTAAATAATTTATTTGTTTCAAAAGATGGAAATGGAAATAATTCAACATTAACTTTTTCTTTATTTAACATTAAAGAATAATAATCACCATCAAATATAGGTAACAATGAAGAACTTACTGTTTTATATCCATCTGAGCCTGATAATACAAATGCAACAGTTCCATAATTATCAGTAGAATCATTGTCTTTTAATTTTATAGCCCAATCAGTTCCTTTTTGAACTAGAACTTGGTCTGAACTATTAACTGACCTAAATCTTAATTCTACTGTTTGAGGTTTCATATTAGTATCACTATCATCAGTCCAACTACTTGAAACATATTGACTACCTCTAAAACCTAATGCTTTAGTAAATCTCCTTGATATTTCAAATGGTTCTCTTTGACTTGGTTTACTCAATCCACCGTATTCTCTAACTTTTAAAATAGTTCCTGGTATTCCATAACAATTTAATAAACCACGTAATGAAGCAATTGTACCTTTTGATTTTAATAAAAATGGCATACTTGCAATGAGTCTTTTAGTTATCTCTTTTGAAACGTCACCTTCAGGTGGAGAATCAAGAGAACCAGACGTATATAGTGAGTATGAATCACCACTTAATTTTTGACCAAAACCATGTCTACTTAATTCTAATAAATCTTTACCATCCTCAAATGTCCAACCTAAAGATTGAATTAAATTAAAAATTAAATCTTTTGAAAACCCATCACTTAAATCTAATCTTCTATCAGAAATATCTGATAAAGCTTTTATGTAAGACCAAAGTTCATCAAACTGTTGACCTATCATATCCATAAAATCTGAAAATTGGCTATTATTAACATCACTTGTAATATGTTGTGGTAATAAGTTAACTAATCTGTTTGGATTTTCTATGTCATATAAAGATGCACTATATATCTGACCAGTCTTAGATGCATTTGAACCATACCAAGTAGTAAAATCTGCGTGTGAAGAACTTAATGGTTTATATGGATCTGCATATGTTCCACTACCACCTTTTGGCCAAGATGAATCGTGAAATTCACCCATTGAACTTGAAACATAAGTTGATTTTGTGTTATATAAATAATTTTCATATCCATCAAAATTACTTTTAACGTCTCTTATTACATCCTTGTAAATAACAGCATCAGCAGCTCCATTAGTAGTTGCTGCAAACGATGCACTTAACGCTGTGTTTTGTTCTATTTTTTCTATTTTATATTTAAAATTTTCTAATCTTTTTTCTGCAGATGAAAAGTTTATAAAGTTTTTATATTGAGAATAATCTACACTCAACTCTACAGGTTTTTGACTACCACTTACATACTTATCAATTATTTCTTGTTTTAACCTTGCATCAGATGTAGTTAAATCATCAAAACTTTGTAATTCAGTTGGTCTATTTGAAATAGGAGAATTTTCTGGTAAATTTTCTTGTGGTATTAATACCAAAACATCTTCGTCTTCTTGCTCATACGGAAACAATTCAACAGTTTCAGTAAATGGTGGTAAAATTTCTTTTACAACATATACTTGTTCTTTTTCTGATATATCATCTGGTAAAGGTTCATATGTTTTATATACTATTGAATACGGTAAGGTTGGTACGGCCTGATTATCATACTTTACATTTGTTACCAAAAATCTTTTATCATCACCAAAATGTAAATATGTATTTAAATCTTTTCTATCTCCATATTTACTATTTATTATCCAATTTCCAAATTGTTCAATTGGTTCTTTAGAACCTTCAATTATTGGTTGTATTCTGTCTACGATAGTATTGTAACTTGAATCTATGGTAATTTTATTTTCGTCTACAGATAAAATCTTAGCAACAAAAGGTTGATAAACTGGTGTGAATATTTCTGATGCTATATTTCCATCAGCATCGACCTCTGCAGGTGCTGGAACTGCAGTAAATGCAATTTCTGGTTGAACATTCCTTCCAAGTAACTGATAGTCGATACCTCCAGGTGTTTCTACTTCTTTATAATGGTCTATAACCACTCTTATTTCAAATTGTTGAACTTGATTAGTACTAAAGGGATTAACATTGTTTTGAACATAATTCGACAGCGTAAAAGATTTACTAGGACTACCACCCTCTGAATGAATTACTTGACCATCTTTAAGTATTTCCCATCTTAATTCATCTTGTTCATTAAAAGTTATATCAGTTATATCTAATTCTATTTCGAATGGTTCAGTATATAAAACAAGCTTAGATGGTATAAAACTTCCATCATCATACCAACCATCAGTTAAAGTATAATTGTATAGATTTAAATCTTTTATCTGATTTAATAGACCACCAGGTCCTCCAACTTGAGGATCTGTTTCAACAGCCTCCATCGGTGGTAAAAGTTTTAGTATATCTGGTAATTCTATGTATGGTTTTCTAGCCATTAGTGTGTCTCAATTATTGCTGGTAAATGAAGTGTTGATGTATCATTTGCAACATTATCATTAATTGTTAATCTTATTCCTATGTGACAATCTTTACTAAAAAATGTTAATCTAAGTCTAGAACCACTTCTAGTGTTACCATCACCTGAACCACCAGCTACGGTATGTATTGCTTTAAACATACTTTGCGAATCAGGATTTGCATAACTAGCATCACCTGGCACGGATACAATTTGAAAGTCACCACCTTCATCTTGACCTATTGGCCTAGGTTGTATTGGATTAAAATCATTTCCATCTTTATCAAATCCTGTTATTTCCCATATGTATTCCGTTTCTACATCAGCTCTTAAAAAAGAATTACTAACTATATCTATTACAGGATTAGGATCATCTCGTTTTAAATAAACACAATTAAATGTACTATCCGATAAATTTCTAACATCATCTAAGGTTCTACCATCACCTTCAAAATCAACACCATCATCCCATTGTTGAAAAATCTGTGATTCTTGTCCGAGTATAAGGTCTTTGAATCTAGTGTAAGCAGGGGCAAATTTTGTATCACCAAATTTACCTGAGTTATTTTTTTTAAGTTCAAAAGGCCCACCTGCACCTGTATCTAAAAAGAAACTTGCTTGATATATATCTGTTTCAGTTGAAATTACTTCAAACTCCGTAAGACCTACATCCTCTGCTGAAAGTACTGGTGGTGGAAAAATTTTATCTACTAAAAAAAAATTTGGTATAGATATAGTTCCACCTGTCATTGATTGGTCAAAATGACCTGCATCTGCAAATCCTGCAGGAGGCACAAATTCAATCTGTGTTGAACTTGGTTGGTCTGCGGGTAAACCAACAAATCTTATTTTACTATATTCTGAAGTATCTGCAGTAACTTTTTTCTTTCGTCTAGCTAAATTATAAAAATCTCTAACATACTTTTCATCTCTTATATTTTGTATAACTAATCTTAATTCTGTTCTAGATGGTGATATTTGATGAACTATATATTTATTTTCTTTTATAAATAATGTATTGTCTATTTCATTAACATCAACTTCTCCATTAAAAATTTCATCATTTATATCTGTTACAACAGTTTCATACGAACCGGCTGATTTTCTTAAAAAGTTATATGTAACTTTAAATTTTCCTCTGTCATATCCTAACTTTCTAAGAATAGTACCAGTTTTTAATTTAATACCACCTTTTTCAGAATCGTAATAGTAATCATTAGAATCTGCCACAGAAGTCTCCAATAGATTATCGTTAGTATCATAAATTAATACTTCAACATAATCTTCTGAATCATTACCAAAATATCCACCAAAATATGTATTTTCTATTGAAGAATAATTAAATGGGGTATTAGTAATTAATAATTCTTTATCTGTTTTGTTTATTTTACTTGACATTAGTCTACAGGCTCCCCTTCTGGTATACTGTCTATTATTTCCATAGTTTTAGTTTTTACATTTCTCCATTCAGAACCTATTGCATAAAAAGTCTGTAAATCAGGAAATGGTCTTTTTTGATTTCCATCTATTAACCATTTCCTAACATCAGTTACATCATCTGATGTTATAGTATCACCATTTTCCAAACCATCTGGTAAAGGATCTATTATATCAATTTGTAAAAGTTCTGAAATATTTCTATCTACAAGTTTATCTGACATTCTGTCTTTGTTAGTTGCTTTTATAACATCTGTTTGGATAGAGTATGATTCTTCTTCAATTAAATTTTGAAAGTTAGTATATCCTGTTGTTTCTTCTATGGTTGCCCTATTAAGTTGACCTTCAAGTGTTGAGTATTCAGGTTCACTTAATTGTGCATTTTCTATACCTTCTCTACTAACAATGTCTTCGTATGATAATAAAACTCCATCTTCATTTCTAAATTTTTTTAATGCTGCTTGTATTAAATTTTCAATGTATTCACCTCGTAGTCTATCTCTAAACTCAGTATAAATAGATACATTTTGCAACTCGTCTTTTGTGTATGGCATTATTGTGTTACCTTGAATGTAAATCCCTCATCAAAATATTGATCTAATTCATCAACAGTTCCACTACCACTTTGAACTCTATATTCTAAGGTATAGTATCTTTCAGGTTGATATCCATCTAACCAAAGATTAAAATAGTTACCATTACTGTCACAACTTATTAATGAACCACTACCGTAAGGAACAATCACATCATGTGTTTCTGCATCTCTAATAGAATAAAACGAAGAAGCACTTGGTAATGTTTTTACAGTTAGATTTGAAGGCGTTGTTGAATATGTTCTTGCAGGAAATCTTTCTCTACAAACTAATCTAAATCTTACTTTGGAACTTTCTTTATATTCAGGTCTTAATCCTTTCATGTAAATAACAGAGTCTTCTAAAGCTGAGCCTGTTATAGGTGATAAAGAACCAGTTGACCATTTAGAATCATTCCAAACTGTTTCTAATGTGGGTGGATACTTTGTGTGTGTATCTGATGAAAAGAACGCTAAGTTACCAAATCTAGTTGTGTTACCTTCATCACTACCAGTATTAAGATTACCAATACTACCACTTCTTTTAATTATAAACCCATCATTTGATATTGAATTATCTAACCATTTGTTAACAATATCAGTAACATCAATTCTTACATCTGTAGTTCTATGATTTAATGAATGTGAAGCTTCATAACCACTTCCACTATGCCATTGTCCACCTGAAGAACTAATTTCACTATGCCAAAGAGTACCATCTGTATCTCCGTCTTTGTAATACCAACTACATCCTTCATCAGTTATTGGATTATCATATGACCTACCTTGTCCTGCTATCCAAGCTCCGTTGAGAGGATAAGAATATATACTTTGAGAGGTTGCTAATTCTGTTGATTTAGCATCATATAAATTTAAAAAAAATGATGGATTGGTTATTGTGTTTCTTGCTATAGATGATGAAATGTAATTTAAATTAAATCTCATTACTACACGAGAAACATTCACCGTTTCTCCAGTATCACTAACTTCTTTTCTTATTTCTAATATCTCATCTAATCCAGCGTTTAAACTACCACTAGCTTGATATAAAGTTGAATCTTTTTCTGCAAATGTAAAATAATGCATCTATTTACTCCGTTCCTAAGTTATCACCAAGAACTTTACCCTTGATATCCGAATTTAGATATTTAACTTCAAATATACTTGGATCTAGTGCTGGATATAAAATCCCACCTCGTAATGAAGAATCTATATCATAATAATTACCAGAATAACCATCTGCAATTTTATATTTATTTTCTATTACAATTTGTGCTTTTTTAGGATTGTTTTCTTCAGGTGGTACAACAGATGCAACACCATCTACCAAAGACAACTCATATGCAATATCTCCCAATACTATTGGTTGTCCTATTTGCCATCTATCAACATCAAAGAAATCTTGAATAACAGATACACATCGTAATAGAACATCATTTTTATTAAATCCAATTCTTGTTATTATTGCAAAACTCACACCTATGTTAATAACATATGCATCTTTAATATTTATTGCATCTGTAACTAATCTATATTGTGACAGATATGTTTTTAAATTTTCTTTTGCTGTCGGTGTTAATGGTGCTAGTTTTTTATTACTATCAAATCCAAGAGTGTACATATTTAATGCTAGAGGATTTGGTATTTTATTAACTTGTAAATTTTTTAAACTTGTACCAACATCATCTTCAGTTATTTCCCTTTCTAAATTCTCAACCATACCAGCTTTACTAAGTTGTTCATCTTGTGACATATGAACCTTAGCTACTGTTCCATATTTTGGTGGTAAAGAATAAGCTCTTACAATATAATCATCTTTAGTAACTGCTCTCTGTTGAGCTTGAAAATGTGCAAGTGCATTTTCTCTAACCTCTCTAACAGTTTGACCAGACGAACCACCTGTTGCAGGATTTGGGTTAGTAAAAGAAACAGAATCTTTAGATTCTTGAACTAATCCAGAAACTAATAAATTGTCTTCTACGTTATAACTAATACTAGTTATCTTAGTAATTTCATTAGAGTTTACATTATCACGTACACCACCACCATGAGTATATTTTATAGTAAGTGTGGTATTAGCTGGTGCAAGTCCAAAAGTGCTTGTCTTTAAAAAGTTTGAAGGATCAAAAGCGGTAGTTAAATATGAAGGACTGCCTGGTAAACTAGAACCAACACTTGTTGGATTTGGAACTATCTCTTCATCAGGATTATCTGATACACCTGCACCAAATCTTAATTCAGTTCTATTGTCATCTCTAATAAATGCCGTAAATCTTCGT
>MDSV01154307.1_pt1 | contig 11792 bp, 9 predicted proteins | sample 810851 | NCBI WGS metagenome assembly MDSV01 (sample SAMN05326640, study PRJNA326480) | marine metagenome | isolation source: seawater | place: Atlantic Ocean: North East | collected 2012 | reverse complement strand
TTGCTTATCCACCTCCAACATGTCCGCGTACACCTCGGCAAAGGTTTGATTGATGTTGAAAATTCTCTCTTGCGCCTCCAACAACTCTCGCGGCGTCTTATAACTCGTCTCATCCATCTCCTCCGCCTCGATCGCCCCTCTCGCCACATCCGCTTCAAAATAAAACTTCCTCGTCGCTTGCACGTAAAACATCACGATCGGCCTCTTCTGTCCCGCCGGCATATCGCTCGCGCTCGCCCAACACACCTTGTACCCTCGACACCCCGGCAACGGCGTGTGCGAATCCAAAAACGTTATCGGCGCCCTCTTCGACGCATCGTCCCACATCGCTTTCCTCCACGTCGATATCCCTCTCAACTTATTCCCCGAGCTCGCGTGCGCCGCCTTGATCACCTGCTTCCCCTCGGGAGACGACGCCGTGATGAAATTCCACGTCAGCCCCAGGTTTCTCCACACCTCGAGCGCGCGCCACCCTCGGTTTCCCTCCGTCTCCGTCGTCGTCTTCACCCCCAGGGTCGACGACCCATCGCTCGCGTCCATCGACGCGGCCTCCCTTCGCGTCCTCACCCTCCACCCCGTCCCTCGCGTCGTCGTCGTCCCGCGCGAGGACGCTCGAAGACGTCCACCGCCGCCGCCTCGTCTCCATCGTCCCGAGTCCCACCCTCGCGCGCGCGCCTCCTTCGAACCCCTTCGAGCGGCGCCCGCGGACGTCGTCGTCGTCACCGCGCTCGACGACATATCGACGATGGACGCCGTCGCGCGTCGGCGTCGTCGTGTGACGCGCGCGCCGCCGTCCCAATTCGAGTCGAGTCGAGTCGAGTCGGTCGACGGGGGGGACTCGAGTTGAGTCACGAACCGTCACGTGGACACGGGTACCGGTCTGTGTCCTCGACGAGTCATGACCCGTCGATCGAGTCCCTCGGGTGCGTCCCGCGCGCGTTCGCGCGCGCGCGTCCGCGCGACGGACGGCGACGCGCGCGATCGGGCGACGCGAGTCTTCGCGCGCGCGCGAATTCGTCGTCGCGTTCGGTCGGTGCGCTCGTCGTCGCGACGAATTCGCGCGCGCGAAGGAACGACGGCGAGGCGCGACGACGACGATGATGACGACGGTGATGACGACGGTGATGACGACGACGGCGCGCGCTGGGACGCGGGGACGTCCGGCGAGTGGAATCGCGCGGAGAAGTGCGTACGCGTTGTTCTCGACGCCGTCTCGCGTCGGGTCGTCGTCGGCGGCGGCGCGCGCGACGGAGGCGGAGACGAGCGGTCGCGTCGGCGTGTACGACGAACCCGAGACGTACGCGCTCGCGTTCGGGTTTCGTGATTTCGACGCGGAGGTTGCGTTTTTGAGAGAGTGCGTGCGAAAACACGGGGCGTACGGTGCGCGCGGGATGGGAGCGGATGAAAATCGTGCGTTGACGAGTCTGTTGGAGTTGGGCGCGGGACCGGCGTGGCACTCGGTGGCGGCGGCGCGTCTGGGCGTGCAGGCGGTGGCGTTGGATGCGAGCGCGGCGATGCGCGCGCACGTGCTGAGTAAATTACAAGCGTTGGGTGACGATGCGCCGAGGAACATTCGCGTCGTCGATGGAGACATGCGAGAGATTGATTTAGAACCGATGACGAAGCCGGAGGGCGGGTTTGACTGCGCGACGATGTTGCTCGGCACGGCGGCGCATCTCTTGACGCAAGAGGACGCCGTGCGGTGCCTCAGCGCGGTGCGTCGCAACTTGAAAAAGGGAGGCATATTCATCGTCGAGCTCGAACACCCGTGGGATTTGTTCAGCGGTGATCTGAGTCGAGGCGAATCGGACGCGTGGGATCGCGTCGACGCCGAGCGCGGACTCAAGGTGTTCGTCGAGTGGGGACGCGAGGGCGATAACTTTGACATCGAGACTCAAGTGTACGAACGAACCGTCACGTTGACGCTCATGACGCACGACCCGAAGGATGACGACGAATCCGGCGCGCCGAGCGTCAAGGGTGAGGTGATCAAGACGGTGGAGGAAGTGGTGGCGTGTAAAATTTTCACCGCGCCCGAATTCGTCGCCCTCGCCGCTGCCGCGGGATTAACCTCCGTCGCCGTGTACGGAGATATGGACACGCGCATGCCCCTGGATGACGAAAACGCGCACAACATGGTGATGGTGTTTCGTCGCGACGATTGATTGATGCGTTACGTTGTAATACGAAAAGGAGACGCCTCGCTTCGCGCGCGCGTCCTCGAGCTCGTGCGCTCATTCACGCATCCGCAGTCTTTCGCACGATCCTCTCGCGCGCATGGCCGCCGTCGCGTGCGTGTGCGCCGCAGCCATCGTCGGTACGTCCTCACGAGCCTCGCGCGTCGACCGCGCGCCCGTCCCGCGACCGAATTCTCTCCGGGACGCACCGATGAAGAGACTGACCAACACCGTTCATTCATTCCTTCGCGCAGGCGTCCCGCGACGCACGGCGGTCGCCGCGGCGTCCACGGTCGGCGCGATGGGCTCGTTCACCACGCTCGCCCTCGCGTACCGCGAACCGCTCAATCGGTGTCGATGCGACGCGACGACGTCCGAGCGCGTCGAGGACGACGCCGACGAGCCCGAAGAGCCGCGGGACGAGGCGCTGACGAAGACGAAGACGAAGAAGAAGAAGAAACAGTCCAAATCTCCGTTCCGCGCGCACTGTCCCAAGTGTCGCAAACGAACCAACGCCGGCGTGGCGTTGAGTTTCTTATTCTCACCGCTCTACGTCGCCATCGCGAGCGGTATAACCGCCGCCGGCGCGCACGCCACCGGCGCGCAGTCTCTTCGTCTGGCGCGCGGGCTCGCCGCCGACGCGCGCGCCAGATTCACCACCACCTCGCGCGCGTAGGCAGATAGGCATTCATACTCGTGTAGCACACTCACATCGTCCATCTCTCGCGCGCCGTCTCGCGGTCGCACCGGTATCCTCGCCTCGAGCGCTTTCTTTCCCTCGCGCGTTCTTTCCCTCGCCGCGGCGCCGGCGAGGACGAGAAAACATGGGAAGATGATGAAGATCGTCACACGGCGACGCGACGAACCATCTCGTCATGCCCGCTTCGCCGCGCATGATCACGCTCGCCGAGGTGGAGCAACACGCGACGTACGACGATCTCTGGCTCGTCATCGACGGTAAAGTGTACGACGTCACGCCCTTCATGGATGACCATCCGGGCGGGGGTGAGATCATGTTGAACGCGGCGGGGAAGGACGGTACGGACGATTTTGAGGACGTCGGACACTCCCCGGGCGCGCGCGAACAGTTGAAGAAGTACGAGATCGGCGCGTTCGCGGGCGGGGAGAGCTCGAAACCGAGCGGGAATAAGGGGAAGGGCGGGAGCATGACGACGCCCGGCGGCGGCGCGGCGGCGACGGTGTTGTTGCCGGTGTTGGTCGTGTTGTTGGCGCTTTTGGCGGCGATGTTGGGAGCGAAGTGAACGGTGTGAGCGGTTCGGGTGGGCGAGCTCGGCTCGTGCGACGCGTGCGAGACGTTTGCGCGGCGTCGCGCGACGTCGCTCGCCGAACGGAACACTCGCCCAGACGAGACGGCGGTTCGAGCGTCGTTCGCACGATGCGAACGACGCGTCGATCGATGGACGCGATTGTTTTTAATACGATGAAAGATTCTACGTACATTTCCTTTCGTTCGCGCGTGACGCTCGCGTCGGCGTGTCGTTTTCGTTTCTCGCTCGCCGCGACGACGCTCGCGGGCGACGTCCGACGCCGACCGCCTCAGAAATCGCCTCTCGACTCGATCGCGCGCGAGACGCCGAGGACGTCATGTCCGGCACCGCGCCGACGCTCGAGTGCGGCGCGCGCGCGAACGCGGTCGTGCACTTCGGCGTCGGGAACGAACTCTTGGTGTGCAATCTCGACGACGCCGGTCGAAACGAAGCGCCCCGATGCGCGACGTGGGCGCGTGTCGGGCGCCTGGGCGCCTCCGTCGCGACGTCCACGTCCGCGGCGTTGTTGACGCTTCGCGAGCGAGAGGTACGCGGCGCGCACCGTCGCCACGCGCGCGCGAATCGGTCGTCGATGGCGAGAGGGGAAACGTTTTGAATGGAAACGCGCGAGACTGACGAAAATGAACGAACTCGCGCTCTCGCGAATCAGGTGCAATCCATCGAGCGAGGGACGTACGTGGAGGATGCGTTTGCGTCTTTGCACGAGTTCAGTCGAGCGGTGGCGGGCGCGCTGGAGGAGGCGTCGAGCTCGGAGGCGGCGGAGGCGGACGCCGAGGACGCGGCGGGCGTGGCGCTGTCTCGCGCGGTGTGGGAACTGTTGGACGTGTACTTCGTCACTCGAGGCGGAGGATTGGGCGTGGGCACGGATGACGTCGTCAAGTGGTATCGGGACAACGCGGCGAGCTTGGCGTTGGGTGATGAGAGCGCGAGCGGGCGTTTGCGAGAGCTTTTAGAGACGTTGCCCAACGCGAGACCGGAGGAAGCGCCGGGGTACTGGGACATCATCGTCACCATGGTCGCCCTGGGATGGGTGGACGCGACGATCGATTTGCTATTGATGCACAGCGCGTGGGCAGAGTGGCGTTTGCGGAAGACGAGCGTTCAGCCGCAAGTCGAGCTCATGGAAGCCGCCATCGCGCTCTTGCGCACGCTTCCCAAATTGGGCGGTGAAGATGGTGCGTCGAGCGTGCCGCAGTACACGGCGTATCGAAACGAATGGTTACGCCAAGTGAAAACCGTGCTCGCCGAGGGAGGTTTGTTCAACAACTGTTGGGGACCGACGGCGGACGGCGTGCGCAACATGCTCCTCGTCTTGTCCGGAGATGAACGCACCATCACCGCGAACATCGGCAATTGGATCGAACTCATGCTGGCACAATTACAACACGTCCACCCGACGTTGAAGATTCAACGCGAACACGAGAGCTTGGCTCGAACCGCGCGTCAAACGAAGGGCAAGTTGATCACGGACGCGCTGGACTCGCTTCTCATGTACGCCATCGCAGGCGATTCTCAGGGCGTGATATCGGTTTGCTCTCGTCACTTGGATTCCTGGTTTATGGCGTATTCGACGACCATGCTCTCGCGAGCGGGCGGTGCGCAGGCGGACGTGCTTCGTCGACCGACGGCGTCCGGGGCGAGTCAGAGCGAACTGTACATGCTCGAATACTGCTCGTCGTTGGCAACCTCAGAGAACACTCGCGAGTTGGCGGTGCGCATTCTCGCGGCGTGCTGTTCTCAACGCGGCATAGAGATGATGTCGTCTACGCTCATGCGTCTCGCGATCGCAGAAGACGAAAACGAGGTTGAAGACGACGCCCCTGCGAAAGCCGCGTACGCGCTGGCGACGGAAGTCGGACTCACAACCACGAGCGCGCGAATCGCAAAGATGGCGAGCGAGCGCGCGAGGTCGAATGGTTACATCGCGCTCGCGTTCGATTGGCTTCGTCAGTCGAGCGATACCGGGGCGAGCGATCTACTCGCCCGCGGTTTGGTGCGAGTGGGAGAGCGCGGAGACGCCGCCGCGTCGCTCGCTCGCATAGACAAGTTCATGGCGAAAGATGGCTCCGGCGTGCTCGTAGAAACGAACGAGTCGCACGAAAACGCGGTCGACTTTTATCGCGAACGCGCCAAGTTCGACCAAGCGATGAAGACGCTCAGGGCGTGCTCCGTCGTGGACGAGCGTTCGCGCGCCGTGGCGAAAACCGCCGCCGACGCGCTCATCGCCGCCCTAGCGCCGTGTTCCACCCCTCGCGAGCTCTGGACGTCCATCATCATCGATGCCGTGCCCCTCTTCGAGAGTGCCTTCTCCATGAGCGACCTCTTCGACCGAGACGCGTGTCGTCTTCTCGCCGCGCGCGCGCGCTTCGCCGCCGATCTCTCCCGATCCACCTCCGCGTCCACCCTTGACGCCATCTCCGCTCGTCCACCGACGCACATCGACGTCACCGATCTCACCGTCGCCACCGCCGCGCACGCCGTCGCCAGACTCACCAATCGCGTCGCCTTCGAGACGTAGCGCGTCTCGTCGTGCGCGCGTCTCGCGTAGATTTCCCTCACTAGCCATATAATACCAAAACGTACCCAATCAAATCACACATTTTCCGGTACCGCACGAGGGGAACCAGGGGAGCGAAGCGAACAGACACCCATCGCGTTCCCGCACTCGACGGCGCGTCTTGACCACCGCGCGCGAGCGCACGCGACGAGTTCCCGCGACACGGTGCGTCAACGCGTATCTTCGCACTTTTCACTCGTTCCGCGCGCGTCCCGCGTCCACATCGCGCTCGCACCTCGACGATGGATTCGGGGCAAAAGGGGAACGGGGACGTTCGTTCGCGCGCGCGCATCGACTGACCGACGCCGTCTCTCGCTCGCAGGCGCGCGCGCGAGTCCAATTCGAGGAGACATGAACGAAAACGCCACTCGCGGACGTAACGTCCCGGGCGGGATGAAAGAGGGTGCGTAACGACGACGAAGGCGCGATGGGCGCGATGCGCATTTCGATGTCGACACGCCCACCCACGGGAACGAGCGACTCGGACAGACTGACTGACTCTGCGAATGTTTCGCCTCGTAGGCTTGCGATCGCAGACGCTCGCGCCGGCGGGGAACCGCGCGGCGCTGTCAAACATCGGGAACATGATGGGCGCCGCGCAAGGGACGAGACAGACGCGTTCGTCCAAGGCGAGGTACGGGATTCGATCGGCGCGCAAAGTCGCGCGAAGCCGCGGGAATCGGATGACTGACTGTGAGCTTGTTCGTGCGCGCGAATCGCCTCGCAGTCAAAACGAAGCCTCGCAATCGCAGGGTGTGTTGAACGCCATCGGTCAGACGGCGCAACAAATCTCGAGATGGGGACGCACCGGTCAGCGCACCAGTCACGGTCGGCCGAGAGAGGGAAACCAAACCGGGGGCACGATGACGACGTCGGCGGCGGATGTGGACATGCGCGAGTCGTACTCGTCCCATCTCGAACGAAGCGTCGGCGCGGACGTCATGACGGATGCGTTACCGGATATCGATCTGTACGATCACGATAATCCGCTGTGCGTCACCGAATACGTCAACGACATCTATCAGTATTGGTACAAGGTGGAGGTGCGTGGTTTTCATCCGACGAGCGCGCGCGAGCGAACGCGGCGAGACTCGATGCGCGCGCGCGATAGAAAAACACGCGGGGGAATCGAGAGACTGACATTTTACGTCGCGCATTCGCGTCAATTCGCGCAGCCGGACACGCAAGTTTCCGAACAGTACATGTGCATCCAAACCGACATCAACAGTAAGATGCGCGCCATTCTCATCGACTGGCTCGTCGAGGTGCACCTCAAGTTTAAGCTCATGCCCGAGACTCTCTTCTTGACGACGAATCTCATCGATCGTTTCTTGGCTCAAAAGGCTGTCACTCGCAGAAACTTGCAGCTCGTCGGTGTCACCGCCATGTTGGTGGCGAGCAAGTACGAGGAGATTTGGGCGCCCGAAGTGAGAGATTTCGTGTACATCAGCGACAGAGCGTACACGCGTCAACAAATCTTGGACATGGAGAAGCAAATGCTAAACACGCTCGGTTTTCATCTCACGGTGCCGACGCCGTACCAATTTATGAACCGTTACTTCAAGGCCGCCGGTGGAGACCGCAAGTTTCAGTTGTACGCCTCGTACGCCATCGAGTGCGCGCTCCCGTCGTACGACATGCTGAAGTATTCCGGTAGCAAGTTGGCCGCAGCTGGGGTGTACATCGCGATGAGAGCGTTCCATACCGGGTCTTGGAACCATGTCATGGAGGCGCACACGCGTCTGTCCGAGGCTGACGTCTTCCAGTGCGCGTGCGACATGGCTGAACTCATGCGCAAGGCTCCGACGGCTTCTCTCACCGCCGTGTACAAAAAGTATAGCGGTGAGAAATTTATGAAGATTGCCGCGGTCCCGGTGCCGAGCGATCTTCGAATTTCCTAGTCTATCGTCATACCGGGGGTGTTTGCGCATCTCTCGTCGATCGAGCGTCGATCGTGTCTTTCGACACGATTTGCGTTTGTACCGATGATGAACGCGCGCGGCACGATCGAAGCGAGTCGCGTCGCTCGATTGTCCATCTAGTCGTTTCGCCATCGTGAGACGCTCTTTCTGCTCTTCACGTACATATGAAATCGGATAACGTGTAATTTTAGTTGAAAAATGTCCGCATCACACGGTTACGCTCTAATCTATTCTACTTGACGTTTGCCGCGTCTCGTTCAGCCAACGCTCTAAACTCGTTCCTATTAATTTTACCCATCGCGTTCGCGTAATCCTGAAGTCGCGGAATGAACATGAAATACTTGGGTATTTTGAATCGCGCGAGGCCAGCGTCGACGCAGTGCGCGCGAATGGACGCCTCCGCGGCGTCTTCGTCTTCGGCTGCGTTCGCGAGCTCGACGCACGCGCACACGATTTCGCCCCACTTTGGATGAGACGCACCGAAAACGACCGAGGCGGCGACGTGTTCGTGCGAATTCACGACGCGCTCGACTTCTTCCGGCGACACGTTCTCTCCGCCCGTTTTGATGATATCCTTCTTTCGGCCGTACAACCACACGCGCGCGCCGGTTTCTCCGCTCGAGGCGTCCACTTCTTCCACTCGCCCGAGATCACCCGTCGCGAACCACCCGTCGTCGTCGAACGTCTCCGAACGAGGAACGTCGGAGTATCCACGCATCAACGCGGGTCCGCGCACGAGGAGTTGACCTTCGGAATCCGTTTTCACCTCGACGTATCGAGACGCGTTTCCGGCGAACATCGCGTCGTGCGCTAGACGGGGATCCTCCGCATCGAGAAACGTCACAGACGACGTCGTCTCGGTCATCCCGTACGCCATAGTTATTTTACTCTGAGGAAACATCTTTTTGACGGATTCGAGTTGTCCCTCGCGCAATCTCCCCGCGCCGACGAGAATCGTGCGCACCGACGTAAACTCTCGCCCTCTGCACGTCGCGTTCGCGTGCTCGACGAGCATGTGCAGCATCGTCGGCACGGCGATGAACGCGTCGACGCTTTCGCGCTCGATGAGCTCGAGCATCTTTTCCGGATCAAACTTGGACATGAACACGTGTCCGCCCCCCGCCGCGAGCGTCGCGTGCGCGCTCGATAGTCCCCCGACGTGAAACAACGGCGCGCAGTGCAAATACGTCTTCGCATCGCCGTACAACCCAGCCTCTAACTTCGCCCGCGTCGCCGACACCACCCCCTCGTGCGTCAACACCGCCGCTTTCGGCGTCCCCGTCGTCCCGCTCGTGTACACGAGCGCGCACGCGTCGGCGTCCCCGCCGCTCGTCGTCGGTTCCTCCCACGCAACCTCATCACCCTCCTCCGGCCACGTCGCCTCCTCCGCGCGCACGACCACCACACCCACACCCCACTCGACGTCCCACCACCTCGCCCGATGCGTCTCATCCAACACGACGACGTCGCACCTCGCCCGTCTCGCCGCGTCCCTCGCCTCGCGTCCCTCCCACCTCGAATTCAACGGCACCGTCGTCCCTCCCATCCCGCACGTCGCCACCCAGTGCGCCAAAAACCTCGCGCTCGTCTCGCACCCGATCCCGACGACGACCTCGTCCTCGTCCTCCCCTCGCGCCCCCCTCGCGGCCTCGAGCGCGCGCGCGGCGTTCCCCACGAGTCCGATGAACGCGGTCCCCGACCGACGCGCGCCGTCGACGTCGACGAACGCGACTCGCGGTCGAGACGAATTATCATCTCCGCCGTCGTCGTCGTCCCTCGCGTACGCGCGCGTCGCCGACCGAGCGACGGACGCGCGCGCCATCGTCTGATGGATTGGATTCGATGCGCACACGTCGCGTCTCGGAGATTCATACCACGAAATACCGTACAGTATGAGTCAGCCGTTACGACGACACGAAACGCTCGACCGCGCGCGTCACTCGACGTCGACGCGTCCTCGTCGTCGCGCGTCGCGCGCGTCGATTTCCGAGACGCGCGCGGGCCGACGACGCGGATCGTTTTTTTCCTCGTCGGTGTTCGTCATGTGGCGACGCGGTGACGTCTCTCGAGACGAATACGAGGCGATGGAACGCGCGGCGAGAGTCTTGGTGGCCAAAGAGAATTGGATGGAGGCGTACGTGCATTACACGGCGTGCGCGACGCGCGCGGGGTCGGGGGGTGGGTCCGAGTGGGAAGACTACGCGCGCGCGCTTTGTAATCGGTCGTTGATGGCGCTGCGGATGGGGGAGTGCGAGAGCGCGCGAGAGGATGCGAGACGCGCGGCGGCGACGGCGGACGCCGCCGAGGCGAGGCGAGAGCGCGGGGCGGGCGGGAGCGCGGGGAAGTGGCGAGGAAAGGCGGCGTATCGCGAGGGTGCGGCGTGCGTGGGGTTGGAAGCGTACGGTGAGGCGATCGAGGCGTTTCTCGAGGCGTGGCGATGGGCGCCGAGGGACGCGAGCGTGCGAGAAAAGTTGGCGGAGTGCGCGGCGAACGTCGAGACGGCGTACGCGTGTCGCGCGTACGCCGAGGCCATCTCTGAGGGGGAGTCTCCGAACGCGGTATCGCCCAGAGATGGGAAATGGTTGAAACCGATACGTCCCGAGTCGGCGCGCATGTCGAAGAACGCGATGGCGCAGACGCTCGCGGATCTCGTCGTCGGCGTGGAATCGCAGTGGCGAGACGAGTTTCGAGACATGTTTCTATTCGCGCATCAATCGCCGACGACGCTCAGCGCGATGCGTAGAGGTTTTTTGAGCGGTATTCGCGCCGAAATCTACGATCACGCGGCCGATCACGCGCAGGCGGTGAAAGATTATCGCGTGGCCGTGTCGTATTTTCCCGAGTGGGCGCGCGCGTGGAGCGGGTACGCGTTGGCGATTGAACGCGATTTCACGTACAACGACGTCACGCGAGTCGAGATCGCGAGTAAAACGGAGCGAGGTGGATACAGCGATGCTCTCATCGTCGATGCTCCGGTCGCGTCGGCGTTGTGGATGAAACGAGCGCTCGAATTGGATGATTCGCGCGACGAGTATCGACGCGAATTCGAGCGTCTCTCCGCCAAACTCTCCGTCGAGCTTCGGGACGTGCTCGCGCGCGAATGCACCGGCGTCGAGGACGCGCTCGAGTGGCTCGACGAAGATAAATGGGAGAACGCGCCCGAGTACGTTCGTCCGCGGCCCAAGTATTACTATTTTTACGAGTTGATGAAGAAGCGCATCAACGAGCACTATCCGGAACTGCCGCAACCCGTCATGGACAAGCTCTTATCGCTCGACGCGGGCGAGCTCGATCTCTTGTTACAGTATCCACGCGCCATCAAAGGTCAGACGGAAGAATTTCTTGACGTCTACCGTCGCGAGGGCGGCGAATATCTCGCCACGTACAAGACGCCGACGCTCACCTGGGACGAAGTCAAGGCGCTCAAGGGCAAAGGTACGCAAGGTCTCCTCACCGGTGCGCGCCGCACCGCCATCGGCGCCACGCCGGAGGAATCCATCGATCCGGGATCGGGTTTCGCTCTCGAAAAAGACACCGATCACGCCATGATCGGCGCGTCCGGCGATGACGGTTTATCTCGCGCCGAACTCGCCGGCGTCCCCGTGAAACCGTCGCTTCCGCCCGACCAACTCCGCGATCACACCGCACGCGCGCTCGCGTCGAGCGACGCCGCGCCGGACACCGTTCGCGCGCTCGAAGAGGCGGAAAATTCCCCGCTCGAGCGTCGCATCAAGGCTTTGCTCAGAGATTAATAAAGACGCATCCATGTACGCGCGTTCGCCTCGTCGTCGCCTCGCGAAAAAGTACACATTGGGCGAGAACATCCCTCCTTTGAGTCCTGAACCGT
>MDSV01120790.1_pt1 | contig 11794 bp, 12 predicted proteins | sample 810851 | NCBI WGS metagenome assembly MDSV01 (sample SAMN05326640, study PRJNA326480) | marine metagenome | isolation source: seawater | place: Atlantic Ocean: North East | collected 2012 | reverse complement strand
AGTATTATATGCAAATATAAATTAAATAAATAGTACTTTATTAGTATATACTTATTTTGATAGCTTATAAAAAATAGGCTTATAAAGTCTTGTTATACTACAATGAAGTATAATATCTATCGATATATCAATAATTTAAATGAATATAAAAAGTAATTTATCAAAACAAAACATACAAGAATTTTCTGGTTACTCTACTGATAATCATATGAAATGCATAAGGGTTTCTGGCAATGATGCTGCTGAGTTCCTTCAAGGGCAATTTAGTAATGATATTAATGAAATAACTGACTCTAGTTTTCAAATTTCCTCATTTTCAACAAACCAGGGAAAGGTAATATCAATTATTAGAATATTTAAAGATACAAATGGATTTATAATATTAATAAACGACCAAATGTCATTATATTTTATAAAAAAACTATCTATGTATATTTTGAGATCAGATGTATCCATTTCTATGCTCGAGGATTACAAAATATTTGCAGGAATAGGAAATGATATTAAAAAAATAATTGATTTTAAAAAGATTGATAAAAAAAGAAACTATCTCCAAGAAAAAGATTATTTTATTCTAAATAACTCATCAGATGATTTAACATCAGTTATCATAGTGTCGTTTTCAAAGAATAATGTGACCGTATTAAAGATGCTTGAAGATCATAATATTCCAATATTAAATTATAATGTGTTTCTTTTTGCAGATATTATGAATAAAATTGTCAGACTGAATTCTGATACGATGGAAAAATATATTCCTCAAGTTTTAAATGTAGATAGTCTTGATGGCATAAACTTTAAAAAAGGATGCTACACAGGACAAGAAATTGTTGCTAGAACTCATTATCTAGGTAAAATAAAGAAAAAAATATTCCTAATTAAACACGATTCAAAGAATATTCGTATAAATGATAAAGTTAATAATAATGATGATGAATCTTCAGGGGAAATTATTAGTGAAAATATACTGGTAGATGAAAAAATATTCTGCTTGGCAATTCTTAAAATTAGTTCTATTAATGAGATACTAGTCTCTAAGGGGATTCCATTAGAGGTAGTTTATTAATCTGATAGTAGATCTTTAATTATATCTCTCTCGCTAATCAATTCTTTTTCACTTTTCCTAATATACTCCATAGATCCTTTGTTTATATCTATATCATTTATTATTTGTATCTTATTTGTAATGTTAAGTGGATATGAAAAGAATATTTCATTGTTAATGTCAAATGAGTTGTCAGACATAATGCCCATGGATTGCCAATCATCTGAACCATTAACTAATGTATTAAGATGATCATAAATTGCAGATGCAGCAGATGCGGCACTTGACTTTCCTCTTTGTTTAATAATTTCAGCTCCTCTGTTTTGCACACGAGGTATGAAGTCATCATAAATCCATTTTGAGTCTAAAGAATCTAAAAATGCATTGTCACCTGATATTAGAGTATGACTTATGTCGGGAAATTGTGTAGCAGAATGATTACCCCAAACGACTAATTTTCGTATTGAGTCAACAGAGCAATTTATTTTTGCTGATAAAATACTCTTTGCTCTATTTTGATCTAGTCGCATTAGAGATGTGATATTTTCGCTAGAGACACGTTTAGTATAGTTTTGTACGATTAGAGCATTAGTATTAGCAGGGTTTCCTACAACAATAATCTTGGTCGATTTTTTCGCAACAGCATTAATGACCAGCGCTTGCTCTTTAAAAATATTAGCATTATCAAGCAAAAGATCTGCGCGCTGCATACCTTCTGATCTAGGCTTAGCTCCAACTAGAATTATGTAATCAGAATCAGCAAACGCTGTTTCGGCATTATCAGTAATTTTAATTGAGTCCAAAGAAGTAAAAGCACAATCCTCAATTTCATATTTAATACCTTTTAAGGCTGGTAGAGCTTCTTCTATATCCAATAAATTTAATTGAATTTTAGTCTTTTCATCAAATACATTATTGGATAGGATTCTAAATATGAGAGAATATGCTATATTGCCTGCAGCTCCAGTAATGGTTACAATTTTTTTATTCATAATTTTTTTATTAATTTTAAATCATTTAAAGTATTAATACTAACTGAATTATTAGATTTTACATGAAGACATTTAATAGATATATTATTCCAGAGAAATCTTAGTTGCTCTAATTTCTCATTTATTTCGTTTTTAGATTTACTCAGAGTTTTATATCTTTTTAAAGTTTTATTTTTATATCCATAGATACCTATGTGTGAATAGTAATTCAATGAGGCATTAAAGGGTATCATAGCTCTTGAGAAGTATAAGGCATTATCTTCAGAATTAATTACGACTTTTACATGATTGCAATTATTGAAGTCTACATTAGAATTATTTTTATATATTAATGTAGCAACTCCCTCGCTTTTTTTTGACTTTAAATAATCAATAATTTTCTTCACACCACTAAGAGTGAAATTAAATTCATCAGCTTGGATATTTATAATTATATCATTCATATCATATTTAAGATCATGAGATAGTTGAGCTATTCTCTCTGTTCCATTAGAAAATATTTTTCTGCTAAACCAGACTTCAATATTTAATTCCTCAACAATATTCTTAATCTCAATTGAATCGGTAGCGACAACAAGGGAATCATACTGGAGTTTTTTCGCTCTTCTACATACGTGCTCAATCAAGGTAATTTTATTAATTTTCTGAATCAGCTTATTTGGAAATCTTGATGATTTAAGTCTCGCGGGTATAACTATTCTTGTTTTCATATAATATTTTTTTTCTGAAAGAATTTATTTATTTCATTGATGAACAAACTATTAGGTTCTATTTTATGATCTATAACCCAAATATTATCACTCGTTGCATCTTTTAATTTTACATAATCTTTTGATGTTATAAAAACTGGATCATTATCATCAAAAAATATTTCATTACCAGTATAACTATAATGATCAGGGTATGCATGATTATTGTGTGAAATATTATTCATTTCTAACGCCTTTATTATTGTATCTGTGCTCGCTATTGCGGTTACCAAATGAATTGTTGTGCCCTTGAAAGTGCTGAAGAGACGGCTTTCTCTTGTGGTTATATTTGTTACAGATTGAGTTATAGTATTTATGGACGCCACATTATCATTAGATTTATAGTTATTATAGACAACTAGGTCTACATCATTGAGTTTTGATTTTGACTCTCTGAGAGGTCCAGCTGGGAGTATAAATTCATTACCAAGGCCTCTATTATGATCAATAACCAAAACTTCATAATCTCTTAACAATTGATAATGCTGCAAACCATCATCATGAATTATTAGATCACAATTAAATTTATTTTCCAATAGTTTGGTCGCTTCAACTCTATCTGCTCCGCTAACAACATGAGCATGTGTTTGCTGAAAGATTAATAAAGCTTCATCGCCGCAAACATATGGATCAGAATACTGATCTACTAAGACAGGAGATGTTGATGTACCTTTGTATCCAGAAGACACTATGCCAACAATTTTATTTAACCCTTGCAAATATTTGCATACCCATATGCATAATGGTGTTTTCCCAGAACCCCCTACTGTAATATTACCTATAACAAAGATAGGTATTTGACATTTATATGCTGAAAATAATTGAAAGTGGTATAGGAACTTTCTAATGCTAATTATTATATAATACAAAAAAGTAACTGGTAGTAAAATATAACTTAAATAAGAAAGCTTTGAGTACCAGATTTTATTTAAAAATTTTTCCATATATCAATCAGAATCTGGAAATTGAATTTTATGGAGGCTTGAATATAACCCATTATTTCTAATTAGCTGCTTATGAGAGCCTCTCTCAACAATTTTTCCTTTATCCAAAACAAGAATTTGATCTGCATTTTCAATTGTAGAAAGTCGATGAGCTATAACAATAGTAGTTCTGTTTTTTTGAAGCTCTGTTAAGGCAGTTTGAATTGATTTTTCTGACTCTGAATCCAAAGAACTTGTTGCTTCATCTAATAGTAAAATAGGTGAGTTCTTTAGAATTGCTCTAGCGATTGCTATTCTTTGTCTTTGTCCTCCAGATAGAAGAATACCGTTATCACCAACCAACGTGTCATATCTGTCAGCAAATTCATCTATAAATTCTTTAGCATTAGCATTCAATGCAGCTATTTTAATATCATGAAAAGACTTATCTTCAAGACACCCGTAAGCAATGTTATTTTTTATAGAATCATTAAAGAGTGTTGATTCTTGACCTACATATGCAATTAAATTTCTCAAATCTAATAATGAGAGCTGCTGTATATTTACATCATCGACTGATATGGAGCCATTTGATATATTATATAATCTGGGTATTAGATTCATAAGAGTAGATTTTCCACTTCCTGATCTCCCGACTATTGCGCATGTCGTGCCTTTATCTACTGAAAAATTGATATCCTTCAATACATAATCATTATTATCATAATAAGAGAAATTAATATCTTTAAAGATAATTTGATTGAAATTATATAGTTCATTTACTTCATTTATATTTAATTTTACCGCTGAGTTCTCTTTTTCTGAAACAGAATCAATTAATCCAAAAATTGACTCGCTGGCTGCAATACCTCTCTGCAAGACCACATTAATTTCAGATAATCTTTTTATAGGAGCAAAAATCAGTATCATTGCTGTGATAAAAGACATAAACGTACCAACACTTATTTCTTCCAAGTATTCACCTGAAGTTACTATGAATATAATTCCAGCTAAAAACAATGCTATTATAAATTGTACAAGTGGAACACTTATTCCCTGAATTAAAGCCAACCTCATGTGTCTAGTTCTATTATTTTCATTCACATTATCAAAAGACCTTTTTTCGCTTTTTTCTCCACCAAATATTTTGACGACTCTGTGACCTGCGATCAATTCTTCTACTACATTAGTAATGTAGCCCATTGATTTTTGTATGTGCTTACTAGTGTCTCTAAACCTAGTGCTCATTACTTTCACAAAAATTGAAACAATAGGAAAGATTATGATTAAACCGATAGATAATATAAAACTCTGATAAAACATCAAACCTAGTAGCCCAAGAACTGTTAACCCATCTCTAACAATCACGGTTATTGCTTTTGTTGCAGCATCAGCAACTTGCTCTGTGTCATATGTTAATTTAGAAATTAATTCTCCAGAAGAAGAAAAGTCATATGTTTTTGTTGGCGTATGGACTAATTTTTCAAACATTTCCTTTCTTAGGTTTTTAACAATATTTCGTCCTACCCAGGCAATTCCATAAGTAGAAATAAAACCCGCGATACTTCTGAGCAAGAATAAGCCAATTAGATAGACAGGAAAAATTCTTATAGTTTCAGGATCTTTGGCAACAAAGCTTCCATCTAACAATGGTTTAATTAGAGCGGCAAAAGCTGTATCTGTGACTGCAAATAACGCCATACCGAGTATAGATATAAAAAATACTAATTTATATTTTAAAGTGTATCCGAGCAATCGTATGTATACGTCAGAACCAGTATTAGTTTTATCAGCCTTTTGCATGCTTTATTTAATAAAATCTTCAAAGATATGTAGTAACATATGTGATATTAATACATTTTATGGGAAAAATATCTATTTTTTGTTATTTAGCATCAATTATATGAAAAAATTTTTTAAAAAATATACTCCAGACAAAGATCTAATAGAGAATAATAGATATTTGTCATTGTTAGGTAAATCGATATTTCAAAAAGAATTATGGAAATTTAATCGTGATTCATTTTGTCGTGCTGCTGTGATTGGTATATTCTGGGCTTGGATGCCAATGTTTTTTCAAATGATACCAGCTGCGTATTGTGCAGTTTTGTTTAGAGCAAATCTTCCTCTATCTGTAGCAGGTGTTTGGATAAGTAATCCTATAACTATGCCGCCAATGATGTATTTTGCCTACTTATTTGGTAATAATATTCTAAATCAAAACCCTGTCTATGAGGAGTTTCATGTCAGCATGGACTGGATAATGGGCGCTATGGGAAATATCTGGGAACCTTTGATTGTTGGAACTATGATAATAGGAATTGTAAGCAGTATAGTTGGTTACATTGTAATGAATCTAATATTTAAATTATACTTTTATCAAAAATTAAAAAAAAGAAGGTTGCGTTAAGATTCAAGTAAGTTTCCTGACTCGAGTGTATAAACTTTATCGAATTTTTCTAAGAGTTCTAAATCATGAGTTACCATCAAAAGAGATGTTTTGTTTGCCTTGCATGAATTAATTAAAAGCTCTAGAACTTTAAAAGTATTATCCTTGTCTAAATTCCCAGTTGGTTCATCAGCGAGTATTAATCTTGGTTTAGTTACTAATGCTCTTGCTATTGCAACTCTTTGAGACTCTCCGCCAGATAATAAACTGACTCGCTGATGAGCTCTATTAGTCAAGCCAATATCTTTTATTAGTTGATTGACCTTGATTTGAATGGAAGCTTTGGTTTTATTTCTTATCAGCAATGGTAGCGCTATATTTTCAAAAACACTTAGATCATTCAATAAGTTAAAAAATTGAAAAATGATGCTTATATTATAATTCCTATAAGCAGCTAATTCTCTCTCACTCAACTTATTAATCAGTGTGTTTTCAAATATAATTTCACCAGATGTAGGTTTATCTAAACCGGATATGAGATTCAATAATGTGCTTTTACCACTACCTGAAGGGCCTTTTAGTGCTGTAAACTCATTTTCATTAATTTTCAAATTTATATCCTTAAGGACATCCTCGTTCATGGAAGAATCATTGGAATAATATGATTTTGTGATATTTCTGCAGATTAACAAAACTAATTACCCCCTCTGAAAACTTTATGAGGCAGTATTCCTGCAGCCTTAATGGCTGGATAGATAGTTGCTGACAGAGTAATGATGAAAGTAAAAATTCCAATCAAAAATAGATCATCATAATCAATAATAGATGGGATTTTAGTCAAATGATAAATCTCTGCTGGCATCAAGCTCAGATTGAAAATTGATTCAATAGTAGTGACAATAATATCAATATTTGATGCTAATATAATTCCTAAAATTACCCCAAAGACTGTTCCTAGTAATCCTAAAAATAATCCCTGAAGGATAAAAATTGTTATTATCATAGATTTAGTAGCACCAAGTGTCATCAAAATAGCAATATCTTTTTGTTTATTTATAACCAGCATAAGTAAAGATGAAATTATATTAAAAGCTGCGATCATTACTATTAACATTAAAATGATGAACATCACTCTTTTTTCATTGTTGATTGCAGAAAATAAAGCTCTATGAGAATGACTCCAGTCTTGCGAAAAGTAATCATCAGAATTTAAGTTAAAATCATAAGAAAAATTATATGCTTTTAATGGGTCATTTAATTTAATACTAATGGCATCTAGAGAGGCTCCTCTTTTATTATTCTTTTCTAAGTCTTTAATAAATTCATTTAAATTTGTAAAAACATATGCGTTATTATATTCAAATAGTCCAACATCATATATGCCAACAACTTTATAGTTTTTCCTGAACTGATAGTATTTATTATCAGGACCAAAATTCAATTGAGTTAATAGCTCGATATTATCATCAATCCCAACTGATAAATTTGTAGCTATTCCCTGTCCTATTATGATGTTACTCTCCGCAATAGAAAGATCATTAAAATCTCCTAAAATAATATTATTATCTACGATACTAACGTCTTGCTCTAAATTAGGTACTACTGCTCTAAAGTACGCGTTCACTGTTCCTGTTGAAGATGTGATCATAACTTCTCTTTGTATATATGGAGAGTGCCCAGTAACATCTTTATTTTCAACTAACTTGCTATAAAGTTTTTCATGATCAAATTGAGAATTATTTTTTGGATAGATTGTTACATGAGATGTAAAGCCTAAGATTTTTGTTCTTAATTCTTTCTCGAATCCATTCATAACAGATAAAACTGTAATCAATATAGCAACGCCGAGAATAATACCAATGACTGATATTTTTGATATCATATTGATAAAACTAGTGTTGTACTTAGATCTTAAAAATCTATTAGCTATTAAGAATCGCATAAACTATTATTATAACATATAAATAATTCCGGAATATTTAAAGTTTTAACATGAAAAATGAAATTATTCGAGATGATCAGTGTAATGCGATTTTTCTAGTATGGCCATCTTGTTATAAGAATAAAAGTTATCGATCAGATCTAATTAAAATTTATGATGAGATTATAAGAATTATTATTGATAATAATGGATATATTCTCTTAATAAAGGATAAGCAAGATGATGTTTATCTAATGGATTCTAATATTAAAAGTTTATTGGAAGAAGAAAAAAAGCTAAATGGTAAATTAAAACTAATAAATTATGAATGTGATGATATATGGATAAGAGATTTTGGTCCAATTATTCTAAGATCAGACATAATTTCTTGTATGAGATTTTTAAAACTAAATTATGATGGCTATGGGAAAAAGTATAAACACGGTAAAGATGCTATTTTTACAGATTATTACATTAGATCTGTCATAAATACTGATAATTCTTATGAAATAATATGCCCCTTTGAAGATATTTCCCTAGAGGGTGGCAATTTAATAACAAATGGTGAGGGTATTTTTTTATCAAATATGAATTGTATAATAAAAAATAATGATGTTAGCAAAAAAGAAATTATCAAGAAGATCAAAAGTGGCTGTAAACAATATAAATTAGGTCAATTTAAATACATAGAAATGAATAGCATAACTGGAGATGATACTAATGGACATATTGACAATTTAGTACGATTTTATAATAAAAATACTCTTCTATATATGTCTACAACTGAAAAAGAACATCCGGAATATGAAAAACTTATAGAATTAAAACGCCAACTATTAGTTATAATCAGAGAAACTCCGCAATTAGAAAATATCATTGAAATAAATCATGATATTAATGATATTCAGAAAAATTCAAACAATCAGATACTTCCTTTTTCATACTTAAATTATATTGAATTAAATAATATTATAATTTTCCCAGTACTGAAAAATATAACTCAGAAAAAGAAAGAATACCTACAAAATATATTTCGCAAGAAATCAGTTTATTTTATTAATGCTGAAGCATTATTAGAAGAATATGGTGGATTACATTGTTGCACATTAAATAGCTTAAATAGAGATAGTCATAATGAGAACTCATAATAAAATTAATATAACAATAATGCAGAGACCTATTGAGAAAAATAGAAATGATAATTTTATTCAAATAATTAAAGCAATAAATAATATCAGTTTTATAAGAGATTCAATACTTGTCCTACATGAACTATCATACCTAAGGTATTTTTGCATACATGAGAATGAAGACAACAAGAAGTTGGCAATATCAACTAATTCTTCAATAATTCAAATAATTAAAGATCTGGCCATAAAGAAAAATATTTTTATAGTATTTCCATTTTTTGAAAAGAGTAAAAGGTTATATTATAACTCTGTCTTAGTTATTTCTCCAAAAGGAAAAATTTTGGGCAAATATAGAAAAATTAATCTCCCTAATGAGTTATGTTATCATGAAAAATATTATTTTGATAAACCAACAGATATTCCAAAGATTATTAATATTGGAAGTTGCAAGATAGGACTAATGATATGCTGGGATCAATGGCATAGCTCGTCTTATAAAAATTTAGTAAATCTAGGTGCAGATTTTATTATATGCCCCACTTCAATAGGAAGCGCTTTCAAAGATAATAAAAATATCAGCTTGCCTGGTGAAAAAAATAAATGGTTAAATGTGATCAAAGCAAATAGTCTGATGAATAATATTCCGGTTATAGTAGCAAATAGGATTGGAAAAGAGTCATATAAAAATAGGGAAATAAGATTCTGGGGTTCTAGTTTTATTTGTAATGCAAATGGTGATTTAATTCTAAAGTGTAAATCTAAGGATGTATTTTCAAATGCTATAATTAACCTGAATGACCGACTAAACTATAAGAAAGATTGGAACTTCTCTCAAGAAGAGTAAATTTAAGTGAATAATGCTATAAATTAAGGAATAATCTGGGTTTACCTTCATAATATTTTGCCAAACATCCCTATTACCTATTTACAAAATGTAGTATTATCTTTATATAGGAGTGGCTTTTGATTTCGAGGATGCCTGTATTATATAAGGAACATTAGGAGAAGAGTATGAAAATAGTAACAATTTTTTTTATAAGCTTATTCGCATTTAGTAGTGCATATGCAAGTATTGATAGTTTTGATAATAAAGGGGTAACAATCATCTATAAAGATGAACCTGAAGAAGAAGAGCCAGATTGTGAATAAATTAAAATTAGGAGGTATAAATATGAAACTAAATTCTATATTTAGTATTCTTATTGTTTCAGTTTTTGCTATGTCGACAGCATATGCAGATAAGCCAGTAGCTATTTCAAAAGGTGATGGCCCTAACTCATTAGAGATAGGAATTTCTGTTGATGTTGGTTCTCATAAAATTATGAGAAACCAGAATAACAAAAATACTATCAACCCTGCTTTTGCTAAAACATCAAGGCCGTGCCCACCATTTTGTGTCCAGCCAATGACGTTGAGACCAGGCATTGAAACAATAGGCGAACAAGAAATAATTCATTACGCTGTAATGATGAGTAAAGGCCAGAAAATGGCTGATGGGTCTGAAATTATGGTTATTGATTCTAGAACACCTGACTGGGTTGCAAAAGGAATGATACCAGGAGCGGTAAATATTCCATGGACTCATTTAAGTGAAGCAAAAGGAGCTGATCCTATATCTATTGCTGAAATAATGACTGAGAAATTTGGTGCAAAGGAACAAAATGGCTTGTTCTACTTTGATGATGCTAAAACTCTTGTTATGTATTGTAATGGTATGTGGTGTGGTCAATCTCCAAATAATATTAAAAGTTTACTTAAGTACGGCTATCCAGCAGATAAGATCAAATGGTATCGTGGTGGAATGCAAAACTGGGAAACTCTTGGTTTTAATACTGTAAAATAATAAAACTTAGATAAAAATGAAAGCAGTACTATTATAGGTGCTGCTTTTTTTTATTATGAAAAGCTTACTTAAAAAAAATAAAGATTATATATTTGGTGGCCTATATGGTTCATCAGGGAGCTACATTGCAAAAGCTATATATGATGATTATAAAAATACAATAATTCTGTTAAATAATAATAGCGAGATTTATAATTTAGCAGAAGAGTTAAAATTATTTTTTAGTGACAATCAATCTATAAACATGTATATAGATTATGAGTCACTTCCTTATGAAAAAATTATAACAGATAATGAAATAAACTCTGAAAGAATAAAAACTTATAAAAATATTATTAATAATGATAAAAATGTAATTTTGACTACTTACGCTTCAATTATCAAAAGAATTATCCCGTTAGAAGATTTAGAAAAAAACTATTTTGATATTACAGTTAAATCAACATATAAAGATGTAATTAGTATCATTGAAAGCTCTGGTTATCAAAGATGTAATCAAGTCTACTCAAAAGGCGAATTTTCAATTAGAGGTCCAATAATTGATATTTTTACAATGACAGCTAATAAACCTATTAGAATAGTTTTTGATCATGATAAACCTATTATCAAAGAATTTGATATTGATACGCAAAAATCCACAAAACTTATTGAAAGTTTTATAATAAGTAATACACATGAAATCAAGCTCACTGATAAATTAATAGACAATTATAAAAAATTAGCAGCTAATATTTTCGATGATGAATATTTTAATGATATTGAATTTGAAAAGATTTCAAATAAGATTCACTGCCCAACAATT
>MDSV01238393.1_pt1 | contig 11795 bp, 12 predicted proteins | sample 810851 | NCBI WGS metagenome assembly MDSV01 (sample SAMN05326640, study PRJNA326480) | marine metagenome | isolation source: seawater | place: Atlantic Ocean: North East | collected 2012 | reverse complement strand
GCGATATTGATAGAATAACTTTTACTCATTATGTTGAAGAATTTCATAAAATTAATTATAGATTTTTTAAAAAATTTAAAATTAAACTAAAATATAAAAAAAAAATTAAAAATATTTTATCTACTTATTTTGTAAGAAAAAAAAATATAAAAAATAAAATTAATTTAAAAAAATTATACGATTTTTTAAAAAAAAACAAAAAAATTAAAGAGACAGAGTTTGGGCGTTATAATATTCTGTCAATAAAAGCCAAAACCTTCTTTGATTCTTGCATTATATTACTAAAAAAAAATAGATATTCATTAATCAATTCTGAGAAATGACAATAAATAAGTTTATCATTAAGAATAAAGATGGTTTGAGATTTGCCAGGAAAAGCCGTGATTTTAACAAAATACACACTAATGCAATATTCGGATATAACTCAATATTTGGAGAGAATATAGTTCATGGCGTTCTCCCTGTATTAACTTTTTTAAAAAAAATTTTGAAAAAAAATTCAATAAAATTTTCTTTTTGTGAAATAAATTTTAAAAACCCAATTTTTTATAATAAAAAAATTAAAATAAAAGTTGTAAAAACAAAAAACTTTAAAGAATATTCATTTATTCAAGAAAATAAAATTTGTACATCAATTAAAATTGAGAATGAATTGAACAAATTTTTAAAAAAAGAAAATAATGAGCTAAATTTTATTGATGTTGAATTTGTCCTTGAAAAAATCTCTCATTATGTTGGAATGATTAAACCTGGCGAAAATTCTATTTTAAGCAAAATTAATATTAATTATAAATATTCTCAAAGTAAAAGAAAAAAATTAATTATAAAATCCCAAAAATTAGATAAAAGAGTGCCGATAATTAAAAATCATACAACTTATAAGAATTTTGATATTAGTTTTCAAAGTGTAATAAGGCCGTCAATAATTAAAAAAAAAACTAAACTTAAAAAATTTATTATTAAAAAGGTAAATAAAAACAAAACAAACATTTTAATTGTTGGTGCTAGTCAAGGGATAGGAGAGGATATACTTGATATATACAAAAATAATTCGAAGGTGATTAAAATTGCAACTTATTACAAAAATAAAATCATAAATACTAGAAAAGATATTATAGTAAAAAAGATTAATATTCTTTTAGATAAAAAAAAGTTGAACAGAATTATTTCTAAATTCCAACCGTTAAATGTTTATTACTTTGCAACGCCTAAAATTCTTTTTGATAAAAAAATTAGTAAAGAAAAATATAAAGAATTTTATAATTTTTATGTCACTATGCCTTTGAAAATTTTAAGAATGAACAAAAAAAAAATTATTAGTTTTTTTAACCCATCTACAACCTTTATAGATTTTGATAAAAACGCTCCTTATTCAAGGATTAAAAAAATATCAGAAATAAAAATAAATAACTTCTGCAAAAGAAATAAAATTAATTATTTTTCACATAGATTTCCAGCTTTAAACTCAAGACAGTCAATAACAATTTTAAATCCAAATAATAAAAATTTAAATCAGTATCTAAATACAAATAAAACGCACATAAATAAAATAATTTTATGATTATAGGATTGATACCTTCAAGATTAAACTCAAAAAGACTTAAACAAAAACCTCTGATTGAAATAGATGGATTACCAATTATAGTTCACACATTTAAAAGAGCAATGATGTCAAAAAAATTAGATGACATTTATGTTTGTACAGATAGTTATAAAATTGCAGATGTCGTAAAAAAACATGGTGGAAAATTCATTATGACTTCAAAATCTCACGTAAATGGAACTGAAAGAATTTATGAAGGACTAAAAAAGATAAAGAAAAAAACAAAACTGGTTTTGGATATACAAGGTGACGAGCCAACGATATCTCCTAAAGATATTGATAAAATAATTTCTTATCATTTAAATAATATGAATTATGATTTAATTATTCCTCATATAAAAATTAAATATTCTAAAAATTTTAACCAAGTAAAAATTATCTCAAATGAAAAGGGTAGAATTTTATATCTTACAAGAGAAAGTGCTCCACACAACTTCAAAGGAAAAAATATGACATTAAAAAAACATTTATCAGTTATAAGTTTTAAACCTTTAGCTTTAAAACAATATAATAGATCAAAGCAAACTGAATTAGAGAAATTAGAGGGAATAGAGCTATTAAGATCGTTAGAAAATCATCAAAAAATTGGAACTTTTGAATTGAAAAGCGAAGCTTGTGCTGTAGATGTAAAAAAAGATATAAAACAAGTCAAAAAGTTTTTGAAAATTGATAAAATTAGAAAACTTTATTAATAGATTTTCTTTACAGTTCAACAATTGAACATTAAAAATCAATATTAAGATATGATAAAACTTTCAGAATACGGTTACAAAATTCTACAAATAGAGTCGATCGCAGCTTGTAATATGGCATGCAGTTTTTGCCCTTATCCACTCAAAGATGACAAAACGTCGAAACTAAATACAAATAAAATTGAAGAAATTTTAAAACAAATTGATCCAACAGATGAAGAATTTAAATATATAACATTTTCTCAATTTAATGAGCCATTATTAGACAAAAGGATATTTGAAATCACAGAAATGGCTCAAAAATTAAACTTTAAGATTTATTTTGTAACTAATGGCTTACTTCTAAATAAAGAAAAAAATATTAATGAACTTTTAAGATTAAAGCCAGAAATAAAAATATCAATGCAAGTTTTAGATAATTCAAAGCACAAAACTGCGAGAGGCTTGAATTTAGAACTCGATCGATATTTAAATACCATAATAGAATTTTGTAAAATTGCAAAAGATCAAAATATGAAAGTAAATATCGATATTGGATGTAATTTTAATGAAAATAAATTAGCATATAATTTTAAGAAAATATTAGGATTCAGCACTGGAGATCCATCTGTGCCAGATACACTCGATGAGACATGGGAACTGCTATACCCAATAATTAAAAGATTTTATGAAATTGAAGGATCAATGAATGACGAGAATTTGGATAATTTTTTAAAAAATAAAAAAAATTTTAGTAAAATTAAAAAAGAATATATTTTTCAAGAGGGATTCGAAATTTTTGAAAATATTGTATTGAAAATCAAACCATTTTTATATGGAAATAGAATAAAAGACTTTTACCCAATAGATAATAATTTTTCTTGTAATTCAGAAATTTTAGCAATTCAAGCTGATGGAAATGTAGTGCCTTGTTGTTTAACATACGATGATACAATTACTTTAGGAAATGTTCATGATAAAAAAATTGAACAAGTTTTATATAAAAATAAGTTTTTAGAAGATTTAAGAAAAAAAGGGTCTAATAAACATTTAACTTGTCAAAAGTGTTTTGGAGAACCAACGAAAAGAGGTGCTTTCTTTAGAAATATTTTTAATGGTTTAAAAAGCTGGAGTTAAGTTTGAAAATTAAAATTTTAGATGATTTTTTAAAATCACAAGATCTAGAAGAGTTAAATAATTTAATATTACCAAGGGTAAAAGATACTGATATAAAAATTCACCATAATAATATCAGCAACGATAAAATCATTAGCACAAGTTGTTTAAGTGAAGATTTTTTAAAAAGACTTCATCAAAATTACCATGAAACAGCTCTCAACATTCTTGAGGAACTTAATTCAGAAAAAAAAAACTTATACGATTACTCTGATTTTCACATTATCGAAACGGGTAAAAAATTTAAATTTCCAGTACACGATGATGTTCCTGAAAAAATCTTGAGTGGTGTTATTTATCTAAGACCAGAAAAAAATCTAGGAACAGTTTTTTATTCCAATAAAAAAGGAGATAATAGAAAAGAAATAAAATGGAAAATTAATAGAGCGGTATTTTTTTCAAGAACAGAAAATGAAACATGGCACTCATATGAAGGAGATAGTATTTCCAATAGAATAGCTTTAGTTTATAATTTAAAAACAAAAAGAATTAGGGATGTTTATAAAATTGAAAAAAAAAATTACTTTTTAGGTCAATTTAGAAAAAAAATTAATCCATATCTTCATAAATTTTTAAAGGTTACAATTTGAAAAAATCTGATCAAATAAATCTTAACAAAACTTTTAAAAATAAAACAGTTCTTGTAACGGGACACACAGGTTTCAAAGGTTCATGGCTTTCATTATGGCTTGTTTCTTTAGGGGCAAAGGTAATTGGAGTTTCAATTGATGTGCCTTCTAAACCATCACATTTTAAATTGATTAAATTAGAGAAAAAGATGAAATCAATTTATTGCGATATATCAAATTTTAAAAAATTTAAAAAAATAATCAACAAAAGTAATCCAGATTTCATTTTTCATTTAGCAGCCCAAGCTATTGTAAAAAAGTCTTATGAAGATCCTTATAAAACTTGGAAAACTAATTTGATAGGAACGCTAAATTTATTAGAAATTTTAAGAAAATATAAAAAAAAAAGTTTGATAAGTATTTTTATAACTAGCGATAAAGTTTATAAAAATATTGAAACAAAAATACCCTACCAAGAGAATGATGAGCTAGGAGGGCTAGACCCCTATAGTGGAAGTAAATCTTCAGCAGACGTAGCTATACAATCATATGTAGCTTCTTTCATGAAAAATAACAGCCAAAAATCCCTGATTTCAATTGCTAGAGCTGGAAATGTAATTGGTGGTGGAGATTGGTCATACGGAAGACTTATACCAGACTGCGTAAGAGCTTGGTCTAAAAATAAAGAGGTCATAATTAGAAATCCAAAATCAACAAGACCCTGGCAACACGTTTTAGAAGTCATTGCTGGTTATCTGCAGTTAGCAGCTAAGCTAAAAAAAAACAAAAGAATTAATGGCCAAGCATTCAATTTTGGCCCAAAGTTGAAGGATAAGTTTAGAGTTATTGATGTTTTAAAAGAGTCAAAGATTATATGGGATAAAGCTAAGTGGAAAAAAGATACAAGTAAATATTTTTCTGAGAGTAATTTACTACATTTAAATAGCTCAAAAGCAAACAAAGTTTTAGGTTGGAAACATTTAATTTCATTCAATGATACAATAAATCTTACTATCAATTGGTATAAAAAATTTTATGAAAAAAATATTAATATTGAAAAAATTTCGCTTGAACAAATAAAGTTATATCAAAATAAAATGAGAAAAAATTAATGAAAGTAGTGATTTTAGCAGGTGGTTACGGAACAAGATTATCTGAGTATACAAAATTTATTCCAAAACCAATGGTTAAAATAAAAAAAATCCCAATAATAGTGCATATTATAAACCATTATAAAAAATATGGATTAAAAGATTTTATAATTGCCTCAGGCTATAAATCAAAGTTTATTCAAAATTTTTTTTCTAAGAACAAATACAGCGTGAACATAAAAGTGATAAACACTGGTTTAAAAACAATGACAGGCGGAAGAATTAAAAGATTGGAAAAAATTATAGGCAATGAGACTTTTTTATTAACTTATGGGGATGGTGTTTCGAATGTAAATATTAAAAAATTAGTATCTTTTCACAAAAAAAATAATTTATTATGCACTTTGACAGCTGTGAGACCGCCCGCGAGGTTTGGGGCAATAAAACTGATAGGAAAAAAAGTAATTTATTTTAAAGAAAAATCAAAAATAGATGAGGGCTGGATTAATGGCGGTTTTTTTGTGTTTGAGCCAATTATTTTTAAATTGATTAAAAATGATAATACGTTTTTAGAGAGAGAGCCTTTAGAAGCATTGAGTAAAAAAAAAAAATTAGGAGCTTTTAAACATTTTGAGTATTGGCAATGTATGGATACTCAAAGAGATAAGTTAATATTAGAAAAAACAATTCATAAATATATTAAATAAATTTCCTATAAAATTTAATCGTTTTAATTATTCCTGAATTTAAACTTACTTTAGGACTCCAATTAAAAGTTTCTTTTAATTTATTTACGTTTGGAAATTGTACATTAATTTCATCTTTTCTCATTTTAATTTTACCAAAATTTGGCTTTCCTTTTTTTAATATCTTATTGATTTTATTTATAACATATCTCACTTTGACCGGATTTCCATTGCCAACATTATAAATTCCAGATTTAATTTTTTTCTTATTTTTCAAAATTTTTAATATCAATTTAGAAAAGTCATCGACATATAAAAAATCTCTAAGCTGTTCACCGTCTGAGCAATTGAAACTCTTATTTTTTAGACATGAGCTTACAACAAATGGGATTAATCTATTTGATTTTTGATAAGGCCCGTATAATTGATAAAGTCTAAATATTAAATAGGTTTTTATAGAACTTTTAACTAAGAACTTTGTTGCCAAATATTTAGCTTTTCCGTAATGCGAAATTGGAGAACAGCGTGTTATTTCTTTATGTGGTGACTTAATATTCCCATATTCAAGACTAGACCCAAGTTGAATAAATAAATCTAATTTGATTTTTTTACATGCTTGTAAAATATTTTTTATACCTTTGTAGTGAGAGTTGTATGTTTCCTTTTTATTAGAATGATTAATATTTCCACTACAATTGATTATAATATTATATTTTTTTTTGATTATTTTTGCTAAATTTTTAAAATTTGAAATATCACATTTCAAAAATTTTATATTTTTTAAATGATTATTTTTATTTTTTACTTTTTTAACTATAGCAGAAACTTCAAAATTGTTTTTTGAAAGAATTTCGCATAGATTTCTTCCCATAAATCCATAACCGCCAATTATCAAAACCTTTTTTTTCATTTAATTTATTTTATGATTTTAATTAAAAGCTTTATATACATGAAATAATTAATTTCATTAAATTTTTGTTCAAATTACCTATTATTAGTCTAAATGTTTATAAGCAATTATGAGATATTTAAAAAAAATAATAAAAAATAAAAAAATCATTATATTTGATCTAGATGGAGTCATTATTGACTCTAAAAATAATATGCAAATTTCATGGGAAACTTGTTGTAAAAAAAATAATATAAATATAAATTTTTTAAATTACTTCAAGTTTATTGGCCTCCCTTTTAAAAAAATTTTAATCTTACTTAATATCAAAAAAAATTTTGATAAAATCAAAAATGATTTTGACAATGCTTCCATTAAAAATATCAGTAATATCAAAATCTTTCCAGGCGCGTTGAATTTAATCAAGAATTTAAGGAAAAATAAAAAAAAAATTGCATTATTAACTTCAAAAGATCTAAAAAGAAGCAAAAAAATTATAAAAAAATTTAAATTAAAATTTGATCACTCTGAATGCGGAAAGAAAAAGGTTAAAGGCAAACCCCATCCGCATCAATTATTTTTAATTCTAAAAAAGTTTAACATGAAAGCTACAGACGCAGTCTATGTTGGTGACATGATTTTTGATTTAAAGACAGCTAAAAATGCCAAAGTAGATTTTATTTATGCAAGCTTTGGTTATGGAAATTTAAAACTAAATAAAAAAATGCTTAGAATTAATAAATTAAAAGATTTATCCATATGACATTTTTTAAACAAGAACAAAAATCTTTCTTAAAAAATTTCAATTATTACAAAAAAAAAAAAGATAATTTAGATAGCTTTAATTATTGCTCGTTAATAGCTAACACCGCTGGTGCTGAATATTTTAAAGCAAGATATATAAGTTTTATATATATATTTAATTTTATTAGAGCATATATTAAGGAAATCCTATCTTTAGGATTTATTGAAAATATTAAAATAGTAAATTCAAAAAAAGAAAAATTTAAAAACACCATAATAACATGGGGTTTTAAATCAGATTTTAAAAATTTTTTTCACGATAAGTATTTTAATATTCAGTCCAACAAAAAAAAAAAATTACAGTGGATAATATTATATATGAGTCAAATTTTACCAAATAAAATACCAAAAAACATTATTTTAATTCATTTAAAAAAAAAAAAAAGATTTAATCTATTTTTTTTATTTAAAAATTTATTATTAATTTTTAAATATTCAAACAAAGATATTACTATTTTTTTAAAAAATTTAACTTCTCAATTTCTTTTAAGCACTTCTTTAGAAAATATTTTTAAAAAACATATTAAAATTCAATTTGTCAAAAATATTATCATGCCTTATGAGGGCCAGTTATTTCAAAAAAGGTTAATTAGTCTTTTTAAAAAAAATAACGAGAAAACGAAAATCATAGGATATGATCATACTGCACCCCAACCAATTCCAATAAATTTATTTTACGACAATAATTCACCAGATAAATTATTATTAACAAGTAAAAATAAATATATATTTCACAGAAAATATCTTAATTGGCCTAAAGATAAATTAAAAATAAATAGTTCTTTCAGGTTTAAAATAGATCCTGATAATTTTAAGGGTAAAATATTTCTACCATACGTGATTGAAAATTTGAGCATATATGAAGAAAAGCTATACCGTTTATTAAAACATTTAAGATTAAAAGATTTAAGTAAATTTGAAATAAAATCGCATCCTGCAAAATTAAATAGTTATAATAATAATAAATTACTCAAGCGTATTAGATTAATCAAAATTTCATCTAAAAAAAAAATACATGCTTTAAATAACAGAATTACAATTTTTTTAGGTCAAACAACTGCTATCCCTTTAGCGTTAGAAAATGGATTAATTTGTTACAATATTTGTTTAGATGAAAAATTTGGAATCTATAATTCTGAATTTTGGAAAGGGTTAAAATTTAAAGAAATAGAACAGAACATATATGAGTATAAATTATCCAAAAAAAATACGTTCATTAAAATTAAAAAAAAATTCAATAAATTTGAAAATATTAAATTAAATTAAATTAAATAAAATTTATGAAAGGAAAATTTCCAAAAATTAGTATAATTGTAAACTGCCATAATGGTGAGAAATATCTCAAGAAAAATATTTTAAGTATAAAAAGACAAACTTATAAAAATTGGGAATTAATATTTTACGACAATTGTTCATCTGATAATAGTTTAAAAATTGTAAAAAAATTTAAAGATAAAAGAATTCGAGTTTTTAAATCAAATTCCTTTTTATCATTGTATGAAGCAAGAAATAGGGCAATAAGTAAATCCAAAGGTTTATATGTTGCATTTCTAGATACTGATGACACTTGGAAGCCAGAAAAGCTATCTATTCAAATTAAATATATTTTAAAAAAAAAGCTTAAGATCTGTTTTACAAATTATTTTATAAAAAAGATGAAAGGCAAACTTATTTTAAGGGCAAGAGAGAATATTACTCAAGTAGATACTCAAAATTTATTAAATAATTATAATCTAGGAATTTTGACAGCCTTAATACACAAGTCAATATTTCTTAAAAAAAAATTTAATAAAAAACTAAATATTATTGGTGATTTTGATTTTTTTATTGAGCTTAGCATGAGTCATGACATAGGTTTTATAAATAAACCATTAGCTACTTATCGGGTTCATTCAAATAGCCTATCAACTACAAATAGAAAAATTTATATTCAGGAATTAAAAAATTGGATATATATGAAAGAAAAAAAATTTAGAAAATTAAATCTTGATTTAAAAATGCAAAAACAAATACTGCTAAAATTAAAAATTAAGAATTTTCTTAAAATTTAATCGTTTTTTATTGAATGGGACTTTAGCTCAATAGTAGAGTGCTCGCTTGACATGCGAGAGGTAGTAGGAGCGTAACCTACAAGTCCCACCAAAAACATGATTATTTTGGGACTACTGAAGAATACATTTATTAACTTTTATTAAAGCTATTGTTTATGGTAATTATTTTTATTAATAAATAATAAATGATATAATAGAAGCCTCAATGTTCTCTTAAAATATTTCCTTATGTTAAAAAATTTAGCGAAAATTTATTTTTATATAATTTTATTAATGGAAACATTTTTGAAAATAGTTTTTAAGAAAAGTGTTTTAGTTTATCTTTATGAATTAATTCAAATTAAATCTAATCAAAAGGTGATAGTGAATAACAAAAGTGTTCAATTTTTTGTGCCAAATTCACTTATTAAATGGAGAGTAGACACTATGTTTTCAAAAGAGCCTGAAACTCTTGAATGGATAGATAAATTTGATAAAAAAAATAAGATTATTTTTTGGGATATTGGCGCTAATATAGGACTCTACTCAATATATAATTCTTTAAAAAATAAAAAATCAAAAACCATTGCATTTGAGCCGTCAACTAGTAATTTAAGAACTTTAAGTAAGAATATTTCAACTAATAACCTTCAAAGAAAAATTAAAATATTTAATTTACCTTTATCTAAAAATAACAAAGGCTTTATGAGTATGAAGGAAAAAAAATTTCAAGAAGGAGGAGCTCTTAATGTTTTTGGTGAAAGTTTTGACTTTGAGGGAAAAAAATTTAAGCCAGAAATTACATACGATTTATTTGGTTTTAGCATTAAATACTTATTGGACAAAAAATTATTAGAGATGCCTGATTATATCAAAATTGACGTTGATGGTATAGAACATCTAATTTTGCAAGGCGCTGGAAATTACTTAAAAAGTAAAAAAATAAAAAGTTTATCTATTGAAATAAATGAAAATTTTCAATCTCAACACACTAAAATTTTACAGATTATGAAAAATAATAATTTTATTGTAAGACAAAAAAAAAATAATATTAGATCTTTAAAAAAATCAAATGATAAATTCTCCAAAACATTTAATTATATATTCGATAAAAAATAATATTTGTATTGATGTATTTTAATTAATTAACTATATATATTTCACTTTTATGAACTTAAAAAAATTTTATGGAAATTATTCATCTGGAGCCGGCGCTATAGTGAATGACAAGAAATTAGATTATTCTGATTATTTTAACAGAAAAATAATAAAAAAATATAATCTAGAAATTCTAAAAAATACAAAGCAATTTGGTTATAAAAAAAATGATTTAAAAAATAAAATTATAATGAATGTTGGAACAGGTGTGGAAGCATTAGCCTTTTTACAGTTTAAACCAAAACATATTTATCATTTTGATATAAGTGAATTCCAAGTTAATAGGCTTAAAAAATTTATTACTAAAAATAAGCTGAAAAAATTTATATCTACTAAAAGGCTTGATTTATCCAGAGACCAATTACCAAAAAATAAATTTGATTTTATTTATTTGCATGGAATAATTCAACATACTGATCACCCAGGCAAGACTCTTGCTAATTTACTATATGCACTTAAAAAGAATGGTAAAATGTGGTTTTTCTTTAGTAGAGCGGGAACTTTAATAAGATTTATAGGAGAGCTGCAAAGAAGAATTACAAAATTCTTAAACATAGATGATTTTTATCTCGCTATGAAAACAGTCGAGCAAGCTTTATTTCAAGATAATAAGTTTAGCGACAGTATTATGGATAATTCATTTGTTCCTAATCAAAATACTTTTGCTCCTAAAATCTATCTAAAATTTTTAAAAAATAACCATATGAAAACTTTTGGGGACTCTTTACTTCATAAAAATAATAAAAAAGATGTAGACCATATGCAGTTCCATGAATCAGTTATTTTATTTTTAGAAAAATTAAAAGATGTAAAAAAAATTGACAAAAAATATATAGAAAGCCTTTCTCCACAAAGAATGTTTCATGAATTAGATACTAAAAATTATAAAAATCGTAAAATTAAAACCATAATAGAGATATTTGAAAAATTAGAAAAAAAATTAAGATACAATTTACAATCATCATTTGCTTTTGTTTATAATCTCGAAAAACTTAAAATCAAATTTTATACTCAATATTTAGATGGAAAAGAAAAACCATCAAAAAGAAGTAGATTTAAAAGCTATTATCACGATGAATTGATAGCTTTACTTAATAAAACATTAAGCTATTTGTAAT
>MDSV01156826.1_pt1 | contig 11795 bp, 19 predicted proteins | sample 810851 | NCBI WGS metagenome assembly MDSV01 (sample SAMN05326640, study PRJNA326480) | marine metagenome | isolation source: seawater | place: Atlantic Ocean: North East | collected 2012 | reverse complement strand
TGCTCATTTATCTAAGTCCTCAAGTTTTGATAATATTGATCTTTTCCCCACAGGCTTCCTAGGCTTTTTTGTAGTATCTGCCTTGGGGGTAACTTCTATCTTTGTGTCTTGATATTTTATCTTCTTTTGATATTCTTCTATGATCGGAACCAACATAAACTTGGCTCCCAAGGATCGTATTTTATTTTTGACGCGCCTGTCTTTTAGGGCTGAGAGTATAGCCTTTATATCATAGTCTTTGAGAAGTTCATTGGCGAGCGTAACCTGCCTCCGAAAGAATTTTGCCCACTCCTTCTGTTCCCAGAACTTGTCGGCTAAATCTCTGCCGCTTTGTCTGGCAACTAGAAAACACAGGGCCTCGGTTAGGTACTGTGCTGGAGTGACAAAGCTATCGCTATAGATAGATTGAAACGTACTCTTGCTTGTTCTTTTCTTGCCCATTAACGTATTATAACACGAGGGCCATTCTATTCTTAAGAAACTTTTTCCCAATCGGTGGAGCGGCCAGTCGCTGGGCCGACGTTATACATGCGTCTGTAGTCGTCGCCATTGATATTTTTTTCTGCAACGATTATATATCCGTGTCCTTCAGGAGAGGAGTACGTGTCGATCCTGATACGGCTTAACATTTCTGTTGGCATTACATCACCGGCTATGTCTTGCCAAGAGCTATTTTGGTCTGTCGGCTTTTCATTAAGGCGGTCTGGGGTTACAAAGTTTTCGTCTGTAGGTGCCGAGCTGTGAGTAAAGAGTCCTTGCCAGTACTTGCCATTGCTTTCAAAGTACTCATTTTGCAGGTTAGCGATAACAGGCTTATAGCTTTCTATGCCCGTGTCAATTTGTCCCAATATTTCTTCTACATTAGCCATCTGTTGACCCCTTAATCATTAATGATTCATATCTTGGAATATCTTCTGCCGTAACCACAGAAGACTCGTCTATTACTATCTCAGGAACTTTATACCAATTCCTTGTCAACTTGTCTTGCTTTAACAGGCTGACTATAAAAAAGTGTTCTTCTGCAAATCCCACCATACATCCGACAGCCTTGATAAAGTGATAAGCTTCAGCCTTTGGTACTTCTACCTTATGATCTCTGAATCTTATGCTAAGGCTATCTATATATACACCTTTTGAATCACAATGATCTTTAAGCCTTATCCAAGCGCTAGGGTGAAAGTCTCCCTCTCTGTCATCATCTTGGAAGACAGTGCTTCCATCAGACAGTGTGGCTATCCAGATAGTTTTTTCGTCTAAAAACGAATCCTCTTGTGTGCAGATCATTTTATCTTGTAAATCCTGTCCTTATTCAGTTTTTCTCGCAAGTCTTGGTCGGACTTTTGCGCTTCGTCAGAAATTTCAGCGGCAGTCTGGGTCATAATAGCCACGCCCTTCTTAGGATCTCTAGCCATAGTGCTGCCAGCAGTAGGAGATTGACCTTCTTTGTCTTTCAAGCTATCTCTGTACTTCTGCACATCTTCGTTACTCACCGCTGCTCTCATGTCGTCAGCAATTTCCTTGGTGGAAAGTTCTTTGTTATTCTCGATAAAAAACTTCTCAACCTTTGTTAATCTAGTAGCCATTTATAGCCTCTCTTTCTGCATTGTGTAGCCACGCTTTATTTCTTGTCTTAAGAAAATCTAAGTAATAAAAAAAGGACTTACGGTTGACTTTGCGAAAATGCCACGTAGACTTATCCCCATACAACTTTTTAGTCTCCGTCCTCTCTGTATAAAGTCCCCAAGGGTCGTACATAAACCCTTTATCTCCATATTTTACATAGTATCTTTCATTAGCCACGCCGTCTGAGTTCTCATACTTGACTTTTTTTGCGTAACACTTAGGGTCTTCGGAGTCGATCTCCTTTGATCCGGGAGCTGCGTGTTCAGGGGTTCCAGAAGTATAGCCGACAGAAGACAGAACATCTTCTTCGGATCGTTCTACAGGCTTATCCTGATTAATCTTGAAAATATAATCTTCGCTCATTATCGCTTCCTTGTCTTAATTAAATATGCATCAGTAAGACGCTCTCTATCTCTAGAGTCAACCTCTTCGCTAACATATTCATCTAAAATACAGTCGTCCGTAATACCTAAATGGAAGCCTCCTGCAACCTCTACTGAAAACGAGTAGTCTCCGCAATAAGGACATTCAGCCCTAAGCCTAAACCTTACGTCTAACTCCTTCTTAGTGATCCAGATGTCAACTAACTCTTTGTCGCATGCGGAACACTTAAGGAGATGCTGCCCTCCATCGAGCATTTCCCCTTCAGTTCTTATTTTTTCTGCGTATTCTCTTTGTTTTTTGTCCATGACCTTTTCAGTCCTTCTATTCTAGTAATCATCTCTTCCGCACACTCTTCTTCTGTTGAGCCGATGTTTGTCAGGGTAGCCTGTTCTACATGCTTTGGTATTGGATTTATCGACCCATCCTGAAGCTGCTCATAGACTATACCACTTATTGTGATAACAGCCTGATGTGGTATCTTTCTTTTACTGAACTCCGGCATCAATCTCCTCTTTCTATATACTTTTTCTTCTGAGTGTCAGACATGCTATTAATCTTTTTAATTCTATCCATAGCAGACTTATCCGGAGTGTTACGCCTATCAACAGACATACCGTCTTTTAGCTTGATTGTATTCTCTTTTTTAGTTTTATACTGCTCTGTCATTTCTGCAACTTTAGACCCAAGTTTCTTTGCATTTCTCTCAGCCAACTGGCCTAGAGTTGAGGCCTCAGATGCAGACGCCTTTACAGATACATCAGGAGCATAAAATATCTGGAAGACCTTAGTGTTTCCATGACAGCAAGGGTCTTCTAGACTTAGCTCGGATATCTTATTTGGTAGGTCTTCACCGAAACGTCTGAATATTTCATGAATCCTACCGCATTTAGTACATTCAAAATCGTGAGTTGGCATAAAATATTATACTACCTTAAAAGTCATCTTCTATATTTCCAACAGAATATTCTGTAACCCTTGTTTCAAAGAAGTTCTTGCACTTCTCTAAATCTATTATTTCACTCATCCAAGGGAATGGGTTCTTAGCGTCCTCGTAGGGGCTAGGCAGGCTCAGGCTCTCTAGCCTTCTGTTGGCGATGAATTGAACGTAATCAATAAACATATCGGAGTTTAAGCCCAAAATCCCACTTGGCAAAACATCTCTAGCGTAGGCAAGCTCTAACTCCATAGCAGCATCTATGTGGGCAAGAGTCTCTTGCTCAAAAGATTTAGTCCATATCTTGGGATTGTCTTCTCTGATTCTGTTGATTAGCTTGATGCCAAATTTTATATGTAAGCTTTCATCACGCAGAGTATATTGAATCTGCTCACCAACACCGGGGAGCTTATTCTGACGATTGAAAGAGAGAAGCATCGCAAAGCCAGAGAAGAAGAAAATTCCTTCGCAGATGATATAATATGTAATAATATTACGAAGGAACTCCCTCTTCCCTTCAAGGGTATTTATATTAAAGTCTGGCCTATTAATATCAGTAGTAATATTCATAAGAAAGTCATCTTTAGCTTTTATACTACTAATAGAGTTATAAGCTTGATAAACTTCTTCGATCTTTAGATTAAGAGAATCACAACAGTATACAACCGTCAAGTTGTGGAGGCTTTCTTCATAGGCTTGTCTCAAGATATACTGACGACACTCAGGGTCGGTTACAAACTTGAACACAGACAAAAGGAGGTTGTTGGCGACTAATGATTCGCTACCGGCGAAAAACCCTAGGCATCTTTTAACAACTAACTTCTCGTCTTCAGAAAGAAGATCGCCCTTCCACTGTTCAATATCCTTTGCCATAGAAACTTCTGTGGGCATCCAGTTATTGGCAGCTCCATCAATAAACAAATCCCAAGCCCACTTGTTAACGTGTGGCAAAATCTGGTTCACTACTGCTACTTTGTCTGAAATTATCTGTTTACTTTTTTTCATTTGCTAATCTCTCAATAATCTTTTGTAAGAGGTCTCTTACTTTCTCTGCTTCTTCCGGTTTAAGTTCTAAATGATACCTCACAGGAGAAGTATCGGACTGCCTAAGCTCATAGAATCTCACTGGCAACTCTCACAGTCTGGGTCTAATACCGAACACGCCTGCGGGAGTTCGTCTGAATCGACAGTGGGCTCTTCTTCAATCACTTGACGCACCGTAGATTTTTCAAGTCTGGTTGCAGCCTTGCTTCTCAAATAGTACGTAGTCTTCAACCCTGCCTCCCAAGCTTCCATGTACATGTCATTCAAATACTTGAGGCTTGAGCCCTTATTGTACAGGTTAAGGGACTGCCCCATGTCTATCCATTTCTGCCTCTCTGCGGCACAGCCGATCAGCGTGCTGAACTCCACATCAAAAGCACTCATAAACTCATTTTGTATGTCTTCATCTAGGTCGATAGCCATAACATCTCCGTCTGCGGCTTTAAGGGCCTCGACTAGTTCCTGACACCATATCCCTTTCTTCTTTGCCATCTCTACAAAGTACTCATTGACCATAGTAAACTCTCCACTAAGGGTCGAGTAAACATACAGCATTGAGTAATCTGGCTCGATTGACTGAGCACATCCCTGTATATATGATATCGTTGCTGTGGGTGCTATTGCCATAACATTTGAATTTCTCATTCCATGTTCGGCTATATGATCCCTTACCCTGCTCCACTCTAAAGTTTCAAACTTCTTAGGTTTATACGTCTCTACTGAATATCTTTCATTCATTAAAGAACAATAAGTATCAATAGGAAGATTCCCCTTCGACCACTCAGAGCCATCATACGACTCATACGCGCCTTTCTCTTTTGCAATCTTGGAGGAAGTCAGTATTGCCCAATATGAAACAAACTCTTGAATCTGCCCGCATAGGCTCGCTGCTTCGTCAGAGTTGTAAGGAATATTCAGCTTGTGAAGTACGTCATGGGTTCCCATAATCCCAAGACCAACAGGTCTGTTTCTTAGATTGGACTTTGCTGCCTCCTTGGTTGGATAAAAATTAATATCTATTACATTATCTAGCCCCCGGACTGCTGTTTCCACAGTTTCCTGAAGTTTTTTCCAATCAACTGTCCTTACCTTTACGTGATTTGATAGGTTTATACTGGCTAGGTTACATACAGCGGTTTCTCCAACATCTTTGACTTCACCATTTTCATATATGGTAGGTTTAGTATGTAGGAGTATCTCGGTACATAGATTAGAAGAGTGTACCGTTCCTTCGTGTTGATTGCTGTATCTTATATTAGACGGATCTTTGAAGGTAATCCAAGGATGTCCAGTCTCGTGTAGTGATCGCAGCATCTTCTTCCAGAGCTGCTTCGCCCCAATCTTCCTAAAAGATTTTAGCTCACCATTATCTGCCATCTTTTTACGCTTCTTATAAGCAGACGTAAACTTCTTGCCAAAAAGTTCGTGTAGTTCTGGACACTCGGCTGGGTCAAACAAGTACCAATCTAGATCCTTTGAAGCCGCACGCATGAATTCATCACAAACCCATAAGGCTGTGTTCATGTCGTGACATCTTCTTCTATCGTCTCCAGTATTCTTTCGGAGGTCTAAGAAGTCCTCAACATCCAAATGCCATACTTCAAGGTACGCGCACCCAGCGCCCTTACGTTTGCCGCCCTGATTAACACCGACAAGGGTATCGTTAAAGATCTTTAGCCAAGGTATCAATCCGGATGATTGTCCGTTTGTCCCTTGAATGTAAGACCCCGAAGAACGAACGGGCGTCCAGTCCACACCAAGACCGCCAGCATATTTTGACAGCCTTGCCTGCCCATGAATAGTGCCGAAGATACCGTCAATAGAATCTTCAACTGTGCTCAAGTAGCAGGACGAAAGTTGAGAGCGGCATGTCCCACTATTAAATAAAGTGGGCGTAGAAGGGCAATAGCGAAACTGCGAAATCATATTATAGATTTCCAATGCTCTCTCTTCCTTGTTTTCTTCATTCAAACATAACCCCATAGCAACCCTCATCCAAAAAGACTGTGGGGTTTCCATTCTGACTCCATCTATGTGTATGAAGTATCTGTCATAAAGGGTTTGTATTCCTAAGTATTTAAAACTTTGATCATTCTCTGGGTTAATAGAGTTGGAAAGAAATTTAAGATCGTACTCTAAGAGTCTCTCACTAAGCCTGTCAGCTTTAATGAGCTTCTTGATATTTTGCACGAAAGACTTTCTGTATTGAAAATCAAAAGTATCGCTGTCTACGGTTTCGCCAAAGACTTCTTTATAGAGGTTATTCAGGAGCATCCTAGCCGCTACTTGAGAGTAGTTGGGCTCCTTTTCTATTTTTGATCGAGCTGACATAATAAGAGCTTTGTCTATCTCTACAGTTGTAATTTTGTTATACAACTGGAGGCTCGCGTCTAACACTACTTCACTGACTGATACATCTTCTAAACCAACACACGCCCTTTCAACACATTTATTAATCTTATCTAAGTTTACATCTTGTAGTCTTCCATTGCGCTTCTTAACTTTGATAGGGTTCACTTACTAAAAATCCTTTTTCCATCTACTTGTCCAACTTTGAATAAAAAAAGCCCGCAGCTTTACAGCGAATAAAACTGCGGGCAATATGGTCTGCTCGTGACCTTATTCGGTCGTTCGCAATGAATCGCCAACAATCCAGCTAACCCCTATTGCAGCAATAGCATTAGCTGTGTCTTCTGGGATGCTAAGTGCTTCGTTCATGGCTACAACCACGACACTAGCTACCGCAGTCCAGAAGCGGCGAGATTTAAGTAAGCTCTTTAGCTTATCCATAATGGATTTTCTCCTTGAAAGTATTGGTAAAAAAGGCTTCCTTGCCCAACTTGCTTTCCTTAATTAACTTATTATATCACCTGCACGAAGGTTGTACTTATTTTTTACCGCCTTCATGTTTTTTTCTTCTTTTATCTCTCTCTGCTCTCAACCTCTTTTTTGTTCTTGTGTCCTTTTGCCGCCCTCTGAGAGTCTTGCCCACGTTAGTAACCTCCTATTCTCTTATCTTATCTAGTTCTGCTCTTAAACGAGCGATTTCCACGTTAAGACTATTAATTGCCTTGTTGTTATCTTCCAGTGTTCTACTTAAGTTTTCCATTCCACTGAGAATTAATTGTCTGTCAGCCACATATGGCGACTGAGTTTTAATCATCTCACTGACTTCCGCCCTAGAAACATAATCTCTTGCCTCAACTAACCAGAACCCTATCATTAAGGTCAGGCAACTTACAGCCGCAACTGCTATACTTCTCCAAGCGTCTTTCATCTCTTATCTCTCCAAAAAGGTAAAAGAAGTGACGGGGCGAACCCCGTCTCTCCGGTTTGAAAACTAAAGCTTTACCCAACAGCAGACTTGTAAGGATAGTCGAGCATATTTGCACTCGAAGTCCTGTTCCAAGACCCGTGGTTTTGCAGGTAAACAAGCTCAGCAGGAACTCCGCTTGAGTTCCAAGGCGTTACTCTAGCTGCATCGTCAGCAGTAGCCGACAAGGAGCCATCGTTGTTGCCATAGTTTGCATTAGCAGTTGAAACACTCGAAGACCAGTTTGTGCGTTGACCAGAAACTCCAGTCGGACGCCAGTAACCAGCTCGATGTGCTGTAACTAGTTTAGCACCAATTTGGTCAGAACGGACATGAATACTGCGGCGTGGGTGGTTACTTCCACCAGATTGCAGAACAGTATTTGCCGAACCATTGATAGTAGTAGCCATTCTACGAACCATGTACTCTCCGGCTGCTTGGTAAGCCCAAGTTCCGTGCTTAGCACGATTGCCATGTACATCTTCAGTAGGGCCAGTACCGCCTGTGTCTCTTTTGCGACCTAGGCCTAGACGATTAGAAATAGCAGCAGACGCAGACGTGCTGCCGCCGTCGATAAATGTACCGCCTTGAACCTGTACGGGATTGGCGGTTGTTCCGTCGCTTGCAGCGACTTTATGTGTATTTACAGCCATGATAAAAACCTTTCATGATTTGTGCTGTATTTTTTCCTTTTGTTCCTAACATATAAAATCCAGTCCTGTATATATAATATACCCCAAATTAGTCCGCCGTTGAGTAGAAAACCTTCCCACCGATCAAATATTCAATCGTTTGGAAGAATTGAACCTTTTCATCCAGCTCGTCCTTGGATTCTACCTGTTCTATAGATAGTTGACCGTTTGGGAATACATAAAAAGACCAGTATTTACAGTCAGAATTTCCTAGATCCTCCTTGGTTTTTTCTATAATTTCCTGTGTAGAGGTGTCAAAAGTTATATCTGTTAGGTATTCCTCTTGCATTGTCTTCGATTTACCATCTAACGCTATAATTTTATTTTGAATGAGTTGTTTAACCTGCGTATTGTTAAAAAGCCCCGATTTTGTTAGGCCTATCTTTATCCTATATCGCGTCAAAACTGTTATGCTCTCTACTCCCGGAGTCTTTTCTATGAGATTTTTTATCTCCTCGGTTACATCAAAGTTTGTGTGCATAACCCAAAAGTCAAATGAATTGATAAACCTGTTCTGCTCATTTATAGCTGAGACAAGGCCTAAAGGTGGCTGCTGCTGGATTATTGGAAATATCTGGTGTTGCGAATCCTCTTCTTCAGGGAACATTGGTGGAGCCTCATCCATGAGTTCTTCAATGTCGTTCTTCAGCGCTTCTATCTCTTCATCAAGTGGGTTAAACCACTTCTCCCAAGCAAATTTCTTTTTCATAGCTGCTTCCTCGGAAATATACTAGATGGAGGCACACAAGGCTCATTAACAGACGGGCTATAAGAATTATTTTCCTCATACTGATGCCATCGTTGAATAATTCTGGCTCCGAGTTCGTACTGCCCCACATCAGAGCAGGTTTCAAGAATAGCAGACGCATTTTGTTCTGTAAGCCCACCGCTATGCACATAAAAAAGCATTTGCGCCATAAAATCAATCGTGTCATTGAGAGACAAGTCTTTGGGGAAAGAGGTCTCTATTACAAACTCTGGATCTAGTTCTGAGCCATTAAAAGAAAACTTAACGTACCCAGAGTCTTTTGTTTCTTCTTCTTCTTCTTCTTTTCTTTCTATATTAAACACTAATAGACCTCAAGTGTATTTTTAGTTCTTCTTGGTTAATCTTCTCATGCACATGTCTTAAGTCTTCGAGAGGTATCCATTTTGGATCTTTATGCATTTTAACTGTAGAGGGTACTCTTACTCTATAAGCAAGAATCACTGTATCCTCCTCCTCTTTGTCAAAGAAGCCCACTTGTTGTATGTCAAGCCAGTCAACCTCAACATCAATGTACTCAGCAGCCAATCTCAAAGCGGTCAACGCAGAGCCCTCATTCTTCTTGATAGTTGACATAATAGAGTCAAGCTTGTCTCCCTGCTCTAGGAACCCGAGAGACATCTTGCTTGGATCTACTGCGTCAAGTTTAATCATTGACAGAAGAGTTCTAATCTTCATTGTAAAATTCCCGAAGCTTGGCAACACCCTTTTGTATACTAGTGTATACCAGCTTTCTATTCACTTCCATATGCTCAGCGATTTCTGTTGCGCTCATTTCCTGTAAAAACTTCATAGAGATACAGTCCCTCTCTAACTTAGACAGTGCTGGTGAAGACAGGAGGGCATTAACCTGTTCTACATTCTCCTCGCGCTCTATCTCATTTAACGGGAGGGGTCTCTCATCTTCGACGATCTGATACATCTCTCTTGCCGCGCCCTCTTCCCTAAGCTCTTTGTTCAGGGATAGGATCTCATAGTCTGTCGTCTTTCTGATCCTAGCGACCCAATTCTGTATAGCCCAGATAGCACATTGGTTATGGTAACTCCGAACAGTACGCCCTTTACTTCCATCGTACCTGCAAGTCGCCATCATTAAGTGTTCTGCTACGAAGGAAATGGCATCCTCACTCTTAAGCATCTGTGAAGCTAGGTCTGAGCTGGCAAAATGCCCAATGCACCTCTTTGCAATATCGGTGTATTCTTGTAGCGACATCATCTCATTGCCACTACCAAACAGGTTGCTTTTCTCTAGCTTAGTCTTATCTATATCTTTAATTACAATTTTCATCTTTAGATTCCTTAAAAATCTTTGTCCAATAACTTAGTTTTGCTTTATCCAAATTATCCTTTTTCAAAAGTATTTCCTCATACTTTTCCTCAAGCATTTCTAAAGTTACACTAAATAGATCGTCTACTATTAGTATCGGAAGATCGGAAAATTGTTCGGTGACTCGGCTTCTTTTTACAATCGGAATAGATCCGAGATATAGGGTTTCCCAAGTTCTAAAACAGTCGATACCGTTTCCATCCGGACACATCACATAGCGATGTTCTGAAATGTCTCTAAAATAGTCCTCTAGTGGTTTAGCCTCATTGACAAATGTTATCCAGTGTTGTGACATGGACTTCGCGCCAAGTTGACTCTTTAAATAAAATCTCTCTAAAGTGTATGTCTGAAAGTTTGCGTATAGCCAGTTCTTCTTATCTAGCTGTGGTGTTTCGGATAGCTTGTCAGCGGACTCATCATTAAACACACCAAAAGGTATGGAAGATAAATGTCCCGGCTCGTCCGTCATGCAGTTTGTCATATACCATCTTTTAATATTAGTAGGAATATCTGGGATTGTAGACCAAGTATAGCTCTCACACCTAATTGAGTAGTTATGCTCGATTTCGCATTTAGTTATGTCACACCGAGGGGGAATCTCAAGAGACCTGTAGCCTAAGTTGGTCAGATCCATAAGTCCCTCCATGTAGGGCAATGCTTTTATCCACTTCTCCATGTCAGCCGAGACAGGGAACTCTCTTTGGTATGCCAGCCCTAAATCACTTCGCTGGCTTACAATAACATATTCGTTATCCGTGTCTCCGCAAGTCTTCATAAATTCATAGCAGTGTTCCATTGGTACGCTAATTATACCAGAAGGAAGAGCCTCTGTCAAGCCCGAAGCCCAAGTATAATCGCAAGATTTCTCATAATCTTTTGATATTATCATTTCTTCTCTGGCGACTGTGGGCATTAATGAAGGCCTCCTGCTAATAAGTCTGCTGTGTTCTCCCAACTAAATTCTTTGGCGGTTTCTATCCCGCTTAAGTTAAGTATATCCCCGTCCCTCTGTTTTTGTTCATAAACTTTTCTCATGTGGTCAGATAATTCTTTAACTTGTTGATCTCCAATTCTTGCCCAGTTACCTTGACCATTGAACCATATGCCATCAAAGGCAGGCTCAAGGGCATTAATTTCTATTAGGTGGGAATTGCTGCTGTTGCAGAACTCTGTGTGAGCAGAGTAATCTGTCACAATAACATGACGGCCACAGGACATCATCTCTAAAGCCTCAAGGTTCCATCCTTCAGCACGAGAAGGAAATACGCCACAGTCGGCCATACGCATTATATCGGCAACCTCAGCGTGAGACTTCACTCTTTCTAGAAATTTTATTTTATTCGCCATCTTACCAGACTTATACAGTCTCTTCCACTCCCAGTCGTCATTCTCGCTAAGGAATGGGTTGTGGTTCATCATCCAGAGTTCTACGTTGTCGTCTAGATCAAAAGCTTGGCTAAAAGCGTCTGCTAATATATCATGTCCCTTTCTTATCTCCCACTTCCCTATATTCAGAAAAACTGTAGTATCTGACTCTTGGGTTGGAGATTCGTAGAACACTGTCCTGTCTACGCCTAAAGGTGCGACCTTGACTCTGATATCATCAAAGTAATCGCGCATCACATCATTCTTCCGAATGCTATCTATTACGATTTCTGCCGCCCACTTCGAGCATGTAAAAATTGTATCTTGTTGGCTTAGGTGCCACAGTT
>MDSV01036277.1_pt1 | contig 11795 bp, 13 predicted proteins | sample 810851 | NCBI WGS metagenome assembly MDSV01 (sample SAMN05326640, study PRJNA326480) | marine metagenome | isolation source: seawater | place: Atlantic Ocean: North East | collected 2012 | reverse complement strand
GGCAAAAACAGTTTCGACTGCTCAACCAACAAGTGGTGACGGTGCTGACGGAGACTTCTGGTTCGTAAGGGAGGCGTAATCCCATGGCCCTAATAACCAAGACTTTCAATTACGAAGGCGGAGTAAGAATAGCGGCAGTACCCGCGGGTACCAAATCTATCACAATACATTTATGGGGCGGCGGCGGAGGCGGCGGCGGAACAGATGCAGGTGGTGATGGTGGTTCAGGTTCGTCAGGGCACTACGTTACAAAAACAGATTTAGACATGACGTCATACGCCGCTGTGAAGAACATCTCGGTATCAGTAGGTGGCGGTGGATCAGGTGGTACAACAGGTTCAGGTGCAGAAGGTGGTACGAATGGAAAAAGTTTAGGTGAGTATTCAGGAGGAACAGGGGGTCCTTCAGGTCCGGACGGTGATTCAGGTTCAGGTGGCGGTGGTGGCGGTGCCACTGTCGTTACAGTATTCGACGATGGATCAGATGTCGATCAAACAATTTTAGCAATTGCCGGTGGCGGAGCCGGCGGAGGTGGTGCTGGTAGGTTATCAACAGGTGGTACAGGATCAAACACAAACAGTGCAACTGCAAGGTCGCCGGGCACACTGGGAGAGAACGGTGCTTCACATGCCGCGAATGGTGGTGGTGCTGGAGCAGGAGGAGGTGGCGCCGATGGCGGTACTGGAGGTTCTGGAGACACAGGTGACATCGGTGCATTCGGAGGCAGAGCAGGATCGGACACTGTGCCGTCCTCAGGATCATCTGATGTGGGGTCAGGAATCACACCGGGAGGCTCAGCAAGTGGTTATTACGCAACAGGCGTAGCGTTAGGCGGAGTATCTCAGACCACTGGAGGCAACGGTAAAGCAGTCATAATATTCGACGTACCATCAGGAACGAACTTTAAAGTTTCAGACACCTATAAAAAAGTTGATGAGATGTACCACAAGGTATCAGGTGTATGGAAGAACATCACAGCGGCTTACGTGAAAGTAGGTAGTAGTGATTGGAAGGCAGTATTTGCTGGCGATGTGCTTTTTGACATAAACTACGCTCTGTTTGGTGACACAACAGGTAACCTCACATCTGGATCGGCAGGAAGTGCAGGTACACCAGACGAAACACCTGACACCAGCGGTAACAGTGACTCAGGCGTAGGAGGCGGAAGGACAGTGACTAAACGTGTGGGACGTCAGTCATGGGGGACCATCGGTGGAGTAGAAGCAGTATGGTCAGGACCTACTAAATCAAATGAGAAGGGCGGCGGAGACAATCCGCGTGTTATATGCACTTACTTCTGGCACAGGGGCGAGTTCGATGTGCAGGATTTGAAAAACGACACTGAATTTTCTAGAAACAGTTTAAGTGATGAGACCAAAATAGGCTACTGGGTTTGGGCAATTCCATTGGTGGAGTGGATAAAAAAACATGAAAAGTCCACACATTGGTGGCCAAAACTTGTTATAAACGCAACAAGATTATTTGCAACTGCTAGGGCAAAAGAACTTTCCTACAAAATGGGCACAAGGACACAGGGCAGTGCGATTGGCAAAGCAGTGAGATTACTAGGCGAGGGTGGATGCTATCTAGTGGGACTTGCTCTTAAACCTTTCGTTGCTGACAAATACACAAAGTTTTTAAAGGAGTACAACAAAGACGTAAATTTAATACGTTAAATACACAAAAAGGATTATGGCAACCAAACAACAAGTAACAGAATACCTAGACAATCAATGGCAAAAAGGCGATAGTGATGCTTTCGTAACGTATTGGGAGCAACCAGCGGCTACAGGGTACAATGCAACAAGACTAGGACTGGTGGCTAATTGGATATCACCTGAGATAGCAAAAATACTTGTGAAACTTGTCGGTGAAACATTAATGGTTAAAGGCATAGCCAACAACGGGGATAAACACCAATGATTGCAAAGACAGATGTAGCAGATTACATTAACGCAAACATTGACACAGTGTTGACTGCTGAGGAGATAAAGATCTTGGAAGATTCAATTAAGAACCATCCAGCGAAAAAACTTCTAGCAGAAACATTGATTGATGTGCTTGGTGATGTTAGCATGTTGACAGCAATAAGGGATGATGGATAATGGCATACAAAATCAATAATACATTCGGAACGCTGTTGACCACTCTTGCTGACGGCACTATTGATGTAGCCACTACGGACCTTACACTGATAGGAAAAGGGTACGCCGGGTTTGGTGAAAGGTTGAATGAAAACCTTATAAAACTACTTGAAAATTTTAATAATACATCAGCACCTTCAAAAAAGATTCAGGGACAACTTTGGTATGACAAGACAAACAATCAGATTAACGTATACACCGGTTCGAAATTCAAACCAGTAGGCTCAACAACTAACTCAGCAAGTGCACCAACTAATGCAGTGTTGGGTGACATGTGGTTCGACACGACAAATACTCAACTTTATGTTTACACAGGTTCTGCCTGGACACTTATTGGTCCAACTACAGTTTCTGGCTCAGGTGTTACACAAGTAATTTCAGAGTCACCAGAGGACAACACAGGTGTTAAAAGGTCTATTCTTAAATTAGTCAGTAATGACGTTGTTGTAGGTATTGTATCTAATCTAGCGTTTACGCCAAGTTCCACTGAAACATTGGGAGCGGCCCTTATAACAGCAGGATTTTCAAGTGTTGCTCAAGGTATCCAATTATCATCTGCTGTGGCATCAGTAAAGTTCAGGGGCACGGCGACCGATTCAGATGCACTAGGCGGACAGGCCGCGGCAAACTATCTTAGATCAGACACGCCCGATACAACCAATTCACGTTTGACAATCCAATCGGATGATGGTATACGTCTTGGTGCAGGTAATGACATCACAATGACCATGTCGAGTGATGATTTCACTATAGCACAGACAACACAAGATAAAGACATCATATTCACAGTCAATGACGGTGGTGTCACAAAAGAAGCCTTAAGGATCAATGGAACAGAAGGAAGAATTGATCACCTAAGGGTAGGAAATTTGACCGTAGACGGGACCAGCACAACAGTAAACACTACCACATTATCCATAGAGGACAACATTATAGAATTAAACAGGAACGTTTCTAACAATGCAGGCATGCCAAACCATACAGGACTTAAAGTCAACAGAGGTGAAACGTCCTCAGCAACAGAACAGGACCTTTACTGGGTATGGGATGAAACATTTGCAGACGACGGAACAACTATCCATGGAAACGCGGGAGGAGCCTGGACGGCATTCAAGGCGGCCGCTAACACGGACACTGCCCTGGAGGCTCCTACACTGGTTGATATTAGAGCAAACATTGTACACGCAACATCAACATCGGCACAATACGCTGACTTGGCTGAACGTTACGAATCAGATGTGCCAACAGAGATCGGTGATGTGGTGATTTTAGGCGGAAGTGCTGAGATAACCAAATGCAATGACGAAATGTCAGATGCAGTCTTTGGAGTGATATCAGAATCTCCAGCATTTTTGATGAATGCCAATGCTGGCAACAACGAGTCGCACCCAATGGTGGCCCTCAAGGGACGGGTTCTTGTCAAAATACAAGGCACAGGCAAGGCGGGAGATCGTATCGTTAGTGCAGGTAACGGCGAGGCACGTGTTGCGGATCTGGAGAAATGTACCGCTTTTAATACCATTGGTAGGCTGATCAAGGATAAATACAACAAAGAAACGGCACTCACAGAGTGCGTGATAGGAGTTAAATAATAATATGGCATACGTAGCAGGTGATCTTATTAAAGATGATGAATACAACACGTTCGTAAACAGCAGTTCTGATCCATTCGGTTACAATCACTTCGCGGGTACAGGATCAACTATATACGGCTTAGGACAGACCCACATTGCAACAGTTGATGCAGGTGCTACTATCAGTGCATCAAATTGGAATGCCCTTTTTACTGGAATGGACAACATTGCCAATCACACAAATGACTCAATTACATCAACTTCGGTACAGGCAGGTAGTACAGTAGCAATTAAATCAGCCATAGTGGCAGACCTTGCTTCGTTGGCGGCGGAAGTGGCGGCAGGCTCAACTTCAGCAACTGCATTTGATACCACAGCAGTTGGATCAAGTTCAAATGGAGCAACATGGAACGGTACATCTACAATTGAAAGATCAGTAACTTTTGCAAACGCAGACAAGATGAGACACTTTTTCAACGCAGGTGGTAAGATCAGGATCGATCCTAGTTGTACAACAGGTATCGACGGTGACAAGGACACAGTATTCGATGATCTCACAACAACAGCGATTGGTAACCTCGACCTTGGCGCACACGCAACTACAAGATCAGGTTCAGGCGAGACACTTACAACAAACGGACTTGGAAACGGTTTCCATGATCTGGGCACTGGTTACACGGTATTAATTAAATTGACTTCAGACAACTCAGGATACACTTCGAACACTGTAGAAATATCTGCCAAGTTGAACGCGGCAGTAGGCACAGGAGTAACGTTGACAGTGAAGATGGTGTCTACAGATGGAGACAACGACGACACATACGATTCACCAAACACATCAGGTGTACCTGCTAACCCAAATGAAGCACCTATAATGACCTTGGCCTTGATTGAGGTTTCACCTAACGATACGCAGGGACTTTCGGCAGATATCAAAACGGCGTCAAACGCTGAAGTTTCAAACTCTACATCATAATAATTTTACCAGGTTGATTTACCACCATAATTATTGTATAATTGTGGTATGGATATTCGCTCTTTAAAACAACAATCAGATCTATCTTACGACATAGCAGTTGCTAAACGCAACGCTCTGGAAAAAGCACATTCGCGACAGGTGTTGGCATACAATGAAAAACTTTTCCGTGCTGATCCTCAGACAATATGCCTTGTGAGAACACTCAAAGAGACCCATAGCACCTTTTTCGTACTGGACACAAATAACAATCCAGTTGAGATCAAGGATGCTGATGATTTTTTGAACAGACTTATTGCCAGAAACCAGGAGGCCTTGAACGCATATCACCAGATGTACGAAACTTTTACAAGAAAAGGTGATTAATGACACAAGGGATTCTATTATTTTGTTTTGACACAGAGTACACCAGGTATCACAAGATACTTGAACGATGTGTTGCACTTATTAAAAAAAATCTAAAATTAGAGATAACTGTTGTCACTAATTTTGATACATATAAAAAAATCACGCCTTTAGGATTCATTAATTACAAATTCATTGAGCCCGAACTGGGTAATAAAAAATTAGGCAAACCTTGGAACAATGTTGACAGACATATGGCCTATGAACTGTCTCCCTATGATAAAACTATCGTGATGGATATTGACTATTTTTGTTACACAGACAATCTATTACAACTTTTTGATACTGATTACGACTTCATTGTGCCAAACAAGGCACATGACCTCAGCAATAGGAACAGTTTTGATCACAGGAGGTTCAGTCTCATACCAATGGTGTGGGCAACTGTATTATACTTCAAGAAAAATAAAAAAGTTGAGCAAATATTCCAGATGGTCAAATACGTTAAAGAATGGTATCCGTACTTCAATGAACTTTATAGGATAAGATCAAAAAATTTACGTAATGATTATGTGTTTGCCATAGCACTACAGCAATTGAAAGGCTTTGTTGGCTATGATACCTTTCCTTTTGCCTTGTCAACACTACCACCTGACTGTGAGATCTTAAGTTTCGAGGAAGAAGGCATCGTGTGGAAGCAAAATGACAAAATAGGTTTTGTTGAACAACAAGATGTTCACGTTCTAAACAAGGAGATAGCAGATGTCTAAGGGTTTCCTTTGGTTCGCACAGAACAACGATAATACAGATTATGTTAAAATTTCAATAAAACTTGCTGAGAGCATTAAGAGGCACAATCGCGAAAACAAGGTCTGCGTGATAACAGATGAGAAAAGTAAATTTGAAAACAAATCTGTAGATGTGGTTAAGGTCCTAAAGCATGACGACAGTGCTGACCACGAAAACAAATGGGCAAATGAGTACAAAGCATTCTCCCTTACTCCTTTTATACATACAATTAAATTAGAATCAGATATGTTATGGACCATAAACACTGATTGGTGGTGGCATCATTTGGGACAGCACGATCTAGTATTCAGTGTAAATTGTTTAGATTACAGAAATAATGTAGTAAAGGACACGTTTTATAGAAAACTTTTTGTAAGGAATCACTTACCAAACATTTATAATGGTTTAATGTATTTCCGCAAAAGCAAAAATGCACAAAAATTTTATAATATTGCCGAAAGTATTATGAAAAATTGGCAAAAAGTGAGATCAGAAATGCTTATAGGATGCCATGACAAGTATCCAAGCACAGATGTTGTGTTTGCATTGGCCTATAGGATAATGGACCCAACTGCAAGTGGGTTGATAGATTATGATTGGTTCAAATTTATACATCACAAACCTGCTATAAACAATTTAACCTGGATGAAAAATCATAATGAGTACTTGTATCCTAACAAAACAGGTGATGCAATATACTTAGGAGAAACACGTGTATCTAGAGTATGGCATTATTTTGAAAAGGAGTTAGATGTCAGAACTATTTAAAGCATTAGAGTCTATGCCACCCAGCAAACCGAAGGTGCATACAGTATGCATATGTGGACAAAATGTTGTAGTAACATTAGAAAAAAAATTAGAAGTGCAAAGACACGGTGAGGAAGCATATCATTGGATATCTCCAACAGAATTTGCACTGAAGCCACGACCAAAACCCAAAACAAGATACAGCATGTTGAAAAAAGCAAAAAAAGGATATAAGTTCCAGGACAGTGACATACACTGGCCAAATGCAGTGGTAGAAGGAGGCGAGACATGGTTGATAGAGTACGAGTAAGCGATCTGGATTTCGTGTATATCTCCTTTAAGGAGCCAAACAAAGAAGAGAACTGGGCAGACCTCAAGAACAAAGTGCCCTGGGCCAAACGTGTCGATGGTGTTGTGGGTTTTGACTCAGCACACAAGGCCGCGGCCGAAGTTGCAGAGACTGATTTCTTTATTAGCGTTGACGGTGACAACATAATTGATGAAAGGTTCCTGCTGGAGTCTCTGGACTGGACGAAAACAGATAGGAAAGCAGTACACAGATGGAGGGCGAAGAACAACATCAATGGGCTCGTGTATGGTAACGGCGGTCTAGTAGGGTGGGACAAGCAAACCTGTAAAATGATGAAGACTCATGAAAATGCTGAGACCGAAGTGAATCAAGTTGACTTCTGTTGGGGAGTACCTCATGCGAATTTGCACAACTGTTACAGCACCACAGTTATCAACGGTACAAAGCAACAGGCGTTCACAGCAGGATATCGAGAAGGTGTTAAGATGTGCCTGGATAAGGGCAGACCATTGGCACGTGCAGTATTCAAAGATAAAATTTGGCCAACCAATCTAAAGATACTTTCCACCTGGATGAGCGTTGGTGCTGACATAGAGAATGGCAAATACGCCATGATGGGCGCCAGGGTTGGGTGCTACCAGACGGTCATAGTGGGCGATGACCACGTGTCCGTAAGCCACTTGGACAAGATGGAGCAGATGTACCTAAATTTCATAGAACACAACGACGTGGCAACGGAACTATACGCATATGGCGAGAGCCTGCGACAACAATTGGACATGCCGATCGCGGACTTCGAGGGGGATGACAGCAAGTTTTTCAAGTTCTGTATGCCACAGCACGTGAACAAGGGGGTGCAAGACCTTGAGTACTAGTGATTACAAGACAGACGCACTTAAGGCCAAGGAGAAACTACAGGAAGTTTCGCCAACGATGTGCCTGGCCAAGTGGAACCAGACGTCACTGCACCTGCCAACAGGACTCACCAACAGTTGCTATCACCCACCACTGCACAGGATAGACGCAGACGAAGTTAAGAAGAATCCCGCGGCACTGCACAACACAGCGGAGAAACTAGACCAGAGATTTAAAATGCTTCAAGGAGAGCGTCCAGACGGATGTTCGTACTGCTGGAAGATGGAGGACACGGGCGAGATGTCAGACAGGCATTACCGTTCGGGAGAACCATGGGCCATGCAGGACTTCGAGCAGATAAGACAGAATCCAATGACCACAAGTTGGACGCCGAGATACGTTGAAGTGAACTTCAACAACGCCTGTAACTTCAGGTGCAGTTATTGTTCACCACAGTTCTCGACCACGTGGGCGAAGGAGGTGGACAGATACGGCGAATATCCAACATCTCCTCCCCATAACGCACCAGAACACTTCCAGGGCAGGCGTAGGCCAATACCCAACAGGGAGGAAAACCCCTACGTTACCGCTTTCTGGAAATGGTGGCCAACGCTGTACAAGAATTTAAAGCACTTCCGTATGACTGGCGGGGAACCGATGATGGACGTGAACACGTACAAGGTGTTCCAATACATCATAGACAACCCAAAGGATGACCTACACCTCAACGTTACCAGCAACATGTGTCCACCAGACAAGAAACTGAAGGAGAAATATTTTAATATGGCCCAGGAGATATGTATGCAGGAGAAAGTGGAACACATGATGCAGTTCGTGTCAGTGGACGCATGGGGCAAAAGGGCGGAGTACATAAGAGACGGACTGGACTTCAACTACATGATGGACAACGTAGAGGAGTTCTTGGACCGTATTCCCGGACGTAACTCCATTACCTTCATATGCACATACAACAACCTCAGTGTAACCAGCATGGACAAACTTTTAGAGAAGATACTGGAACTGCGTAGAACCTACAGCAAGACCTATCAGAGGGTGTGGTTCGATGTGCCGTTGTTGAGGCAACCTGCATGGCAACAGATTATACTACTGCCACAAAGTTACCAAAGCATACACGAAGACAACATAAAATACATGCAGGCCAACTCCGGTGAGGACAATGGCTTACACATATTCAAGGACTTCGAGATCCAGAAGATGCAGAGGAATCTCGCTTACTGGCGAGAAAACGCGGACGCAAGTACGCAAAATAAAAGAAACTTTTACGCTTTCTTTAATGAACACGATCGCAGACGTCTCACAAGGTTCTTAAACACCTTCCCTGAGATGGAAGAGTTTTGGGAGGATTGTAGAAATACATGAATGATTTAGAATACAAACAGCAAGTGCTAGATACTAAGAGTGAAAGTTTTTGTGGTGCCAAATGGTACAACGCCACTATTTGGTTAGGCAGTGGTATGACAACAAGTTGTCACCATCCTCTACCGCACAAGATAGACCTAGAAGCGATTAAAACAAATCCTAGTGCAATACACAACACCTTACAAAAAAAAGAACAGCGTAGACAAATGCAATGCGGAGAACGACCTAAAGGTTGTGAGTACTGTTGGAAAATCGAAGACATTAACAGAGACAACATCAGTGATCGTGTGTATAAATCGAAAATATTTTCAAATGAGGCCTTGGATTATGCATACAAGACAGATTACAACACCGACGTAAATCTCAAAACTTTAGAAATTGCATTTGACAGGACATGTAACTTTGCCTGCACGTATTGTAATCCTGCATTCAGTTCGACGTGGGCAAACAACATAAAGCGTCAAGGACCATACACAGGACTTGTCACAGATGGAAGGAATCATTTTACACACAGCCACGATAGTGCGGAGCCATACAAGAAAGATGAGACAAATCCATACGTGGAAGCGTTTTACAAATGGTGGGAAACAGATCTACATAAGAGTCTCGATGAATTGAGAATTACCGGAGGCGAGCCCATGATGTCACCTAATCTATGGCGACTATTAGATTGGATAGAAACGCAGGGCGATAAAATGAATCCAAATATGATCCTTGCTATAAATTCAAATTTAGGTGCAAAGCAGAGCATCATAGATAGATTCAAAACAAAACTTAAACGGTTCGATAGATTTGAATTGTACACAAGTTGTGAGGGCACATTCAAACAGGCAGAATACATCAGAGACGGTTTAGATTACAATCAATGGTTCTCAAACGTGTTACACATGATGGTTGATAAGGTGCCACGTGCAATACATAACATGGCAACTGTAAATGCTCTCTGCCTTGAATCATTGCCGGAGTTCTTAGAAAAAATTGTATGGTTCAAAAACGCTAGTAAAGTTTATGGACCAAGCATTAATTTTACCCTTAATATTTTAAGATTTCCTAGTTTCCAATCACCGCTAGTGCTACCTGATGATCTTAGAAATAAATTTAAACTGGACCTAGTAAAGTTTTTAAATAGCAATGAAAAACATCTAGAACACATGGAAATTAATCAAACACAAAGGCTAATTGATTATCTTGATGTAGTAAAAACCCCACACGCAGGGGCGGCCGAACAAAGTAAACTGCAAAAAGATTTTAAAGCATTTTACAGTCAATATGACAAACGAACAGGAAAAGACTTTGAGAAGACTTTTCCAATAATAGGAGAATGGTACCGTGGCATATGAGTACGGGGCGAAAGAACCCGAGAAACTAAAAATTAAAGACATGACTCCTAGAGAAAAGGAGTTGTTGATAGACAGTGAGTCGTTTTGTATGTTGCCATGGATGCATCTCCATGCGTTTCCAGATGGCAGGGCGTATCCTTGTTGTTTTGCTTTTGACAAGTTACACGTAGGTAATGTGAACGAAAACAGTATGGAAGAAGTATTCAACGGTAAAAAAATGAAACAGATGCGTTTGAATATGTTGAATAATAAAAAATCCAGAGAATGTGTGAAATGTTATGACCAAGAGCAGTCAGGATTTTTCTCACTACGTCTAAGTTCTAACAAACATTTTGGACACAACATAGGCATGACAGAGAACACCAAGCCAGATGGCTCAGCAGATTTTATAATAAAGTATTGGGATATACGTTTTTCAAACTTATGTAACATGGCTTGTAGAAGTTGTGGCACCTGGTTCAGTTCGAATTGGTACGAGGATCACAAAAAACTTACAGGTTCCCCTCCTAATCATGCAAAGATTATGAAAGCAGGTAGGAGTAGTAACGATATATGGGAGCAATTATTGAAGCAATTTGACCACGTGGAACAGTTTTATTTTGCGGGAGGAGAACCAATTATTATGGAGGAGCATTTACGGATTCTCAAAGAATTGGATAAACGTAAAATGTATCATGTAAGACTGATTTACAATACAAACTTTAGTAAATCTAGATTCAAAGGTACTGATATATTCGAACTATGGAACAAGTTTGATTCCGTATCGATTGGTGCAAGTTTGGATGCAGAAGGACCAAGGGCAGAACTCATGCGTAAAGGTACTGTATGGGAAGAAATCATAGCAAATAGAAAACGTATGTTAGAAGTGTGCCCACAAGTAGACTTCTACATTTCTGCAACAGTCGGTTTGGCTAATTGTTTACACGTGACTGATTTCCACAAGAGTTGGGTAGAACAACGTTTGATAAAACCTCAGGATTTTAATTTTAATCTATTACAATATCCTTTGTGGCAACGTATGGATTTGTTACCACAAGAAGAAAAAGATAAAGTAACAGAAAAATATAACGGGCACATTCATTGGTTGAAAACACAAGATCATTTGACAAGAGCATCCAAAGGATTTGAGTCTGCTCTAGACTGGATGAATAAAAAAGATATGTCAAAACACATGCCAACCTTTATAAATGAAACACGGAAGTACGATAAGATCAGAGATGAAAATTTCACTGATGTGTTTCCTGAATGGAAAGAATTATTTGCGAGATATGAGACATAGACGTCCACAAAATTTTGGTGATAAATGTGCATTATGGTTCACAATGCGTTTGCGTT
>MDSV01247786.1_pt1 | contig 11796 bp, 14 predicted proteins | sample 810851 | NCBI WGS metagenome assembly MDSV01 (sample SAMN05326640, study PRJNA326480) | marine metagenome | isolation source: seawater | place: Atlantic Ocean: North East | collected 2012 | reverse complement strand
TTCCCCAATATTTTTTTTAGTTTCTTCCTTGTTAAGCCCAGTTAATGATCCATAATGTCTTTCATTTAGTTGCCAGGCTGTATTAAATTTAAGAGGAAGGTTATTTTTTTTAAGAATTGTAGTTAGAGTTTTAATAGCTCTTTTTAAAAGAGATGTATATGAAATATCAATTTTAATATTAAGACTCTTAATTAACACGCCAGATTTTTCGGCTTCTTTTATGCCTTTATCTGAAAGATCAACATCAACCCATCCAGTAAATTTGTTTTCAGCATTCCAAATACTTTGACCATGTCTTGTTAAGATAAGTTTACTCATATAAGTTAAATAAGTTATTATTTACTATATAAAAATCTAAATGAAAAACAGTATCTTGAACAGTTTAAAAATTTTATTCTATTTTTCACTAATTATTCTAATAATTTTATATTTATTTCCTGGAAGTTTAATAGGATATTTCTTGTATGGTAACCTGGAAAAACAACCGAATTTAATTTCAAATCCACTAGGTACATCTATAAACCACTTAATTTTCTTTTTTTATTTAAGTATTATAGGACTACTATTTCGCAGATATCAAAAAAAATTTACAAATAGTTTTTTATTTTTGTTTTATATCTCTATCGTTTTAGAATTATTACATCATTTCATCCCTAATAGAGCTTTTGAATTGAAAGATTTATATGCAAATAGCTTAGGAGTTTTATTTGCTTTTTTTATAATAAAAATTTTTAACAGAGTTAATAACTAAACATGTTTATGCGTATTATAATTATTTTTTTTTTCTTAATTTCGAGTGGTATAGCGGATGAAATATTTGGAATGCCAAAAATTATTGATGGAGATACTGTTCACATTGAAAATTATAAAATTAGATTAGAAGGCATAGATGCTCCAGAAATGAAACAGCAATGTAAAAAAGAATTATTAAAAATTTCTTCAATTGTTGGTTTTACTTTTTACAAAGATTATTATTGTGGAAAAATTTCAAAAGAAAAGCTTATTAATAAAATTAAGAGATCAAAAATTAAGTGCCTTTTTTCTTCAAAAGACAGATATCAGAGATACGTAGCTACATGTTTCAAAGATAAATTGAATCTAAATCAATGGATGGTTAGAAATGGCTATGCAATCGCATATAGAAGATATTCAAAAAAATACATAACAGATGAGAATTTTGCAAAGAAAAACAAATTAGGCTTATGGCAAGGCAAGTTTATTGAACCAGAAAAATGGAGAAAGCTCAATTAATCTTTAGTATAAGTAATAAGTGATTCATTTTAAAAAAAAAATAATTATTTTTTTATTTTTATCTGCATGTTCATCTATTCCAAAAAATACACAAAACAGCTGCGCAATCTTTGAAGAGAGGTATTTGTGGTACAAACATTCAAAAGCAACTTATGAAAAGTATGGTGCGCCTATCCATCTTCAATTAGCATTTATCAAAAAAGAAAGTGATTTTAATTGGTTGGCCAAACCCCCAAGAACAAAATTGTTTAAAGTCATACCTTTTAAGCGACCTTCATCATCCTTTGGATATTCTCAAGCAGTTAAAGGAACATGGGAACAATACAAAAAAGAAACGAACAACCCTTTGGCTACAAGAGCAAGATTTAAAGACTCTGTAGATTTTATTGGTTGGTATATAAATAAAACTAACAAAATATTGCGTATCTCAAAAAAAGATGTTTATCGGCAATATCTTGCTTATTATAAAGGTTGGGGAGACTACAAAAATTATTCAGAGGACAAAAAGGCTATAATTTATGCAAAATCAGTAAAAGATATGGCTAATAAATATCGTAAACAATTAACATTTTGTAAAAAAAATCTAGACAAAAATAAATATATTATTTTTTAAGCTGTTTTTCTAATTCAATTTCAACAGCATCAATTCTTTGAGTTCCTTTACCTACTATAGTATATACAGTTGGTATTACATAAAGAGTAAAAAAAGTTGAGAATAACATCCCTCCAAATATTGTTATACCAACTGTTAACCTGCTCGCAGCACCTGGGCCAGTACCTAAAATAAGAGGCAGAACACCAATAATTGTTGAAATACTTGTCATAAGAATTGGCCTCAGTCTTACCGAGGCTGCCTCAAAAACTGCAACTTCCAGATTTTTACCTTCTTTTCTTAACTGATTAGCAAACTCAACAATTAAAATTCCATTTTTTGCTGATAAACCAATTAAAATAATTAAAGCAATTTGACTGTAAACGTTTAGCGAAGATCCAACTACTAAAAGTCCTAATAAGCCGCCTAATATTGCCATTGGAACAGTTAACATGATTGTAAGTGGGTGCCTCCAGCTCTCAAATTGTGCACTCATTGCTAAATAGGCGGTTAATAGAGCGAGAACAAAGATTATGTAAAGTTCGGTGTTAGTTTTTTTATATTCTTCACTTTCGCCTTTGTAAGCTATTCTAGCTTGGGGAGTATTTTGTTCAACAACTCCAACTAAAAATTTTAATGCTTCATCTAAAGAATAGTCCCCAACAAGTCTTGCAGAAATAGTAACAGCTTTTTGTCTATTATATCTAGCTAAAAATGGAGATTGCCCCTCCTCGTTATAGGCCACTAAATTAGATACTGAGACAAGTTTTCCATTATTTTTAGATCTAACAAAAACTTTACTAATGCTGTCAGGTTCTTGTCTATCTTTAATGTCTCCTTGCAAAATAATAGAATATTCTTTTCCATCTCTTGTAAAATTTGTTACCCTTTTAGAGCCAAATATTGTCTCAATAGATTTACCTATGTCTTCAGTAGAAACCCCTAAATCTGCAGCTTTTTTCTGATCAATTTTTACGTTAAGTTGGGGCTTATTTAAATCAAAGTCATCTTGTATAGAAGTTAGACCCGGATTCTTTCTTGCCTCTTTTTTTATAATTTCTTTCCATTCGATTAGTTGTTTATAAGTGTTTCCAAGAATTACAAATTGAACTGGACTTTCAATTCCTCCAGCTCTTATTCCTTGAGGCATTATTGGAAAAGCTAGTACTCCCGGAACTTTTCCTATCTCCCTGAAAGACTCTCTCATAATTTCCACACCATGGCGATCACGCTTTTTCCATGGCTCTAGAAGAACAATAATGAATCCACTATTAACTTGTTTTGCAGATTTTCCAAAACCCGGCACACGCATTATTAATCTTCTATATTCGCCATTCCCAACATTTGGCAATAATAATTTTTCTATTTCTTCTGCTCTATTTTTAGTAAAATTAAAACCTGAACCTTGGGGAGCTTTAACAATTACAAAAAAGGCACCCCTATCTTCAGGAGCTATCAATTCTTTTTTTGCAAAATTAAAAAAGAAAATAGTTAAGATAAGCGTTCCTAATAAAAAAAAAGTAATTGCTTTTCTTTTTTTTATCCATCCTAATAAAGATACTTTATAATGATAAGTAAGTTTTTTAATAAAGTTTTCAAATTTAAGAACAATTTTTGATTTTTTCATATTTTTTTGAAGAAACTTGCTTGCCAACATTGGGCTTAGAGAGAGAGCTACAAAACTTGATATAATTACAGCCGAAGCAAGAGTGATAGCTGTTTGGGTAAATAAAACGCCTGTAATCCCTTTAATAAAAATAAGAGGAATAAAGACAGCAACTAAAACAACTGTAGTTGCTATTATTGCAAAAGAAACTTGCTTAGCCCCTTTATAAGCAGCCACCAAAGGCGGGTCTCCTAACTCTATTCTTCTTACTATATTCTCAAGCATTACAATTGCATCGTCGACAACTATCCCAATAGCAAGAACCAAAGCCATAAGAGTAAATAGATTTATTGAAAAATCAAAAATATATATCGATAAAAAAGTTGAAATTAAAGAAACTGGTAGAGCTACTAAAGGCACTATCAATGCTCTTAAATTACCTAAAAATAAATAAATTATTATTGTGACTAAAATTAAAGCTATAATTAAGGTTTTATAAACTTCTTTAATCGCGGTTTTAATATAATTACTTCTATCAAAAGATACTTCTAAAGTTGTTCCAGGAGGTAAACTTGGATTTAATTCTTTAATTTTATTTTTGACGCCATTCGCTACAGCAATAGTATTAGCATCTGATTGCTGATATATTCCAATGCCAACAACCTGCTTCCCATTTCCTTTAAACACCGTTCTAGTAGACTCAGCGCCAATTTCTATTCTTGAAACATCAGACAAAGTGATAATCGACCCGTCTTTAGCTCGTTTAAGTGGCAAATTTTTATAATTTTCTACGTCTTCATAAGCTTTATCGAGTTTAATAGTCAGATCTATATCTCGAGATTCAATTCTCCCTGCCGGAAATTCTACATTTTCTCTTCTTAAAACTGACTCGACTTCTTGCGTGGTCAAATCTCTCGCTGCAAGAGCTAAAGGGTCAAGCCATACTCTTAATGATAGTTCTCTTTCACCACCAAGCCTAACTCTACCAACACCATTAACTGTGGAAAAAGTATCTGCCAAATATCTGTCAGCATAATCTGTTAACTCTAAGTCGGTCATAGTCTCTGAACTAAATGAAAGCCACATAGTAGTTCGCATTTGTCCACTTTGTTTAAAAATTTCAGGTTGGTCGGCACCATCAGGTAAGTTATCTAAAACTCTTGAGACAGAACTTCTAACATCATTGGCAACATCATCTAGATCTAGATTAGTCTCAAAAGTAAGAGTTATTCTTGAGCTTTCATCTTCACTAAAAGAATCAATAGTTTCCAAACCAGGAGTTCCACCAACAAAGTCTTCAATTTTTTGAGTTATTTGGGTATCTACAATTTCAGCTGAGGCACCTTTGTATTCGGTTTGAATAGTGACAACAGGAGGTTGTACATCTGGTAGTTCATCGGTTGGAATTTCCTGAAAAGTTACTAGGCCAAAAATGACAAGTATTAAACTCATGACTGAGGCTACGACAGGTCTTTTTATAGAAAGGTCAGTTAGAAACATTCAATATTAAGGGTTTATAATTTTTACTTTTGCTTTATTTCGCACTTTTGAGACACCTTCACTTATAACAAAATCACCTTCACTGATTCCTGATAAAACAGAAACTTTGCCAAAATTTCTCTTTCCTATTTGAATATCTCTTTTTTCAGCTATTTCATTATTAACGATATAAACAAAAGCTGTTTCACCTTGTATCGTAACCGCGCTTTCAGGAATACCAATCTCATTAGTTTCATTGTAAATTATTTTTACAGTCATTAGTTGACCTGGAATTATTTTGTATTTTGAATTGTCTACTATAATTCTTGATAAAATTGATCTTGTAGATGGATCTATTCGAGAGCTTATGGTTTCAACTTTACCTTTAAAAGCTGTATTAAATGCTGAACTAGTTACTTCTGCTTTTAAACCAGGTTTTAGAACCCCAACGTAATTTTCTGGAACTTTGATATCTATCACCACCTTCTCTAAATCATCTAGAGTTATAATTAAACTTTCTGATCCCAAAACACCCTGAGCAATTTCTCTTTTGCCTAATTTTCCATCAAAATCTGCAATTATATTCTCACCATCTATAAGTTTAAGAATTGTTTCCCCTTTTTTTACAAATCTGTTGTCTATATTTAATTTTCCTAAAATATCGCCTGTCTTAATCCGATAAGATTTAGAACTTTTCGCTATCGCGGTCCCGAAGGTTTCAATACTTTTATAAAAAACAGATTTTTCTACTTCTTTTACAATTACTCCTGGCGCCGGTCTCACGCTAAATTTTTTTTGAAAATGCAATCCAATAAAATGTCGAGCTGCTATTATTGTAAAAATAGCAATAAAAAAAATTATCAAAAAAGCTTTTAATTTTGTTGAAGATTTCATTAATTTTTTAATCCGTACTCGGCCCACGAACCATCATATATTTTTGGTTTTTTATCAGTTATTAGAGAATTAGCTAGTCCTAAAATGCAAGCGGTGATCCCAGAACCACAGCTAAAAACCTTATCTTTTCCAATAGATATTTCTTTTTCTTTAAAAATATTAGTTAATTCATCAACTTTTTTTAAGGTTCGATCTTCATTAATTAATAACTGAAATGGCAAATTTTTTGATTCTTCAATGTGTCCGCTTCTCATTCCTATACGAGGCTCAGGTTCCAAACCCAAGAATCTTTTTTCTCCTCTAGCATCAATTAATTGGAATTTTTTATTTTTTATATTATCATCTATTTGCTTTCTGTTTATTACCAAAGAATTATCTTCTGTCGCATTATAGTTAGCTTTTACTATTTTTGTAACTTCGTTTGAAACAGGTCTTTTCTCTTTCATCCATTTGTTAAAATTTCCATCTAAAACTGAAATTAGATTTGGATTATGTCCAAAATAGATAAAGGTATACCACACACGACATGCACTAAATACATCTGAATTGTCATAAACAACAATATGATTTGAATTATTTATTCCTAAGTGAGAAACAATTTTTTCCCATTCAGTTTTTGAAGGTAACATATGTGGTAAAAAAGAATTTTGATTTGAATATTTATCTATATCAAAAAAAAGTGAATTTTTAATATGCTTTAAATTGAATTCCTCCTCAGCTTTTCTAGTAGAGTTTGGTAAATGCCAGGACGCATCTAATATTTTTACTTTTTCAATATTTTCTTCTAACCATTTTGTGGAAACTAGTTGTCTCATTACCTATTTTTTTCGATATACTTTTGATGATATTCCTCAGCTTTACAATAATTAATCATTTTTGAAATATTTGTTTTAATTTTACCATCAAATTTTTCATTGTAATTTTTAAGAATTTCAATTGCATCCTTTTTTTGTGCTTCGGTTTCATAAAAGATTTCACTTCTATATTGAGTTCCTATATCAGGAAACTGCATATCTTTTTGAGTTGGATCGTGCATTTTAAAGAAAAGATCTAAAATTTTCTTGAACGAAATCTTATTTTCATCATAGGTTAATCTTACTACCTCAGCATGACCTGTATTTCCTTTGCATACTTCTTCGTAGGTAACTTTTTCTTTTTGGCCGCCCGCGTAGCCTACTTCTGTCTTAATAATACCTGTTTTGCTTTTAAAGTTTTCCTCAGGTTTCCAAAAACATCCAAGAGCAAGTGTACATTTCTGCATAAGTTAATTAATATAATTTATTTTAGAAAGGATAATAAATTGTTAAGTCAAAATCAAATAGGCGTATTGTACATGGTAGGGAGCGTAATTTGCTTTTCTATAATGGATATATGCGTGAAGTGGCTTGATTATTATCCTGTAGGGCAAGTTCTATTTTTAAGATTCTTTATTGGCTTTATTCCAATTTTTTTCATTATACCTAAAGATAGATATTTAAGTTTTTACAAAACATCACGTCCAGGTTTGCATGCATTTAGAGCATTTGCTGGAGCCGCTGCAATCATTGCATTGTTTATTGGGCTTAGAGAACTTCCTTTGGCAGATGTTGTTTCTTTAACTTTTGGAGGCCCAATTTTCGTTACTGTCGCTTCTATATTTTTCTTATCAGAAAAAGTTGGATTAAAAAGGTGGTCGGCAGTATTTTTAGGTTTTATTGGAATGCTTTTAATAGTACAGCCAGCTTTTGTTGATTTAAATTATTATTACATCACTCCGATAATTTTTTGTATTTTCTTTGCCTGCGTAGCAATCAGCGTAAGGTCTTTGTCTAAGACAGAACCTAATTATACTATTGCTTTTTATTTTACTTTTTTATGCACTTTACTTGGCTTGGGGTCAATATTTTTTGTAGAGTGGAAGATGCCATCTTTAATTGACTTCTTAATTTTTACTATAATGGGTTTGTGTGGCAGTATAGCAAATCTTTTATTAACTCAAAGTTACAGACTAGCTGAAGCTTCATTAGTGACACCTATTAAATATTTAAGTCTAGTATTTGCGATATTATTTGGTTTTTTGATATGGAGTGAAGTTCCTAAAATTTTAACTTTACTGGGTGCTTTATTAGTTATTGCAAGTTCACTGATAATATTTGTAAGAGAAGCTCATCTAAAAAGACAAATAGTTAACCCAAGAGTATGAAAAAGCCAACTTATTGGAATAAGGCAAAAGCCTTTTTGTCTAAAAAAGACAAAATAATGAAAAAATTGATTTATAATTATAAAGATGGATCTCTGGTTACAAGAAATGACGTTTTTTTCTCATTATGCAAAAGCATTATAGGACAACAAATAAGTGTGGCTGCAGCTAATTCTGTTTTTTCTAAGTTTGAAAAAAGTTGCAGAGGAAAAGTTAATGTAAAAAATGTTGATAAACTTTCAACACAAACTTTAAAAAATTGTGGTCTTAGTAGACAAAAAGTAAGAGGCATTAAAGACTTAGCGAAGAAAATTATAAATAAAGAATTCAAACCTCAATTAATAAAAAAAATGAATGATGAAGAAGCAATTGAATATTTATCAAATTTAAGACAAATAGGCAGGTGGTCTGCAGAGATGATTTTACTTTTTACTTTTAACAGATCAAATATTTGGCCATTACAAGATATAGGTTTACTTAGAGCAATATCAAACAATTATAAAAAAAAATACTTTCCTCCGAAGACATTTCTTAATAAGCTTTATAAAAGATTTACACCCTACTGTTCTGTAGCAACTTGGTATCTATGGAGATCGATTGATGATGAACCTATTCAATATTAGTAACCCTCAACTGTTTGAAATTGCCGTACTACGTAGCCATCAAGTATTGAATGGGCTTCTTGATATTCCTTAGACTTATAAAAATCATTAGCTTTTTTATAAGATGGAAACTCTATGACTACCGTTCTAGGTGATTTTTCGCCTTCAAAGGATGTTGCTCTACCACCTATAATCAAAAATTTACCTTTAAACTTTTCAACTGCTACTCTAGCTTTAACAGCATATTCTTTAAGTTTTTCATCACTATTAATATTCTTATAAACACAAACTACATAACCTTTCATTTACAACTCCTTAAAAATAAACTAATTTTTTTTATGGCAGATAAATTAATCATTGATTGGAAAGAGTATAATCTAACCGTAGAAAAACTTGCAATACAAATCCATCAAAGTGGATTTAAGCCTGACATGTTAATTGGTATTATGAGAGGTGGAGCTCCCATTATAGATGTTTTAAGTAGAGTATTTAAACTTAAATGTGCTTATTTAGCCGTAGAGTCTTATTCTGGACAAGGCATTGAAGATCAACAAGGAGAGCTTGTTTTCTCAAGAGAAATGAGCTCAACAGTTCAAGAGATGAAAGGAAATATTCTATTATGTGATGATTTATCCGATACAGGAGTTACGTTAACCAAAAGCATTGATTGGCTCAAAAAATACCCACCACTGAATGGAAATATAAAATCAATAAAGACTGCAGTCCTTTGGAAAAAGAAAGATTCAACATTTGAACCCGATTATTGTGCTCAAAAATTAAATAGTAATCCCTGGATTGTTCAGCCTTTTGAACAATACGAAGAGGTACGTGTAGAAGATTTGATAAAAAAACATCAAAAAAGTTAAAGGGCCAGTGTTAGCCGGCCCTAAAATCTCTAAGCTATGTAAAAATTTAAAACACTCGCAGCTGCAATTACCCAAATCGCTGGAGAAGTTTTACCGAATTTACCAGTAAAAATTCTAATTAATGCATAGGCGATAAATGCTAATGCGATACCATTTGAAATGGAATAGGTGAGTGGCATCACCAACATTGCAAGCACTGCTGGACCAGACTCAGCTATATCATTCCACTCTATATCTGTAATATTTCTTACAAATAGGATTGAAACATAAAGTAGAGCTGCTCCATCTATCTCTTTTGGTAAACTCGTTGCTAAAGGTGCAAAAAATAAACAAGCTAAGAAAAGAACACCAATTACCAAAGACGTCATTCCTGTTCTTCCACCTGCTTTTACACCAGAACCAGATTCAACATAACTTGTTACAGTTGTTGTACCCATCATAGCACCAGCCACTGTTCCAACACTGTCCGACAACATTGCTCTATCAATATCTTGCACTCTTCCCTTGCTGTCAACTTTACCCGCAACATTAGCTACAGAAGTTAGTGTTCCTGCTGTGTCAAAAAAGTCGATAAATAATAAAGTAAAAACAATTGAAGCCATACCAGCTGACAATGCTGCTTTCAGATCAAACTCAAATAAATAGGTCATTGGAGGAATTGATCCAATTACGCCATTAAATTTAGCCAAACCAGATACCCAAGCGATTATACTAAAGAGCAAAATACCAATTATAATATTTCCTCTAACTTTCATTTTCTCTAAAATGATCATAAAGACGAATGTTGCACAAGCTAAGAGCACTAAAGGATTTTTAATATCACCTAAAGTTACTAGAGTTACTGGATGATCTGCAGTTATTCCCATTATTTCTAAACCAATAATAGCTAAGAACAAACCAATACCTGCACCAATTCCAAGTTTTAAGCTTTTCGGAATTGAATTTATCAACCACGCTCTTAATGGTGTTAACGATATCGCCAAGAAGATTACACCCGCAACAAGCACAGCTCCTAAAGCTGCTTGAGGCGTATAACCTTGACCGGCAACAACACCGTATGCAACAAATGCGTTGATCCCCATGCCTGGAGCCAATCCCACAGGCCAGGTCTTTCCTCTGACCGCCATTATAAAACAGGCTAAAGCACTTGCTAAAATTGTTGCAGTGAATACTGCCCCAAAATCAAAAAAACCTTTTTCTGCTCCGGCGAATTCACCAGATAGAATAAAAGGATTTAAGAACATGATGTATGCCATTGTAAGAAAGGTCGTTACGCCGGCTATTACTTCGGTTCTAAAATTTGTTTTGTTTTTTCTATACTCAAAATATTTATTTAACATCTAAAAACCTCCTATTATTGTAAAATACTCTATATAGATTTTAAAATCTTATTAAATTTAGGCTTTTTGAAAATTATACAACCTACACTCAATATTTCTGTTTATAAGTTTTAGGTATAGAATCATAAAATGTTTAAAAAACTGAAAATTTATATTTTCTTACTATTTACAATGATTGTTCTTGGAGCATGCCAAACCGTAACAACCAAAATTGACCAAACAACAGAATTAGAAAAAAAAGAATTAAGCAAGTGGTTAAACAAATCTGAAGGTATGCTTAAGAGTTTTTATGGACAACCAGATAAAGTAGAATTTCTAAGAAATAGAAACAGAAACTACCTTTATATAAGTAAAAAATATAAAATTAAATGTGAGAGAAAATTTGAAATTAATCCAAAAAATGAGGTGGTTGGATTTAGTAGTAAAAATTGCTTTTGATTTTGTTCAATACCTGCGGAGTAAACTACTCCGCAAGCAAGGTAAACTTATTTAATTTTAATAAGTCTTTTTTTCTTAATTTCTGGTATGATTTTTTCACAAGAAATAGTCAGTAAACCATCTTTAAGTTCAGCACTGTTTACTTTTACATCATCTGCAATAGTGAATGATCTTGCAAAAGATCTTTGAGATATTCCTCGATGAATAACTTCGTCACCTTCTTTTTCTTCTGATCTTTTAACTTCTTTTGTTTTAACAGTTAAAAGATTATCTTCGTATTCAACTTCAACATCATCTTTACAAAAGCCTGCAACAGCTACCTCAATAGCATACTTGTCTTTGCCCGCTCTTCTGATGTTGTATGGCGGATAATTGCTTTGAACAGCAAGACTACCATTACCTAACATAGACTCGAATTGATCAAACATATCATCGAATCCAATGCTAAAAGGTCTAAGTGAATTAAAGATCGATAGATCCTTACTCGTCATAATTTCCTCCTATTGTTAGCAAGGTTTAATGTCAGTCCCACTTGGCAACCGACAATTT
>MDSV01005337.1_pt1 | contig 11797 bp, 10 predicted proteins | sample 810851 | NCBI WGS metagenome assembly MDSV01 (sample SAMN05326640, study PRJNA326480) | marine metagenome | isolation source: seawater | place: Atlantic Ocean: North East | collected 2012 | reverse complement strand
AGATATAAAATTAGTAGATTTATTTAGTAGTATTTTAATAAAAGAGAATATGTTAATAATGAATAAAAATACTATAAATCTCAGTGAATTTGCTATATTATTAAATAAATCTTTCAGTTTTTATACTTTATTAGATACATATGAAGATTATTATAAAAATAATATTAAATATCGTATTATTTATATATATAATAATTTATTTTATAAAAACATTAGATTAGAAAATAATTTATATAATATATTAAATATTGATAAATTTAATAAATTTTTAATAAGTCTTATAGAAGATATAAATGTAAATACAAATAATTTTATTATATATTATAATTTATATCTAACTAATAGAGACTATAGTTCTTTAGCAAATACACAGTATATTTACTTACATGAAAGTTTACGTTTTTATAAGTTTTTATTAAATGAACAATTAGAAAATATAAATACAGATATTATAGAAATATCTATACATAAACTAAATAAAAACTTAAAGGAATTAAACAAATTATGTAAAACTAAGAATAATATTTATAAAATAATGTTATATATGATTGATATATATTTATTATTAGACAATACTGACTATATACAAGTAATTAAAAAGGATTCATTATTTTTTAATTATGATATATTTATAACTATAGCAGATAATTTATATAGTATTCATAAACACAAGAATATTACTAATTTTAAAGAAATGTTGAATACTATTAATAATTGTGAAATAACAATAAATGAAGAACTAGAAAATGTTCCTGATGAGTTTTTAGATCCATTATATAATACATTAATAACTATTCCTGTAATATTACCATCTTCAGGTCATTGTGTAGATTATGATATAATAAAAAAACATTTATTATATCACAATTTTGATCCATTTAATCGAGAAGAATTGACTTTAGAAATATTAGATAAATATAATAATCAAGAAGAAATTAAAAAAAAAAATGATGATTTTAAATTTAAGATAGAAGAATGGAAAAAAAATAACATTTAAATTATTATTTAAGATTAATCTAATTTATCTTATTCCTCAGCAGGATATTTTTCTTCCTCAGCAGGATATTTTTCTTCCTCAGCAGGATATTTTTCTTCCTCAGCAGGATCTTCTTCTTCCTCAGCAGGATCTTCTTCTTCCTCAGCAGGAGCAACTTCTTCAGGAGCGGCATGTTGATCAAATAAAGGAGTTTCTTTAGAAATTATTTCAGTGCTATTTTTATCGTCATGTGTGACACTTTCCGATCTTTTTTCAGTTGAGTATTTAAAGCTTGTTTTTCTTTGTTCTATAATTTTTTTGGCTATTTCTATATCATAGATCTCCGTAGCAGCAGCAGCTCTATAAAAAAATGTTCTATTTCGGGACATATATAAATACTCATCTGAACCTTTTTTTACTTGAATCTCAAGAACATAAATATGGGATTGATTAGTAGCATTAAAAACTTTGTGCCATATAAATAAAATAAAATCAGGGGGAATTGCTGCAAATTCTTTTTTTTTAAAAATACTTTGAGCTCCTATATTATGTTTTATTGATTTTGTCATTTCTATTTGTATATGTTCAATGTGTTTTTCATCTTCAATATTTGATATACCAACAACAAGTAAATTATCATCTATTCCAAAAAATAATCTACCTCCACTTGTATTTAAAAAAGATACAATATATTTAGTTAAAACTTCATTAATAGATAGTGGTAAATCTTCTGGGTTTACATCTTCTTGATAAGGTTTATACTCCAGACCACCTGGATCTACTTCTTTAGGATCTCTTTTATAATTTGAATAATTACTATAAATTATATAATCTTTATACTCTGTCATTTCATCTTCTATATGTGTAACTTTTCTATTTAATATAAATGGTCCACTTTTTTCAAAAAATTGTGGTCTAATATCAGGTAACATAATTATTCTATCTAAATCTGTTTTAATTGTAGAACTTATATTGTTTGCTGCTATTATTTGTTCTAATACACTTTTTTCTTCTATACATTTATTAAATCCATCTCCTACAATTTTTAATTGTTGTTCTAGACTAGTATGTCTTTTAGATAAATTTTCTAATTCTTTAATTAGTTTTGTTGTATTTTTATCAACACCATCATTATTTGGATCAACTAATTCTAAAGCTTCACTAGGTTTTTCCTTTTCTTCTGGTTCTTGTAATAATGTATAACATTGAGTAGCATTTTGTTGTGAATAACCTGGTTGACTATATTGACCATAATAAATAGGTTTTCCATATTGATCATAATAAAATGGTTGTCCAGATTGATCATAATAAAATGGTTGTCCAAATTGATCATAATAAAATGCTTGTCCCGATTGATCATAATAAAATGGTTGTTCATAAAATCCTGAACCACCACGTAGTTTTAAATATTTAGTTTTATATTTTAAGTATTTACTCTTATAATCCATTATATTATAATAATATATAAAAAAAAAAATTTATTAATTTATAGCTACTAATTAATCTTTTTTATCTTCTGTCTCATTAGCTTCCTCAACTGTTACTTCTTCAGTGCTATTTTCGCTTACTTTTTGCATCCAAGGATCAGTCTTATCATTCATCTTATCTGATATTTCTTTAGCTGTATTTGTTTTTTCCTGAACCATCTCTTGGAAAAATGTATCTTTATTTTCTTGATTTTCATTATATTTTTGCATTAATGTATTTAAATCATTATCAAGATATTCTCCTTGAACTTTATCCATATATGATAATGAAGGATCCCATGGTAACCAATATCCAACTTGTCCAACAAATACATTATGATGTTTATCTTGTCTTTGTAATACTTTTGCTCTTACATCAGCTTCTCTTTTTGTATCATAAACACCACGCACTTTAACTCCCCTTACATTAGTTTGAAAATCATTTTCTTCCGTAAATTTCTCAGTTAAATTTGCCTCATTTTTATATTTAAAATCTTCGAATTTATCACATATATTCTCATCTTTAATCTTATATTCTTCACATATTGATTTTAAAAATTCATGTAAAATATAAGTTTCTTTATTTTTTAAAATTTTTTCTGGACTAATAAATGATAAACATACAAAATTTTGACCGGGAACTTTATGATCTACACTTAGGAAATCTTCTTCAATTTCATCTATATTTTCCATTTTATTATAATAAAAAATTATTTCTATATATTTTAATTTATATATATGTTTTAATGTTTTAATTTTGTAATATATATATATATATAAATATCAATGGAAACTGCTCTAAATAATATAGTAGATGATTTTAAGAATTATATTATTAGTTATTTTTATAGTGAAAAAAAAATAACTAAAAGTAATTCAATTAGTTATTTAGAATATAAATTAGATAAATTTTTTAAAAAAGAAAAAAAATTTTTAAAAAATAGAATACTAATATATTACGAATTTAATAAAAACATTTTTGATTTACCAGTTATACCATATTATTTATCTTTATTTTATAATAATTTAGATTATATTGTATATTGTATTAAATATTCTCCTTGGGATGAAATTATGGAAATTTATAAAAATATTGTTAAAACAAATCCTAATTATAAAAATTCGCGATTAACCGATCCTAAACATGTTTATGATAGACGATATTTATTATTTATTATTTATTATATTTTTGTGAGTGTTGTTTATTTACTTGGTCATCATTTATACAAATTTATTAGTAATAATTTTTATTTTTTTATTGACACATTAGAAACGGTAGATGATGCTAATTTTACCTTTTTATTAGCTATTATTTATGTATATCTAATTGTAGGTGTTTATTATGGTGGTATTCCTTTTATTATATTTGTTATTAAAATGATGTTCTATGCCATTTATTACTTACTTATGTTTATATATTATGTTGTATATTTTATAGGATTAATTTTATATTATGTAGCTGTAGGTGTTAGTAGTCCATTTGTAGGAGGAGGAAATAAAAATAATAAAAAAACAAAATTATTTGGAGGTAATATATATAATGATTTTGATAATTATATTAATGGTGTAAAAGAAACTTTTGATGAACAAACTGCTGAAATTTTAATTGCTATAGTTTCTACAATATTAAGTTATATATTACCAGATTCTAAAACTGTTACTAATGTATTAGATACACCTTGTAAAAGCACATCAAATATTGAAAAAATGTTATCTAAACATAATAATAGTAGAAATACAGAAGAGTCAATAAATATAAATACAAAAGTTAATAGAACAATTAAAAGCATTTTACCTGAAGATATTCAAAATAATGAGTTTGTAAAATGTATGTATAAAGAAGCACCTAAAAAACCAGACAAATGTGATGATTAAAAATTATGTTATTATTTTATAAAACAATGTTATTAAAATAATTATTTGATTTACTGAATTCATACTATGAATTTGTATACCAAATAAATCAAAATCAACCCATTTTGAATTTAAAGTTATATTTAATATTATCCAATCAATTGAAGTGCTATTTTCTTCTAATATATTATATAATGTTATTGTATTTATATCAATATTATTTACATCTAATTGAATTTCATAAGTATCATTAAATGTATTTATATCATATTTTTTTATAAAATTATTTATAAAAAGTGGCTCATATATTTTATTAAAAATCTCAGTTCTATATTTTGATATTAATAAAACAATTCCTAAACATATTATTTCAATTATAATAAAATAAGTTGTAAGTATATAAAAATATATTTTTTGATTATAAAATAATGAATCATGAATATAATATAACAAACCTAATGAAAATAAGTTTATTATAGTAAAAAGATTTAAAATATTATTAAAATCATTAATTGAATATGTTACTTTATATTTTAAATCTACTATATTATAAAATATATTAATTAAACCTTTACTATTATTATTATTTATTTTTCCATTTAAATCATTATCTAATAAATATATATCTTGTAATAACTTAATAAAAATTAATATAAAAAATAATATATTATTAATATAACAGTAAATACCATAAAATTCACTTATATTTATTAATATATTTATCACACTATTATTAGATATATTTAATATTTGTAATTTATAAAATACATATAAATTGAATATATAGATAAATAAAGTAAATATTTGAAATATTATTAAAATATTTCTAAAATTTATATTTTCTAAATATTTATACTCTAAAATTTTACTAAAGTTAAAATATAAAAATAAAAAATTTCCTATATAATTTAATTTATATAATATAAATCCAATATTATTTATATTTTGATTATTGAAAAAAGAATATATAGGATTAAATACTAATAAAGATAAAATTAAAAAACTGTATAAATATGAAAAAAAATTATTTTTATTATTTATACCTAATAATGTATAAAAATAAACTAATGTCATTAAATTATTATTAAATATTTATTTTATATATGTTTTATTTTATTTAAAAACTAATAATTATAATAATATATTAATGACATCTAATAATGATGAAACAAATTATGATAATTATCTTTTATATTTAAGAACAGTTCAATCTTCTGCCTTCAGAGTTTTAATAGAAGCTTTAAAAGAAATATTAACCGATACTAATTTAGAATTTGATGCTCAAAATATAAAAGTTATAGCAATGGATCCTTCACATACTGTATTAGTTCATTTAAAATTAGATAGTGATAAATTTGAAAAATATTATTGTCCTAATAAATTACTTTTAGGTATTAATACGATAAATTTATTTAAGTTAATTAAGGCATTACAAAATAATGACATTTTAACATTATTTGTAGAAAAAAATAATACAAATCAATTAGGAATTCGCATGGAAAATGGTGAAGCAAATCAAATCACCCAATATAAAATGAATCTAATGGATCTAAATCAAGAAAATATTCAAATTCCACCTTTAGAATTTGAATCCGTAATAACACTACCTTCATGTAATTTCCAAAAAATATGTCGAGATATGTATAATTTATCTGATAATATAGAAATTACTACTTTTGGAGAACAAATTACATTTAAATGTAAAGGAGATATAGCAGATCAAGAAACAAGTATAGGACAATCTGCTAATGGAGGAATGAATTATATTCAAAATGAAAATTGTTCTGATATTGTTCAGGGAATATTTTCATTAAAATATCTAGTTTTATTTACTAAATGCACTAACTTATCATCGACAACAGAATTATATGTAAAAAATGATTATCCGTTAATTATTAGATATCAAGTAGCTAATTTAGGTGAAGTTAAATTATGTTTAGCTCCTATAAATATTCATGATTAATTTAATTCTAGATATTCAATACAAATTTTATTTAATTCAAGGTCAGATAAATAATCTTTAGTATTTAATACACTTTTTATTTTTTTTCCATATTTATTTAAATAACCGCTATTAGTATTAATAGAAGCTATATAACTATTAAGTGCTGGATAAAATAATATTTCATTTAATAATACAATTTTATCAGAATTACATGAAGGATTAGCAATTAATAAATCTTTATTTATATAAAAATTATTTATTGATTCATATTCATATAAATGTAACATGCTATTTATACATATTTTAAAACAGTCACTCATTAATAAATAATGATAATATGTTGTATCATAATCATATTTTAAATCATATAAAGTATTTTTAAATGCAGGCCAATAACTATCTGTATTTGCTTTCATATCTAGTTCTATATTCTTATGTTTTTCTATAATACTAGTAGGTTTAATTTTATCTGGAATAAATGAAAAATTCATAGATTGATGTTGATCAATAATATTACTATCATAAGTTAAATTATAAGCTTCACGACCAATCAAATAAATTTTTACAATATTTAAATTATGACTATTTAGTAATAAAAATAACATGGAACTAGTATTATCTTTATCAACCATATCTTGATAAACACTATGAATTTTTAAAGTTAAATAAGTTCCATTATTATAATATGTTCCATTTATTAAATTACTAATTGTTTCATAAAAATTAATATAAATATTTGGTAATCCATTTTTAATTTTTACTCCTTTTTCATTTAATGGAAATTTTAATTCTTCATTATTAATTTTATTTTCACAAAGTTTATAGTCTGTTTTCGAAGTAATTGTAAAACTTTCACAGTAATAATTAGTTTGAATAAAATTTCTAAATTTATTAGAATTTGTCATAGAATTTTGATAATTAAATGAATTTTTGAAAAGATTTCCTTTTGATTCCATTCCAAAAATAGTATCACCATCATTTCCTTGATTATCTAATATATTTTCTCCTTGAAAATGAATAAATAATTGTTCATTTGATTCAATAGTTTTATTAATTATAGTAATTAAATCATCATAAATTAAATCTGTAATTGGACCATAAATATAAATATGATGAGCTGTTTTATAATTTAAATATTTATCAAAATATTGTCTAGTTAATTTATTATATCCATTCAAAATTTTACTATTCATTTTAAATATTAAAGGGTTGTCTTGAGTATCTAAAAATTTATTAGGATTTGTGCCAGAACTATTTAAATCTACTGGAATATATTCAAAATATGTATCAAATAATTTAGAATTAATCATTGATATTTGACTTGCTAATACATCAAAATATGGCTCATTTTTTTTTGCACCATCATATAATTTACAATAATCTTTCATAATATTTTGTTTACCTTCATATAAATTTTTTTGAATACTATCACAATTATTTAAAGCTCTTAATGCCTTACTACCAGTTAATGTAGAATTATAAGCAATAAATACGATATTTGGAAAACTCATAGTGTCTGTTTATAGATTTTTTAGAAAAATCAATTTTAGATTTTTTATTATGTAGTTTATTTAATTTTATTAACCATTATTAAACATTAATAAATTTTTAAAATATTTAAAATATTTATAAATATATAATAGATATATAATGGACTGGAATACACTTACTCAACATAATTATAAAAAAATAAAAATAGATAGATTACCACATATTGAAAAATTATATATTAATAATAAAACAAAATATATAAATTATGATAATCATATATTAAAAAATTATTTACATAATAAATTGTATAATTTACAACCTAATAAATATCCATATAATTTAGAAAAAAATATTAAACATTATGTATTGTGGTTAAATCCTATGTTAAAATATAAGTATATTTATGATAAAAAATTTATTCATAAGCTACTTAAAAAAAAAATAAAAAATAAGGAATTTTATTTTTATATGAATTCAGTTGATAAAAGATCTATAAAAACTGTTCCACATTATCAAGTTTTTATTAAAATATAGTATTTTTATGAATAAATTTTATTTAGATTATAAATTTATTTACAATATATATAAATAAATGTCACAATTTTCTACTTATGAATATATTAATTTTGACAAAGGAATATTAGATAATATTATAGATGCTGTATATGTTATTACATTAGAAAAATCAGATAGATTAACTAGTGTTTATACACAATTAAATGATTTTAAATTATGTAAAACAAATATAATTCAAATTAATAAAAGATATAATGAACATTATAATCCTAGTTTATATACCCAAAATTCTATGAGTCATTTATTATATAATAATATACAAATATTCAAACATTCTAACAAATATAACTACAATAATATATTAATATTAGAAGATGATTTTATTTTTGATGCTAGTATTAAAAATCAATCAATAATAAATCATTTTGAAGATTTTATAAGCAAAAATAAAAATTTTAATTTAATTTATTTAGGAAATGTGCCCCTAATTATTAATCCTTTTAGTTATGATTATTTTATAAATGTATATTTCAATGGACAAGCACATTCTATAATTTATTCAAAAAAAGCTCGTAATATAATATACGATAATTATAAAAACAAGAATTATACTTGGATACAATTACATGATATATGGTATAATTTTATATTAAATGAAAGATATTATTATTATAAAAATATATGTTATCAAGTATTTAGTGATACAGAAAATAAGGATTTATGGACTAATCCTTTTTTAGATTTATTAATAAAATCACTAAAATTAGATGAATATAATATAGATAATTATAATTATTATTATAAATATATTTTAATCTTACATTATATTATTATAATTATCATAATTATAACAATTATTTATATAATAAATATGTATATATATTAATTTGTTTTATTTATATTTTTTTTTTAATATAAGTATTATGAATAGTTTAATACCAATAAGTAAACTTATATATGATCATGATGGTGGTTATTTTAATATAATTGGAACACGAAAATGGTATTTAAAAGCATATAATGAGAATAATAATTTAATTTGTAATCTAGATCAATCCAGTAATGAGAATAATTATATAACTTATGTAAAATTTATAAAATTATTAAGAAATAATGGATACAAATTACGTGACTCAGATATTATAGAAATAACAGATAATACAAAAAATAAAAATTTTTTATTACAATCCTTTCTAAAATATGTTACAAAATCACATGTATATGATATAGGTAAAATCAATAACTATTCACAAAATGACATTGATAATATTAAATATGCTTGTGAAGAAAAAAAAAATGAGTTTATACAATTTAATGGATTACAAGAAAAACATTTTATTTCTCTTATAGATAACTTATAAATTTATAAATATAAGGTTTTAACAGAATCTAACATACCATCATAAAAACATTCTCTATAATGAACATGAGGTTTTAATGTCTTATTTTTATATGGAACTTTATATCCTTGAGGTTCTCTAAATTCTAATATAGCATTTCCTTCAGTATCCGATTTAGCTACACCAGTATTAGCATATTTATCATAAGCAATATATGGATCTTCAAAAATACTATCAGCATATTCTGATGCCCAATAAATTACATTTGTATTTGGTTTTGTTTTAATTGTTTTTTTTATTGTTGAATTTTCTGGTCTTTTTTCAATTAAACTTCCACAAGGATATACACTTTTACTTAAAAATGTTAAATAAAAATCTCTATTAGTCATTTGATATACACCAGCTATACCTATTAATATATATATACACAAAGTTAATATTTTATCTATTTTATTACCTAATAATTCTATTATATTTATATTAAATAATCCAAGAACTAAAAAATTTAATGCTCCTAATATTAATAATTTTCTTGAATATATATCTATATACAATGATTTTAATTCCTTACTATTTTTCATTATATTTATTATTATATATTTTTATTATTTAATTAATATATTAATAATTTATTTAATCAACTTCTTCCATATTACTTTCTTCTTCTTTATCTTCTTGATTATCATCTAACATGATTTCTTCAATAGCATTTTCTACATTTTGCTCATCTTCATCTTCATCTTCATCTTCTACACTTAAACCCATACGAATCATTTTATTTATTCTATCACAAAACATAGATGGTTCCTCTAGTTGGAAACCAGAGTTAATTAATGTAGTTTCAAATAATAGCCACACAATATCCTTAATTGTTTTATCATTTTTATCTACTGATAATTTATTATTTAATTCTTTAATTACAGGATTATCAACATTTAACTCTAGTGTTTTTTGAGAACCCATCTGTCCCATCATTTGATCATTTCTTAGTGTTTGAGCTTTCATAATACGCTCCATATTAGCTGACCAACCATATTCACCAGTTACTAAACAACAAGGTGATTTATCTAATCTATTAGATACTACAACTTTAGATACATTATTACCAAGAACATCTTTCATTGTTTTACAAAGCTCTTCATATTTTTTCTTATCTTCTTCCTCCTTAGTTTTTTCATCTTCAGTTAGTTCAATATTTAGATTCTCTTTTGTGATATCAACAAACTTCTTATCATCATACGTTTTTAATTGTTGCATACAATATTCATCAATTGGATCACACATATATAATACCTCAAATCCACGCTTGCTTAATTGTTCTAAAAATAATGATTTCTCTACTGCTTTTTGACTCTCACCACTAATAAAGTAAATATCCTTTTGACCTTCTTTCATTCTAGATACATAACTCTTTAGTGATATATGTTCATCACCGGATTTAGTAGAATTATATCTAAGAAGACCTGCTAATTTTTCTCTATTACTACTATCTTCATGAATTCCTAGTTTTAAATTTTTACTAAATTGAGAATAAAATTTATTATAATCTTCTTCATTCTCAGATAACTCCATTAATTTCTCTAATACCTTCTTTACTACATTCTTTTTAATTACCTTCATAATCTGAGATTGTTGAAGTGTTTCGCGAGAAATATTTAATGGTAAATCTTGAGAATCAATTAATCCTTTTACAAAAGATAACCACTCAGGACATAAATCCTCACAATTATCTGTAATAAATATTTTTCTTACATAAAGTTTTAGATTATTCTTCTTTTTATTAGGTTCAAACATATCAAATGGAGCATTCTTAGGAATAAATAGTAGTCCAGTAAACTCTAATTGACCTTCAACAGAAAAATGTTTTACAGCACAACAATCATCCCAGTCATTAGAAATATGCTTATAAAATCTATTATAATCTTCCATTGAAACATCATCCGGATTACATAGCCATAATGGTTTCTCAACATTGATTTTTTCCCATTCATTATATGTCTCTGTTACAGTTTTCTTTTTAACTTCCTTGTTTTCATCATCATCTACCTCCTCTACTTCAACATCACCTTCCTTCTCTTCCTTCTCTTCCTTCTCTTCCTCTTCTAGAACATCATCTTCTACTTCTACTTCTTTTGTTTTTTCCACAAAAATAGAGATAGGATAGTTAATATATTGACTATGTGTTTTAATTAGATTCTTAATATTATTT
>MDSV01195876.1_pt1 | contig 11798 bp, 12 predicted proteins | sample 810851 | NCBI WGS metagenome assembly MDSV01 (sample SAMN05326640, study PRJNA326480) | marine metagenome | isolation source: seawater | place: Atlantic Ocean: North East | collected 2012 | reverse complement strand
CTGTCAGATAAAATTGGAATTCAAAAAAGACTGAAATGGACGGAAGATAAATTTTTCGTCACTACTGAAGAAGAACCATTATTTGATGCAGCTGATATTTTAAGCTTTGGAAAAGATTTAGTTGTTCAACACGGTTTTACAACCAATTTAAAAGGAATAGATTGGATAAAAAGACATTACAAAGATCATAGGATTCATACTGTAAATTTTCCAGGCGACCCTTATCCTATTCACATTGACGCTACTTTTACCCCAGTTAAAGAAGGAGTGATAATTAATAATCCACAAAGGAAGCTACCAAAAGAACAAAGAAAATTATTTGAAAATAATGGATGGCAAATAATTGATGCAGCTCAACCTGCACATAATTCTCCACCACCATTATGTTATTCATCAGTTTGGTTATCAATGAATGTTTTAGTGCTTGATCCAAAAACAGTCTGTGTTGAAAAGAGTGAAATCTATCAAGCAGAGCAATTGAGTAAATTAGGTATGGAAGTTATACCAGTAGATTTAAGAGATGCATATGCTTTTGGCGGCGGTCTTCACTGTTGTACTGCAGATGTATACAGAGAAGGGGATTTAAAAGACTACTTTCCCAAACAGTGATCAGCTTGGATTTTTTTTAAAGAGTAGATATATTTAACAACATCAGCAAATTTATTATCTTATATATCTTCTGAACTTATATTAATTTTCTCTAGATCTTTTCACTTCTAGGTTTTTTAAATCGGTAGAATAGTCTTCTTTGTAATCTCTATTTTCTACTAAATTAAACTTTCTCGTCACTCTGTCTTTTTCTCTAAGTAGAATCTTAGCTTCTTTTAGTCTTTCTTCTTCTTCTCTTCTTCGTTGCTCTAAATCGAACTTTTCTTCCCATTCTTTTAATCTTTGAGCCTCTAAATCTTTTTGTTTTTTTTCTTCTTCATCTTTTAATTTTTGTTCTTTCCTTTTTCTTTTTTGTTCACGTCTCTCCTTAATTTGCTGTTCATCTTCTCTAACTTTTAAATCGATATCTTTTCTATTTTGTTCTTCATTTTTTATCTCTTGACTTATTGCTATTTTTTTTTGTTCATTAGAAATATTTTTCAACTCCGTCTCTTTTGATTTTAAGATTTCCTGTTTTTGTAAAAGTTGTTTTTCTTTTAAACTAAGCTCATCTTCTTTGAGTTTAAGTTCTTTATTTCTTAATTTAAGTTCTTTATCTTCTAACTTATTCTCATTTTCTTTGCTTTTTGTTTGTTGATCTCTACTTTTAAGCTCTTGATCTTTTATTTTTAAAGTTTCATCATTTTTTTTTAAATAATCTTCTTTTAGTTGTAGTTCTTTTTCTTTAGATTTTAATTTTTCTAAATCTTTTTTAATTTGAAACTCTTTTTGTTTAATTTCTTTTCTCTCTCTATTTTTCTGATTTGCCTTAAAGTCATCGTAAATTTTATTAAGGATGCCTTCGTTTTTATTTTGCCTTATTGATCTTCTTTTTTTCATACTACAATTTGAGCAGATAATTTTTAATTTAACAATATTAAAAATATTTTTTTTGCCAAAAAGTGTCTAAACTGGGTTTCAACTTATAAGTGATTTAATTTATGTATTGATTTCTTAATTTTAATATTGAGTGCACTGCTATTGTAATAATTATAATAATACCTCCATATATTGTCTCTATAGATGGTTGCTCTTTAATTATTAGCCATACCCATATAGGACCCAAGATTGTTTCTAATAAAAAAAACAGATTCACTTCAGCAGCAGTTATATATCTAGGAGCTATTGTCACTAGTGCGAAAGGTATACCAACACACAAAATACACATTAGAGGAATTATAAATATATCGTTATCTAAAAGTTTTAAATTATTTACAAAAAATAATGCAAAAATTGCAACAAAAAGTTTTCCAATTACAGCCGCAGGTACCAAGTCTTTATTTTTTGCAAACCTCACAATGTTAGCTCCAATTGCTAGCCCAAGAGCTGTTACAAAACCAAAAAAATCTCCAAAAAAGTTTCCTAATTTTAATGAGTCATAAAAAATATAAATTGCAGAAAAAAAAGTTATTATAATTGCAATCCACGTTTTTTTATCCGGAATTTCCTTTAAAAATAATGCACCTATAACAGCAGACATCATTGGAGCGGTAGCTATCATTACCAGTGTATTGGCAACATTTGTATTTTGAATAGAAATAATAAACGTAATATTTGTTAACGAAAATGAGATTGCGTAGAATATACCTGCCAAACCCATTCCTATAGTGACTTTGAAAATTTTGGATTTATAAAAAAAAACTAAACTTAATAATATAACTAAAAAAGGTATTGCACCTCTGTAAAATAAAAGTCCCCAAGTATCTATGTTAGATAATCTTATAAAAAGAGAATCGGGAGTAATAAACATCACCGCAACAAAGGCTAACAAGGACCCTTTTTGTTGATCTGATAAGTTTTTCATTTTAAAAAAATTAAAAAGAATAAGGTTTTCTTGAAAATACTCTTCTTAACATTGGCTCAAATTCTTTAAGAGGTAACGATTTATAATCTGGATCAAAAGAGGACTGGTCATATTTTTCACAAAACTCTACACAAGCTTTATAATATTGATGATCTTTATATTTATCTCTTTTATTTCTATCTCCTCCTAAATGATGTGCATAATAATAAGCCTGAAATTCACCGTGCTTTTCTATTATCCAATGTGTTTTATTTGAAACGTAAGGTTTTAAAATTGAGGCAGCATATTCTGAATGGTTCATTGGCGCTAATTCATCTCCAATATCATGCAACAATGCTGCAACAATCATTTCTTCATTTTCTCCAGCTTTATATGCCCTTGTTGCAGCTTGCAGTGAATGTTCTAGTCTTGAAATTTTATAACCTTCCAAAGTTTCTGTAAGTGATGATAAAAAATTTAATATTCTATCAGCTATCTTATTTGCATAATCTTTCTCATGTTTGTCTAACAAAAGATAATCTTCTTTTGTTCCATTTTTCATTTCAGTAAAACTTACTTTTTTCATTACTAATTATTTGATGCAGTGCTCAATAATGATAGCTGAGTTACTTTACTATCACCTAGTTCATCAATTGGCTTCACTGGATATTCCCCTGTGAAATAATGATCTGCAAGCTGTGGATATGAGGAATTTCTTTTTTCAAAACCTATCGCTTTATACAAACCTTCTATTGATAAAAAATTTAGAGATTTTGCATTAATGTATTTACATATTTCATCATTATTTTTATTTGCAGCAAGCAACTCCTTCTTTGTTGGCATATCTACCCCATAAAAATCTGGAAATTTAATTTCAGGACAAGCTATACCTAAATGAACTTCTTTAGCACCTGCATCGTAAAGCATATTAACAATTTTATGGGAAGTTGTCCCTCTAACTAATGAGTCATCGATTAGCATTATTTTTTTATTTTCTATTGATGATTTATTTGCGTTTAATTTTAACTTAACTCCTAAACTTCTTATTTTTTGTGCTGGCTCAATAAAAGTTCTCCCTACATAATGATTTCTAATTAAACCTAAATCAAAATTTATTTTTGTATATTTAGAAAAACCAATCGCAGCAGCATTTCCAGAGTCGGGCACAGGAACAACTAAGTCTACATCAATTTTAATTTCTTTAGCCAATTGTTCCCCAAGTCTTTTTCTATATTCATACGCACATTCTCCATTTAAAATACTGTCAGGTCTTGAGAAGTATATATATTCAAATACACAGGGCCTTATTTTTTTTGGAGGGAAGGGCTTGATACTTTTTAAAATACCATTTTCAATAAAGACTATTTCGCCATTTTCTACATCGCGGATATACTTTGCTCCGATTATATCTAAAGCGCATGTTTCTGATGCAAAAACATATGAGTCTTTAATTTTACCAATGACTAAAGGCCTTATTCCAAATGGGTCTCTTACGCCAATCAGAATATTTTGTGTAAGCATTACCAGAGCGTAGCCACCTTGTATTTGAAAAAGTGCATCTATGACTTTATCTATTGTCTTGTTTCTTTTTGATTTTGCAATCAGTTGAACTATCGTTTCTGTATCTGAAGTAGTATAAAAAATAGCCCCATCTTCTACTAGTCTTTTTCTTAATGTTATTGCATTAGTTAAATTTCCATTATGTGAAACTCCTATTCCTCCTGTATTAGTATCTGCAAAAAATGGTTGAATATTTCGCAAAGTAGTACCACCGGTAGTACTATATCTATTATGCCCAATTGCATAATTTCCTGGAAGATTATTTAGAACTTTTTCTTTATTAAAATTATCTCCAACCAATCCAAATCGCTTTTCTGAATGGTATTTTTTTCCATCATAAGAAACTATTCCACATCCTTCTTGCCCTCTATGTTGTAAAGCGTGAAGACCCAGAGCAGTAAGAGTAGAGGCATCTTTACTATTACTTATACCAAAAACTCCGCACTCTTCTTTAAGCTTTGGTTTATAATTCTTGAACTTTATCTTTGGCATCTTCATAGTTTTTTTCATTTGGAAATTCTTTAATTAAGTAACTACTACCTTTTTCTATATATGAAAAGACAAATGATTTATCGACGTCAATTGGCCATTTTTCAGAATTATATATAATATTCACAGTTGCAAATAAACAAACACAAATTACATAGGATCTAACGAATCCGAATAGGAAACCAAAAAAAGTATCTAATTTACCCAGGCCTGTATATCTTACAGTTTTACTTATTCCTTTATTAATTAGCAAGACTATGAAAATAACAATTACGAATATCGATATACCTAGAGTTATATCTAAAACGTATTCATTATCAATTATACCCTCAACATAAGGTTTTATTTTTGGAAATAAAATAAGAGTTACAACATATGCTAATAACCATTTTAAGGCAGACAAGATGCTTAAAACAAAACCTTTTCTTGTGCATTTTAATAACGATAAAATTGTAATAATTAAAAAAATTATATCAAAGAAGGAGATTAGTTTAAGGAGATTGTTTAAAATATCCATTAATTATTTACAATATCTCCAAAAGGTTTTGTTATTAATATTAGAGTAGGTAGTAACGTAAGAACAGAAATCATTGCTAAAAGCATAGCAATACCAGTAAAGACACCAAAATAAATTGTAGGTATAAAATTTGATAAAACTAATATAGAAAAACCAAAAACAATTGTGATTGAGGTATTTAAAATAGCTTTTCCAACTGTAGAATGACATATTTTAATGGTTTGTTCATAATTATTATTTTGTAAAAATTCTTCTCTAAACCTGTAGATATAGTGAATACTGTTATCAACAGCGATACCAATTGTTATAGCTGCAATAGTTATAGTCATCATATCTAATGGTATACCTATTAATCCAATTATTCCTAAGATAAAAAAGGCTGCAAGGAAGTTAGGAGCAACACCAATTAATGAGAGTTTTAAATTTTTAAATAAAATTAAAAACATCACAAATATTCCAATCATTACAAATCCTAGTGTCAATATTTGAGATTTAAATAAGCTTTGTAAAAGGTTATTAAATAATATTAAAACACCAGCTAATTTAAATTCATTATCCTTTAATTGTAACTTATCTTTTAAATCTGTATTAATTTTTTTTATTAACTCATTCCTTCTTAAATTTGGTTGTGAGTCTTTAATTCTCAGACTTATTCTAGCTTCATTATCTTTAATGGATATGTATGGATCTATAATTTCCTTTTTAATACTCTCAGGAATTTTTGAATACAAAACACCCATTTCAAGAGTTCCAAGTGGCCTATCATTATTTAATTTTGTTGCAACGTCGATTATCGAGGAAAATGAAAGTACTTTACCCACTGGTTCAAGACTATCTAAATATCTATGTACTTTATCAATTTTATCAATTTTATTTTTTGTGAACCAGTATTTTTCGTTATTTTCGTTTTCATCTTCACCCCAATCTTCAAATTCATCATCCTCCGATTCTTCCTTTTTATCTTCTTCATTTGGAAATTTTATAATTACATCAAGTGGTGTTGTACCTCCTAATTTGTCATCAATAAGTTTCATTCCTTTATAAATTTCAGTATCCTTATCAAAATAATTTATAAAGCTATTTTCTACTTCAAGACGACTAATCCCAATAATACTTAAAACTATTACTGCAAAACTTAGAGATAGAACTAAACTTTTATTTTTAATAGATTTTTCTCCTAAAAAATCAGTTATTTTAGAATTTTGTTCTTGTTTCAAGTAAGTATTTTTATCTGAAATTAAATTTAATAGGGTTGGCAAAAGAGAAAAAGTTATAATGAATGAGGTAATTAAACCTAAAGTCATCATCCATCCAAAATCAATAATGGGTTTAATTTCACTAAATATTAAGGATAGGAAAGCACATATAGTAGTTAAAACTGTATAAAGTATTGGCCAAAACATTTTTTTTGTAGTTTCTAAGATAAGTTTAAAATTTGATAATTCAGGAAATTTTTTTCTTAATTGAATAAATCTTGTGCTCATATGTATATTCATAGCCATAGTTAAAATTAACATCAAAGCTATAAAATTTGATGATATAACTGTTACCTTCCAGTTAAGTAAACCAAGCATTCCAGTCATTATTAAAACAGAAAACAAGCAACTACTTATAGGAATAATAATCCAAATAATTTTTCTAAAAATAAACCAAAGCGTTGCAATTATAAAAAATAAAACACCAATACCAAAAGTAATAATATCACTTTTAATAAATGACATCATATCATCAGCTATCATAGGGATTCCACCTAAATGAATTTTTGCTACTTCCTTATAGGTATCAATTATGCTTCTAATCTCATTTATGTTTTCATGATTTTTCTTTTTTAGATAGTCTTTATATTTTTCAATTTCCTCAATATTTGAATTATTAATTTTTGTTAAACCTTCATCACTTTTAATATTTATAATTATGCCTGTTGTACTTCCATCCTCGCTAATAACAAAATTTCTAAATACAGGGCTATTAATTATTTCATTAAAACCTTTTACTTTATCTACACCTTCATCTTTTAAGGTTACAAAGTTGTTTAACCTTTCTTGCAAAGCTTTGTCCGAGTTATTTAAAAGTGGTACATCTAATATTGTAATTACACTATGTACCCAGTCTAGGCTTTGTATTTTATATTTTAAGCTAAGAATATTATTAATTGTTGAATTAGATGTTATAGGATCTACTGGAGTAAAAGTAAGGACTAGAAATTCTTTTGCTCCATACCGTTTAGTAATTTCTCTTAAATATTTTAAATCAGGGTCGCCCTCAATTAATAATGTATCCGATGAAGCATCTAATCTAAAATCTTTTGAATGATAGACAAAGCTAAATAAAAATAGAACTAAGATTAAAAAAATAGTTTTAGGTCTTTTTAAGACCGAACTTTGATAAATGTCTGATAACATTGTTAGCTATATATATTTGAATTTAGCTACTTTGAGTATCTCTAAATTTGGTAAACATTGCCTCAAATTCAAGCATAATATTACCAGTTGGTCCATGTCTTTGTTTACCTATGATTATTTCAGCTAAATTTGAGACCTCATTCATTTTCGCTTGCCATTCTGCATGTTCTACTGTGGCTGGCCTAGGTTCCTTTCTTTCTAAATAATAAGCTTCACGATAAACAAACATGACAACATCTGCATCTTGTTCAATAGATCCAGACTCTCTTAAATCAGAAAGTTGTGGTTTCTTATCATCTCTTTGCTCTACAGCTCTTGATAATTGTGACAATGCTAATACAGGCACTGCGAGTTCTTTTGCTAAAGCTTTTAATCCCTGTGTTATTTCAGATATTTCTTGGACTCTACCATCCCTTGTGTTTGCTGCTCTCATCAACTGAATATAGTCAATTACTATTAAATCTACACCATGAATTCTTTTAATTCGCCTTGCTCTGTTGCTAAGTGCTGCAATACTTATTGCTGGTGTTTCGTCTATATACAATGGAAGTTCTGATATATTTTTTGATGTTTCTATAAACTTATCAAATTGATCTTCTGATATTTTTCCTCTCCTAATATCATTTGACTTAATTCTAGATTGTTCAGCTAAAATTCTGGTTGATAGTTGCTCAGATGACATTTCTAAAGAAAAAAAAGCTACTGTGGATTTTTTTCCACTTTCTTGAAGTTTATGTGCAGCATTAAAAGCAATATTTGTTGCAAGAGCAGTTTTACCCATGGAAGGTCTTCCTGCAATTATAAGTAAATCTGAATTATGCAAACCACCTAATCTATCGTCCAGATCTCTTAAACCGGTAGGTACACCTACTATACCTTCTTCATTTTTGTATGCATTAGATGCCATCTCTATAGTTAATTTCATAGCTTCATCAAATTTCATTAAAGAAGAATTAAAAGATCCTTTTTCAGCTAAGTCGAACAATAGTTTTTCAGAATTTTCAATTATGTTTTGGCCATTCGTATTTAGATCATTAAGTTTAGCAGTTTCTATAGTATTTTCAGATATTTTTATCAATTCTCTTCTTACATACATATCATAAATTATTTTTGAATATTCAATTGCTTGTCTTACGGATGTAGAAAATTTTGTAACTTTGACTAAGTAATCTGGAACATTAATGTCATCTTTTTCATTTTCAAAATAATTTTTTAAAGTAATAGGATTGGCCAGCATTCCCTTGAAAATTAAATTTTCAATAGCTGAAAATATTTTTTGATGCATTGGATCATAAAAATTTTTATTTGATATTATAGTATTAATTTCATCAAAAATTTCATTTGACAGCAAGATAGAGCCAAGTACTGATTGTTCAGCTTCTATATTGTTAGGTAATTCTTTAAAACTGTTTGAAATAATATTAAAATTTTTTTCCATAAAGAAATAAACTAATAGAAAAAAAACTAATAATGAATATAAAAATTACTATGGGGATAATATTGTATAATTATTGAATAGTTTCAGCAGCAATCACTTTAATTTTTATCTCTGCTTGGATTTCTGAGTGTAGGTTTATATTCGCTTTATAATTGCCCAATGATTTAATATCGTCCATTAGTTGAATTAAGGATGGTTTAATTTCGATATTATCTTTTTCCAAAATAATTTTTGAAATTTCAGTAGGCTTAACTGAGCCATATAGTTCTTTATTTTCAGTACTTAATTTTTTTATAACATATTCTTTATTTCTCAACTTTTCTGAAACTTCTTTAGCTAATTTTTTTTTATCTAAATCTTTCCTATTTAAATCACTTTTAATTTTTTCTACTTCCTTAATATTTTCTTTTGAAGCATAAAGTGCTTTTTTATTTGATATTAAATAGTTTCTAGCAAAACCTCTTTTTACTTCAATCACCTCTCCTATAGAGCCTACTTTTCTAATATTTTCTAATAAAATTACTTTCATAAAATTCTATTTTATATCAAAGCTAAATTACGAGCTCTTTTAATCGATAGTGATAACTCTCTCTGTTTTTTTTGACTTATATTTGTTATTCGAGAAGGAAGAATTTTTCCGTTTTCTGATATATATTTTTTTAGCAATTTTATATTTTTGTAATCAACCTTTGGAGAACCCTTAATGGATAGTGGGCAGCTTTTTTTAAATTTGTACTTATTAGGTTGAAAAATACTTAATTTTGCAAAATTACTTTGTGATTTTTTTTTACCCCCAGATCTCTTTTTTTGCATTATTTATCTCCACCTTTTCTTAAAAAATTTTTATCATCTTCATTTTCTTTTTTTGAAAAATAGTTACTTTCTAAGTCCAGTTTTTTTACTTTAACAGTTAAATATCTTATTAAATTTTTATCTATACTTTCATTTTTTTCTAAATCAGAAATTATTTTTGTAGGACCTTTAAATTTAAAATGAATATAGTTGCCCTTTTTATTTTTTTTAATTATATATGAGAGGTTTAATAATCCCCAATTTTGAGTCTGTAATATTTCACCTTCATTTTTTTCAACAATTTTTGAATATTTCTCAGTAAGCTGCTTTATTTGTGATGCGGTTGCATCTTGTCTAGCTATTATAGTATGCTCGTAAAAGTTCATATATTATTAATAAAAAATGAGGATATACTATTATAATTCTTTAATTACAATACTTAAAACTATAATAAATAAATAAATTAACATATGTTTTCTGTAATATTTCCAGGTCAAGGGTCACAAATTGTAGGGATGGGAAGAGATCTTCTTAATAAATATGGTAGTGTTAAAAAATCCTTTAAAGAAGCAGATGATATATTGGATTTTTCAATTTCTAAATTGATACTAGAAGGTCCAAAAGAAAAATTAGATCTTACAGAAAATACTCAACCAGCAATATTCTTAGTCAGTTTTTCAATTTTTAATGTGATTAAAAATGAATATGGAATAAATTTAAATAATGCCAAATACTTTGCGGGACATTCACTCGGAGAATATAGTGCACTTACTGCTTCAGGAGTTTTAAGCTTTTCTGATACTTTGAAAATATTACAAACAAGGGGCAAAGCAATGCAAACCGCCATTCCAAAAGGTGAGGGAGGAATGTTAGCTATTCTTGGTAGTGATTTAAATAAAATAGAAACAATTATTAAAAATTTTGATTGTGAAATAGCTAATGATAACTCAAATGGACAACTAGTGGTAAGTGGTAGAACTGACCATTTAGAAAATTTAATCTTAGATTTAAAAAATAAGGGAATTAAAAATATAAAGTTACCAGTGAGTGCACCATTCCATTGTAAATTAATGAAAACGGCAACTAAAATAATGAGTGATGAAATAGAAAAAATTGATTTTAAAGAGAGTAAGAACAAGTTGATTTCTAATGTTACTGCTGAAGAAATATCACAACCAATTGAAATTAAAAAACTTTTAATTCAACAAATTGAAAGTAGAGTCAGATGGAGAGAATCTGTAAATTATATGATTAATAAAGGAATTAAACAATTTATTGAAATTGGACCTGGAAAAGTTCTGTCAGGTTTAATAAAAAGAATAGATAAAAGTGTCAAAGTTAGTGCAATTAATCATGAAGAGGATATAAAAGAATTAAATATAAATGATTAATTTTAAAGATAAAAAAATACTAATTACAGGTGCCACAGGAGGAATAGGCAATTCTTTAGTAAAAAAATTTCTTTCCCTGGATGCAACAATCTTGGCCACAGGTACCAATGATGAAAAATTGAATATTCTAAAAAAAAATTTTCCAAAAATTGAGATTTTAAAATTTGATATCTCACAACATTTAAAAATTGAAAATTTTATTGAGGAAGTCTCTTCAAAAATCAATGGACTTGATGTTTTAATAAATAATGCAGGTATAACCCTTGATAATCTATCACTTAGAATAAAGAATGATGAATGGCAAAAAGTAATTGATTTAAATCTAAGCTCAACATTTTATATGTGCAAATATGCAATTAAGAAAATGTTAAAAAACAAATTCGGAAGGATAATAAATATTACTTCAATTGTTGGTCATACAGGAAATTTAGGTCAATCGAATTATGCAGCTTCGAAAGCAGGAGTAGTTGCAATGTCTAAAAGTTTAGCAATTGAATATGCAAAAAAAAATATAACAATAAATTGTGTTTCACCAGGTTTTATAGAAACCAACATGACACAAAATATTAATGAAAGTTTTAAAGAAGTTTTATTATCTAGAATTCCGATGAATAAATTAGGTAGTGGTGAGGATGTATCTAATACAGTGGCATTTTTAGCATCAGATTCAGCGTCATATATAACTGGAGAAACAGTACATGTTAATGGGGGCATGTATATGGCTTGACAAAGTTGAGTAATAATTTATTAACGAATTTATAACAAAAGGATTAAAATG
>MDSV01179619.1_pt1 | contig 11798 bp, 13 predicted proteins | sample 810851 | NCBI WGS metagenome assembly MDSV01 (sample SAMN05326640, study PRJNA326480) | marine metagenome | isolation source: seawater | place: Atlantic Ocean: North East | collected 2012 | reverse complement strand
TTTTTAAAGTTTCAGGAATAAAGCTTCCTCCAAATTTACCACCCCAAAAGCCATGTTGATCGTGCTGATCAATTAAAGGAACACCTTTTTTAAGTTTCATTTTGTACCTGTTCTACCTTGTTTAAAAATATATCGATCTTGGATTTATCTTTTACCCCAGAAGTCTCAACACCCCCAGATATATCTATAATATCTGCTATTTTTTTATAATTTTCAAGATTATCATCCACCTGAATGTTTCCTGCAATCATTAGTGGTTTGTTGATCTTTATTTTTTCAATAAGTGAATGATTAAAAGCTACACTTTTTTCATATCCCTTACCATCGAACAAATAAATATCAGTTATCTCAGAAAATAATTCATATTTTTTAACATCTGTTTTTTCTTTTATAGTTAAAGCAGTAATAATTTTTTTGTTATATTTTTGCTTAATTTCTTTTATCTCTTCAGGTGTGCAGTCATAAATTTGATAATAATCAAGAGGCAGATTTTTAATTTTTTCTAAAATATTTTTATCTGGTTTTACAAGCACAGCCACAAAGTTGGATTTCTTTTTATCTAATTTAAGTAATTCTTTTAATTTTTCAAACCCAACATATCTTGAACTTTTTTTATAGTTACAAATGAATCCAATAAATTGAGGTGGATAGGGATGATTAATTATAAAATTTAGAGTATCAAGATCTGAGATCCCACAGATTTTTGACCCCTTGATCATTTATTTAAGTGTTTAATTAATCTTTGAATATTATTCTTAATATTTCCTTTAATTAATGATCTTCCCATTACAATTGCTGAGACTTTGTTTTTAAAAGCATCATTAGGTGTCATAACTCTTGATTGATCGTTAGCACTATCACCTTGCAATCTTATTCCAGGTGTTACAATAAATAATTTTTTAAATTTTTTCCTAACTATTTTAGCTTCTTTTGCAGAGCAAACTATGCCATCACATCCTGACTTTTTTATTAGGTCGGCTTGTTTTAGCACCAATTGATCTACTGATTTTGTATGTCCTATTTCTTTAAGAGACTTATTATTCAGACTTGTTAGAATTGTAACACCAAGTACTTTTAATCCTTTATTTATTGACTTAGCTTTTTTTTTAATTTCTTTTAACATTTCGAGACCACCATTGGCATGAACAGTGATGTATTTACATTTTTTTAAATCTTTTAGACTGTCTACTGCTAATAATGCTGTTTGTGGAATATCATTAATTTTTATATCTAACCAAAAGTCTTTTTTAAAATTTTCCAAAAATTTTCTTCCATTTTTTGAATAAAAAAATTGTAATCCAAATTTTGGTATCACATTGAGTTTATTTGTTTGTGTATTTTTAATTATTTTTTTAATTTGACCTATATTTGAAGTATCACAGGCAACAAAAATACTTTTATTCTTCATCATTTAATTTTTTAAACAAGTCTTTCGACATTTTAAAGTGAATAGTTTTTTTCTCTGGAGTGTTAACTTTTTCTCCTGTTTTTGGGTTTCTTGATATTCTAGCTTTTTGTATATTTGTTGAAAAAACCCCAAAACCTCTAAGTTCAACTCTATCTCCTCTTCTTAGTGCTCTCTTAATTTCCAGCAATATAATGTTGGTAAATTTTTCGAGATCTTTTTTTAAAAAATTTGGATAATTGCTTGAAAGTTGTTTTAAGAGCTTTGATTTTACAATAGCCAAAGTAAATTTTTCTTGTTTAATCTTTTTCTTCTTCTTTTTTCTTCAAATCTTCAGATAGAGATGAGAATGGTAAGTTTTTACCAGACCCCTCAGAACCATATTTTTCTAAAGCTTCTTTCTTCTCTATTTCTTCTAATAATTTGATACTTAGAATTACTTTTCTTTTATCTTTATCAAGATCTGCTATCGCACAGTCTAATTTTTCACCACCTGTCCATCTGCTCGGACGTGCATCAGCTGCATTAATTGCTATTGCAGACTTTTTGATTTGAAAATCCATTTCACATCCCTCAGGTCTAACAATTAAACCTTTGTTATCTGTTGAAATTACCTTAACTGTAATGGTTTGGTTTTTTGATTTATCTTTAAACCAATCAAAGGGATCTGCTTGAGTTTGTCTTATACCAACTCGAATTTTTTGTTCGTTTGTTTTTATTTCTAAAACTTTAACTTTAACTTTGTCACCTTTTTTATATTTATTTAGTTCTTCTTCTCCGTTGTTTAAATAGGTTAAATCATTACAATGTAAAAAAGCGTCTACATCTAAGTCTTCTATTTTTACAAAAAGAGAATATTCATTTTTATTAACAACTTCACCCTCAACAATTGACCCAACTTGATATTTTTTCTCAAAATTTTCGAATGGATTTTCTAAAGTTAGTCTATGAGAAATAGCAACACGTCTTTTTTCTTTATCAATTTCTGTAATAACACAGTCAATTTCATCACCAATTTTAAATATCTTTCTTGCTGAAACATTCTTTTTAGTCCAACTAAGTTCACTTGAATGAAGAAGTGTGGTTAAACCAGGCTCTAATTCACAGAACGCACCAAAATCCATAAGTTTTACCACTTTGACTTTATAAATTTTATTTAGTTCATAATTTTCAATATGCTCGAAGGGATCAGGAGATAATTGTTTGACCGAACATCCAACTTGGAGTTTTTCTTTGTCTACACTAATAACTTTTAAGTCGTGTTTTTCTCCAATATTGAATACTTCATCTGGATGATTTACCCTAGAATAAGAAATTTCTTGTAAGTGAACCAAAACATCTAATTCACCGTTAACATTAAAAAAGCAACCAAAACTGCTATAGCCTTTAACTTCTGCACCTTTAATAATATCGCCAACTTTATACTTATCAATTATTTTTGCTTTATCTTCTTTTTTAAAAGAAGAAATTATTTCTCTTCTAGAGACACATGCATTTCCTCTAATTTTATCTAATTTTATTAAAGCAAATTTTTGTGGTTCATTCATTAAATGACTTATGTCTTTTAATGGTTTATCACTTATTTGAGATCCTGGTAAAAACATCAGAGAACCAGTATCGATATGCTCCACTATGCATCCGCCTTTGCATTTTGATGTAATTTTTCCCATAATTGGTTCATTCTTTTCATAAGCTTCAACTAATTTATCCCATCCTTTAATTTTTTGAGCTTTACTGGCTGATACTAAAACCTCCCCATTTCTATCCTCAATTTTTTCCAATAAAACTGGAATTGTTTCACCAACCTTTATTTTTTCTGCAAGACCCATGCTTTTTAATTCATTAATATCCAGAACAGGTTCTGACTTAAGGCCTTCAATAAAAAGAAAACAAAATTTATCTGTTATTTTATTAATTTTACCTTCAATTATTTTTCCTTCTTCAATTTGAATTTTTGATAGTTGGCTATTTAGAAGTTTTTCGAATTCTTGAGATGCTGGATTTGAGAGATCTTTATAAATTTCCATTAATTATTTAATTTCCTGTCTATTATTTTTTTTATTTTTAAAAAACATTGTCTTTTAGACAACTTGGTAGTGTTTAGCAATATAGAATCTTTAGTTTTCTTAAGAGGTGAAATTTTTCTATTATAGTCATTTTTATCACGTTTTTTGATACTTTTTAGGACATCTTGATAAGAAATCTTTTTATTTACCACCTTAAGCTCATGGTACCTTCTTAAAGCTCTTGTTTTTAGGTTTGCTGTAATAAAGAATTTAAAATCAGCATCTGGAACAATGTTGTATGTTATATCTCTTCCATCTAAACATGAGCCTTTGTATTTCCTTGGTGGATTATAGGCAAATCTATGCTGAAAAGAGTAAACCATTTTTCTTACACTTTTTTTCTTAGATATTATAGACGCTATTGTGCTTACTTTATCTGAAATCAATTTTTTATTTGAGAGATCTTTTATTTTTAAGGATTTTATTTTTGATTGAACAAACTTTAGGTTAAATTTGTCAGGAGATTTTAATTTTAGGTAAGCAATAAATCTATAAATTTTTCCAGTATCGAGATAAAATAAATTATAATTTTTTGATATTGCTTTTGCCAATGTTCCTGCGCCAGCAGCAGCAGGTGAATCAATTGCTATTTTGATCAGATTTTTTCTTTTATACATTTCTATTAAATTTATTTATAATCTTCATAAAATTAGGAAATGAAGTTTTTATTGAACTTTTGTCATGAATTTTCCAATTTCCACCAAAAGATAATGCTGCAATTACACTTGTCATAAATACTCTGTGATCTTTTAAATATTTTTTAACAATAATTTTTTTATTTATTTTCAAATTAGGATTTCCATATATTTTAATTGTATCATTTGTTATAATCGTTTTTACACCCATCATTTTTAAAATTTTTTCTCCCCATTTTAATCTTGGACTTTCTTTTTGGTTTAATTCATTTAAATTTTTAAAATATGAGATTCCTTTTGCTTTTGCCGCTACTAAAAAAATAATTAAAAATTCATCTATCGCTGCGCTATTAAGTTTTGCTGGGCAGTTAATACTTATAAGTTTTTTTGGGCTTTTTACAATCATGTCAGCTATTTTTTCACCTTTATAATTTTTACAATTTTTAAACTTTATGTTTGCACCCATTTTTTTTAAAATTGTAATTACCCCAATTCTTGATGAGTTTACATTAATATTTTTGATTGTTAGTTTAGATTTTGTTGCAAGTGTAGTTAAGACAATAAAGAAAGCACATGAGCTGATATCAGAAGGAATCTTGTAATCTATTTTATTAATTTTTTGAACTTTATTAATTTTAATAAGATCATAATTTTTATTTAATTTAATATTAATTGGTAACTTTAAATATTTAGATAATAACTCAGTATGGTTTCTGGATTTCTTTGCTTTAATTTTTGTTTCTCCATTTGTTCTCATGCCTGCAAAAATTACTGAACTTTTACATTGTGCAGACCCTCTATTTTCAATGTAATGAATTGGTTTCAAATTTTGTGAACCAAAAATAGTTAAAGGAAGAAATTTATTTTTTTTAAGAAAAAATTTAGCACCAAACCTACTAAGAGGGTCTGTTACTCTTTTAAAATCTCTCTTAGATAAACTTTTATCACCTATTAGCTTTATGGGATAAGGTGTATTTATTAATAGGCCCAATATTATTCTACCAAAAGTACCTGAATTTTGAGCATCTAAGATAAGATTTTTTTTATACTTATATCCATTTATGCCTCTTCCATATATTTTACAGAGGTTATTTTTTATTTTAACTTTTATACCCAGTTTTTTGATTGCATTAATTGCAGCCATCACATCTTCTGACATTAATAAATTTTTTGCACTGGACACTCCTTCCGCAATTGATGATAGTAAGACCCAACGTATACTGATACTTTTGTCACCACTAATCTCTATTTTTTTATTAAAATTTTTAATTTGATTTTTGAGAACTATAAAATCTGACATTTTTGATTAATTAAATTTAAAGTCATTACCAAAATATGCATCTTGGGCATCTAGATTTCTGACTAGATTAGAAGGTGTATCTTCAGCTATAATTTTACAATTACTTAATATCATTGCAGAGTCTACACATGATAATAAATCTCTTGCCTGATGATCACATATACATATTGTAATTTGATTCTCTTTTTGCAAGTTCACGATTATTTCTTGTAACATTTTAATGGTCATAACATCCAAGGCGGCAAAACATTCATCAAGTAATAACAATCTAGGCTTACTTAAAAGAGACATTGCAATTACTAATTTTTTCTTTTGACCTCCGGACAAAAACTTAGCTTTAATGTTTTTAATACTGTCTAGTTCAAATTTTGTTATTAAAAAATTAATTCTTTCATCTCTTAATTTTTTTTCATCAATTACAATTTCACTAATTGCTTCTAAATTATTTATTAAAGATAGATCATTAAAATAACCACCATATTGAGGAACATAACCCAACTTAAATTTTTTAGATCTATGATATACAGGAAAATCATTTGCTATCTCTCCATTAATCTTAATGTTTCCAGAGTTAGGTTTGATTAAACCTGTAATAAGATTAAATATTGTACTTTTTCCCACACCATTAGGTCCTAGCATTCCATATATTTGTCCCTGATTTACTCTAAAGCTAATATTATCAAGTATAAGTCTATTACCATATGAGAGTGAAACATTTTCAAATTCAATAATAGAATTGATATTTTTAAATGATTTAATTCTAAAACTTTTTATAATAGCCATATCATTTTATACTTTTGATCTTAACTTTTTTCAAACCTTCATACATAAATATTTCTACTTTTTTCGTATGCAAGTTCATTTCAATTACATCTGCATTAATGGTATAATTTAAGTTTGATAAAATTACATTCTTCGATATTGACATAAGATTTTTTTCTATTGAAAATTCCAAGTAATCACTATTTACTTTGTTATCTAGGTATAAAATAAGAACATTTTTAGAAAATATTGTATCAGAATTTTCAGTATTATATTTACCAAAATCTGAAGATATTAATATTTCATCAGAATTTTTTAATTTGACTATTGCTTTAATTTTTTTTAAAAATATTATTTTATTGTCTTCAAAATCTATTTCTCCTTCTTGAGCTTTAAGAGTATATACATTTCCTTTGCCATCCTCTGAAGAAAAATTTAATTCACTTAATAAATTTGAACTTTCAATATTTTCAATTTCAGGAACTTCTATTTTTTGGTCTGCTTTTTTATTTGAAAAATTAAAATAATAGAAGAGTAGAATTATTGTCAAAATTAAAAAAAAAAAAATTTTTATAATTTTTTTCTTGTTCATCAACTAAGAAATATTTGATTGCAATATATTGTGCATATGTATGACACCGATAGTTATAAGTGGTTTTTTTTTGTTGTATACAAGTAGCGAGGTTATTTTTTTACTATTCATAAAAGCCAAAGCTTTTGCTGCTAGTGCATTTTTATCAATAAATATTGGTTTTTTTGTCATTATTTCTTTTACATGTAAAGTTTGAAAATTAGAATTTTTTTGGCTTACTCTTCTAATTTGTCCGTCAGTAATTATGCCTCTAGTTTTTTTTTCTCTGTCTCTAACTACTAAGATTCCTAATTTTTTTTCACTTAAAATTTTCAATGCTTTACTTGTTTTTAAATTTTCACTAACAAAAGGAATTTTGTTTCCTGTTATCATGATATCCTCAACAGTTTTTAATTGAGCACCAAGACTTCCAGATGGATGTAATTTTTTAAAATCAAACTTACCAAATTTTTTATATTTCATGGTTGCAATTGCTATTGCATCACCCAGTGCAAGTTGCGATGTAGTGCTTGCAGTTGGAACAATTCCTCCCGCTTCCTTAACATTTGGAATTAAAAGTTTTATGTCAGATGCCTTAAATAAAATTGAATCTTTTTTTGAAACTATACCAATAAGTAAAATTCTATTCCTATTGGCATATTGAATAATATTTCTTAGTTCTTTTGTTTCTCCCGAATTACTTATAAGTATTAAAACATCTTTTTTAGAAATCATTCCCAAATCTCCATGAGAGGCTTCACTTGCTGAAATATTAAATGAAGGTGTTCCGACAGATGCAAGTGTGGCAGCAATTTTTGATGCTATTAAACCACTTTTTCCAACACCACATAAAATTACTTTTGATTGACATTTTAAAATTTGAACAACAGCATCATTAAATGAATTGTTAATACTTTTTTTTAATTTTTGTAATGCACTTATTTCAAGATTAATTACATTTTTAGCAGTTAAGATAAATTTTTTTTTATTCATCAGTGAGACCAGATATCATCTTTAAACAAAGCTAAATCTAGATCAACTCTAGTTTTTAAAAATTTTAAACAATCTTCATAAAGCTTTAATCTATTTTCTCGTATTAGTATTTTATTAAGCTCATCATGAATTTTGTGAAGATAAATCACATCATTTGCACAATATTTTAATTGTGCAGGTGATAACTCTCCACCAAAATCAGAGCTTTGAAATTGCTTGCTAATGTCTATATTTATAAATTCTTTTATCAATGTTTTTAGAGAATGATTGTCTGAGTAACTTCTAGAAAGACGACTTGCAATTTTAGTGTCGAGTATATTATTAGTTTCAGTATTCAAATAATACTTAATATGTGCCATATCTGCTCTACCGTAATGGAATATTTTTGTGATTTTGTCATCACTTAATATTTTGACCAAGTTTGGAGCTTTATAATTCTTTCTATCAAATTGAATTATATGTGCATCTGAATTACTAGAAGACAATTGGATCAAGCATAGTGGATCTCGTCTGACATTTAGACCCATAAACTCACCATCAACAGCAATTCGATTGCCCAAATTAAGATTCTCAGGTATATCCCCTTTATGAAGCTGAATATTATTAGTCATTTTAAACATATATATATGAAAGCAAAAAATTGTCTATGAAACCAAAAAATGTTTTAATCTTCGGTTGTTCTGGGCAGATAGGTCGCTCAATTGTAAGAAAATTAACTAAGAATAATTACACTGTAACAGCTATAACTAGAAATATTCACCAAAAAGGCATAATTCTTAAAACTCTAGGTAATGCTGGATTTATTAATATAGTTGAGGCTAATATATTTGATGAAAAAAAAATTAGAGAGCTTTTTCAAAAAGCTGATATTTGCATCAACCTAGTTGGTATTTTATTTGAGCAAAAGAAAGGTAATACATTTAAAAATATTCATACAGTATTTCCATCTCTGCTAGCTAAACTTGCAAAACAGTACAATCTTAAACATTTTATTCATTTATCAGCTCTTGGTATAAACGAGGCAGTAGATTCTGATTATGCAAAAAGTAAATTAGAGGGAGAAAATCAAATTATGAAAAATTTTCCTTTAGCTACAGTTTTGAGACCTTCAATTGTATACAGCGTGGAAGATAACTTTACTACAAGTTTTATGACTTTGTTAAATAGACTTCCTTTTTTCCCTCTTTATTATGGAGGTAGCACAAAGTTTGCACCAATTCACTGCTCAGATTTAACTGACACAATCCATCATATTGTAGTGAAAAATATATATTCAAAAATTATAGAGTGTGTAGGACCAGAAATAATTAGTTTTAAAGAGATACTGCAAAGATTATTAAAACTGATTCAAAAAAAAAGAATTTTATTACCCTTTCCACTGCCATTAGCCAATATATCTGCAAGGATTATAGAATTAATGCCAAATCCTTTACTTACAAGAGATCAATTAAGACTTTTAAAATATGACAATATACCTTCAGGCAGATACAAAACTAATTCAGATATTGGAATGCCAAGTAAAAAATTTTTTAATGATGAGGTTAAAAAATATTGTTATATGTGGAGAGAAGGTGGACAGTTCTCCACAGAAAAATATAACTCTAATGGTGATTTAGAAAATAATATAAATTAAAATTAAGCTGACTTAGTTTTTATTTTTTTTTCTATAAATTCTGGAACTTCATCCTTATCTAGCTGATCATCTTTTTTGTTTTTATCTGAACGAGACTGATATGAGTATAAAAGATGCAGTTTGCAATAGCTGAAGTCTTTTAAAGAAGTTCTTCCGCAAAAATAAAAATCTTTTTCATTAGGGTGGCCTATTGGATATTTGCAATCGCTATCAGTTAATTCTTCCAATTGTTTGGGATTTTCTGGCTCAAAGTCTTTTTCTATTATCAAAGATTTAAATTTACTTTTGCGTCCACGTCTACTTTTAATATTTTTTTCTTCTATTAAATTGTCAAAGTTTTGATTTGATGTGGCTGACCTTGTTTTAATTTTAGCAGATAAGTTAAGTCTATGAGCTTTTCCTATTACTGCATTACGACTTATACCACCAATTATCTCAGCTATTTGGCTTGCAGTATTACCTTTTCCCCATAACTCTTTTAGTTTTGATACCTTCTCTTCTGTCCAGCTCATTGATCTATATATTGTGTTTTATTTATACAATATGACAATATACTGTTATAAATTTAAATTAAACAATCAAATATTAAGAGTTATCAACAAAAATAATTTATTTAGAAAAATTAGATATTCAATCATAACTTGTATCTATGAAATAAAATTTATAAAAACAATTTAAATTTATGAGCTATTTGGCAAAAAATTATAATCGGAAAAAAATTTCCTTTAAATTTGGAAAAGGTAGTTATTTATTTTCTAGTGATAATAAAAAATATTTAGATTTTGTACAAGGAATAGCTGTTAATTGTTTAGGCCATGCAAATCCAAAATTAGTAAAAGCCATTAAAAATCAATCAAAAAAACTTTGGCATGTTTCTAATGCTTTTCAAATTCCAGAGGGAGAAAGATTGGCCAAAAAACTTTGCAAAAAAACTTTTGCTAATTATGTAATGTTTCAAAATAGCGGTACAGAAGCAACAGAGGCAGCAATAAAAGTGGCTAGAAGATATTTTTATTCAATTGGAAAACCAAAAAAAAATAGAATTTTGTGTATCAAAAATTCGTTTCACGGAAGAACTCTAGCAGCAATTTATGCAAGTGGTTCAAAAAAAATGACAGAGGGATTTGGACCAAAAGTAAGTGGCTTTGATCACTTTACTTTTGGAGATCATAATTCTTTGAAAAAGAAAATTACCAAAAATACAGCAGCAATTATGGTTGAAACTATAATGGGTGAAGGAGGCATAAAAGTAATACCTGATTGGTGTTTAAGAGAATTAAGAAGTTTGTGTAACAAGAAAAATATACTGCTTATATTAGATGAAGTTCAGTGTGGAATTGGAAGATCTGGAGATTTTTTTGCATTTGAAAAATCAAAAGTTAAGCCGGATATTGTACCAATAGCCAAAGGTATTGGTGGTGGATTTCCAATTGGTGCAGTTTTAATGAATAAAAAGGTTGCTTCAGGAATGATCCCTGGTACTCATGGATCAACATTTGGAGGCAACCCTTTAGCCATGTCTGTTGGTAATGTAGTAATTGATATTATTTCAAATAAGAAATTTTTAAGTAATGTAAAAAGTTTATCAAAATATTTTTTATCAAATCTAGAAAAAATAAAAGAAAAATATCCAAATACTATTAAACAAATTAGAGGTAGAGGATTGCTAATTGGAATACAGCTTTATAAAGACCAAACAATTTTTATTAAAAACTTAATGGAGAATAAATTATTAACTATAAGAGCCGCAGAAAATGTTGTCCGTATATTACCTCCTTTAAACGTTAAAAAAAATGAAATAGATTTAGCTTTAAAAATAATTAATAAAGTTTGTAGAAATTTTTAATAAGATGAAACATTTTATAAATTTAAAAGATATTCCAGCAAAGGATTTAAAAAAAATTATTTTTGATGCTAAGAGAAGAAAAAATTTAAGAAAAAAAATGAGCACTTTAGAGACAGACAAAGAAACTCCTCTTAAAGGTAAAATTTTAATTCAAATGTTTGAGAAGGCTAGCTCAAGAACAAGAATAAGCTTTTATTTAGCTATTAAACAGCTTGGGGGTGGGACATTAACTTTAAGATCTAATGAACTTCATTTAGGACAAGGCGGAGAAAGTATAGCTGACACTGCTAAAATTCTCTCAACTTATGCTGATGGATTTATGTTGAGAACTGATAATGATAAAAAAATTGAGGATTTTAAAAAATATTTATCAATACCTATTATAAACGGTTTAAGCCCGTCATCTCATCCAACACAAGTGTTATCAGACGTTTTTACAGTTGAGGAATTAAAAAAAAAGCCTATCTCAAAATTAAATATTTGTTGGATTGGTGATTCAAATAATGTTTTAGATAGTTTAATTGCAGCTTCAGTAAAATTTTCGTTTAAATTAAGCATTGGTTGTCCAAAAAAATTTGAACCAGGAG
>MDSV01142124.1_pt1 | contig 11798 bp, 8 predicted proteins | sample 810851 | NCBI WGS metagenome assembly MDSV01 (sample SAMN05326640, study PRJNA326480) | marine metagenome | isolation source: seawater | place: Atlantic Ocean: North East | collected 2012 | reverse complement strand
CCAGAAAGAGTTCCTGACTCTCTTGATAATGTTAAATAGTTTAATCCAACATTTAATAAAAAATTTAATCTTTCATTAATTTCTTTTAAAATATGTTGAGCGATCTTGTTTTCTCTCTCAGTAAAAATATTTCTCAAATCATTAAACCATGTTCTTGCTTCATCTATAGAAAGTGCAGTTATCTCACTAATGTTTAGAGAGTTTATTTTAACACATAGAGCTTCCTCTTTAAGTCTTAAGCCCTTACATTTTTCACAATTAGATTCACTTTGGTATTGGGCAATTTCTTCTCTTTTCCATTCGCTATCTGTTTCTAAAAACCTTCTTTCTAAATTATTTACAACACCTTCAAATGTTTTTTTTGTTGAATACTTCTCATACCCATCGTCATAAAAAAACTTTATTTCATCTAGATCGGAACCAAATAAAATTATATCCTGAATTTTTTTTGATAATTTTTTCCAAGGATCAGTCAAAGAAAACTTATAATGCTTTGCTAACGAAGATAAGGTTTGGGCATAATATAATGATGAAGATTTAGCCCAAGGAGTAATCGCACCATCTTGTAAACTTTTTTTTGGATCAGGGACTACTAAATCAGGACTAACGTTTAGATTGTGACCAATTCCTTCACATTCTTCACATGCTCCATAAGGCGAGTTAAAAGAAAAAAGTCTAGGTTCAATTTCTTCAATAGTAAATCCACTTTCAGGACAAGAGAACTTTGAAGAAAAAGTGATACTTTCAAGTTTTCTAAATTTTTTAGGAACTGTTTCATTTTCATATTCAACAATTAAAAGTCCTCCAGATAAATTTAATCCTGTCTCGACACTATCAGCCAATCTATTACCAATTTTAGAATTCAAAACAATTCTATCAACTATTATTGAGATATCGTGCTTAACTTTTTTGTTTAAATTTGGAAAATCTTCTATATTTATATACTTGCCATCAACTTTTACTTTGGAAAATCCTCTTTTTTTAAAGTTTAATATTTCTTTTTTATATTCACCTTTTCTACCCCTAACTATCGGTGATAATAAATAAATGGTACTACTCATTGGCAATTTTTTAATTTTGTCGACTATTTCGCTGACAGATTGAGAAACAATTGGTTTACCTGTAAAAGGAGAATAAGGAATTCCTACTCTTGCAAAAAGAACTCTCATATAATCATAGATTTCAGTCACTGTGGCAACTGTGGATCTCGGATTTTTAGACGTATTTTTTTGTTCAATTGAAATCGCAGGACTTAAACCCTCAATTAAATCAACTTTCGGTTTTTTCATCTTATCTAGAAATTGACGTGCGTACGCTGATAAGCTTTCAACGTATCTTCTCTGACCTTCAGCATATATAGTGTCGAAGGCTAAAGACGATTTTCCAGAACCAGATAGGCCTGTTATTACGACTAATTTCTCTTTAGGTATTTCGAGAGAAATATTTTTTAAGTTGTGTTCTTTAGCGCCTTTTATAACGATTTTTTTCAACATATTTTTTATACTCAAACAATAATGAGCTTATAATTATTATCCAATTATGATACAATTAATTAAACAATAAAACTATAAATCACATTTTAACTCTTAAATATTATGGCAGGAAGTTTAAATAAAGTACTTTTAATAGGGAGATTGGGAGCAGATCCAGAAATCAAGCAAATGGTTAACGGAAAAAACGTCGCAAGGTTAAGCATAGCTACCAGCCAGTCGTGGAAAGATAAAACAAGCGGGGAAAGAAAAGAAAAAACTGAATGGCATAGAGTTGTGATTTTTAATGAGGGCCTTGTTAATGTTGTTCAACAATATTTAAAAAAAGGTGCCAATGTTTATGTTGAGGGACAGTTGTCAACAAGAAAATGGAAAGATGAATCATCCGGTCAAGATAAATACTCTACAGAAATAGTTCTCCAAGGTTATAATTCAAGTTTAACAATGCTTGACGGTAGAAGCAAAAATGAAAATTCTAATTTAGTTAAAGAAAATAAAAGTTCTTTACCAAATGAAAATGTTGATAATGCAAGTTCTGATCTTGATGATGAAATTCCATTTTAAAATTTATGGAAAAAACAGCCATTAAAAACAACAATTCTTTTAAACCTATTTATGTTCAAGATGAAATGAGCTCATCTTACTTATCTTATGCTATGAGCGTAATAGTAAGTAGAGCTCTTCCAGATGTAAGAGATGGACTTAAACCAGTTCATAGGAGAATTATTTATGCAATGTATAAAGGTGGATATGACTGGTCTAAACCTTTTCGTAAATCTGCAAGAATAGTCGGAGATGTAATTGGTAAATACCATCCTCATGGAGATCAATCTGTATACGATGCATTGGTAAGATTAGTTCAGGATTTTTCAATGAGCTTACCACTTATCACTGGTCAAGGAAACTTTGGGTCGATTGATGGAGATCCACCCGCCGCTATGCGTTACACAGAAACTAAGTTAGGTAAAATTGCTCAGCACTTAACAGAAGATTTAGAAAAAAATACTGTAAGTTATAGAAATAATTATGATGAAACTGAAAAAGAACCAACTGTATTACCCTCTCAATATCCAAATTTATTAGTTAACGGGGCTGGCGGTATTGCAGTAGGAATGGCTACTAGCATTCCCCCTCATAACCTAGGCGAAATAATTGATGCAACATCTGCTCTAATTGAAAATAAAGATGCAACTATAAGTCAATTAATGAAACATGTTCCAGGACCAGATTTTCCAACTGGGGGAATAATAATTGGAAAATCAATAATTAAACAAGGCTACAATAAAGGTCGTGGTTCTTTCAAGATTAGAGGAGAAATTGATGTTGAACAAAAAAAAAATGGTAGAGATTTACTTGTTATTAAATCAATTCCCTACCAAGTAAATAAATCAATTCTAAATGAAAGGATTGCTCAGCTAGCTAGAGACAAGAAAATAGAAGGTATAAGAGATATTAGAGATGAGTCAAATAGAGAGGGTATAAGAGTTATTATTGAACTAAGAAGGGGAGTGGAACCAGAAACAGTCAAAAGACAATTATATAAATTAACAAATATTGAAAGTTCTTTTGGTTTTAATACTTTAGCAATAGTAGAAAACAAACCAAGAATATTAAATTTAAAAGAATTTCTATCAGAGTTTATTAAATTTAGAGAAATTACTTTAACAAAAAGAATTAAATTTGATTTAAAAAAAGCAGAAGATAGAGCGCATGTTTTAATAGGTATTGCCACTGCAGTTGAAAACATTGATGAAGTAATAAAAATAATTAAAAATTCTAAAAATACTGATATTGCTAAAAAAAATTTATTATCAAAAAAATGGAAAGTTAAAAAAAGTATTAAACTTATTTCTCTTATTGAAAAAAAGAAATCAAACACAAATTACCAACTTACTGATACACAAGTAAATTCTATTTTAGATTTAAAACTTCAAAAATTAACTGCATTTGGAATAGGTGAAATTGAAAGTGAGATTAATAAATTATCTGAACAAATAATTATATATAACAAAATTTTAAATTCAAAAAAGGAACTTTATAAGCTTATTAAATCTGAATTAGAAAATATTAAGTCAAAATATGCAGTGCCAAGAAGAACAAAAATTATTGATGCAGTTCTTAATTATAACATTGAAGAAACAATTCAAAAAGAATCGGTTGTTATAAATATAACAAAACAAGGCTATATTAAAAGGAGTCCACTTATTTCACTAAAAACTCAAAAGCGAGGAGGTAAAGGCAAATCTGGTATTGTTACTCGTGATGAGGACTTTGTTGTTCAAATATTTACAGCCAACACACATACTCCTGTTCTCTTTTTTTCAACACAAGGATTGGTATATAAAATTAAAGCTTATAAAATTCCAGAGGGCACATCTTCTTCAAAAGGCAAATCTATATTCAACCTCTTACCTTTAAAAAGCCATCATTCAATTAGTTCTATAATGCCATTACCTGAAGATGAAAACGAATGGAAAAATTTGTTAGTTGTTTTCGTAACATCGAATGGAAACATTAGAAAAAACACTCTTGAGGATTTTATAAATATTAATGCAAGCGGAAAAATTGCAATGAAACTTGAAGAAAATGATAAGATAGTTGGAGTAAAAATTTGCAGAGATGATCAAGATATTATGCTTAGTACAAAAGAAGGTAAATGTATTAGGTTTATGTCAAAAAAACTTAGACTTTTTAAAGGAAGATCTTCCAAAGGTATTAGAGGCATTCTTTTGAGAGATAATGATAAAGTCATTTCTATTTCAATTTTAGATGCGTTAAAAAGTGATTCCAAATCTAATAAAAAAAATATTGATAAATATATTCTATCAGTTACTGAAAATGGTTATGGCAAGAGAACATCTTTTTTAGATTATAGAGTGACAAATAGAGGTGGAAAAGGGATAATTGGAATTATAAATTCTCCAAGAAATGGTAGTGTTGCTGCAACATTAATGGTTCAAGATGAAGATGAGATTATTTTATCCACTGATAAAGGAAGCGTAATGAGATGCGCGGTTAAAGAAATAAGAGTTGCTGGCAGAAATACTCAAGGTGTAAGAATAAAAAAACTAACTGGAGATGAAAAAGTTGTATCAGTTATAAAAATAGAGGATAATATCGAATAGTATGAGAACTGCAATTTATCCAGGAACTTTTGATCCAATAACTTACGGCCACATTGATGTTATAAGAAAATCACTCAAAATTGCGGATAGAGTGATAGTCGCAACTACAGATAATATTAATAAAGACTATTTTTTTTCTATTGAAGAGAGAATCTCTATAATAAACAAATCCTTATTTAAAGATCTAAAATTGAATAAAAAAAAAATTATAGTTATCTCCTTCGATACTTTAACTATTAATTTATGTAAAAAATATAAAGCTTCTTTAATAATCAGAGGTTTACGTGCTGTTTCTGATTTTGAGTATGAATTTCAATTAGCAGGAATGAATAAGAAACTTAATAAGGAAATTGAAACAATTTTTTTAATGTCTGATGTTGAAAATCAAATTATTTCTTCTAAATTTGTTAAAGAAATAGCAAAACTTAAAGGAAATATAAATAAATTTTTAACTTCCTCGGCAATTAAAGCTTTAAAAGAAAAATTAAAATGAAAAAAATTTGTTTAATTCTAATTATATTATTACTACAAACTAACAATATAAATGCAAAGGAGAAAAATATGATATTAAAACTTAAGTATGGAGAAGTCGAAATTGAATTATATAAAGATGTTGCGCCTAAACATGTTGAAAGATTTTTAACTTTATCAAAAGAGGGTAAATACGATAATGTTATTTTTCATAGAGTTATAGATGGATTTATGGCCCAAACAGGAGATGTTAAACATGGGAAATTAGACTCCCCAAGTTTTGACCAAAGGTTGGCGGGAACTGGCGGATCTGAACTACCAAATCTTAAAGCTGAATTTTCTGATGTAGCTCATACTAGGGGTATAATCTCAGCAGCTAGATCAGCAGATCCTAATAGTGCAAATAGTCAATTTTTTATATGTTTTGACTCAGCTCCACATCTTGATAGGCAATACACCGCTTTTGGCAAGGTTATCAAAGGAATGGAATTTGTTGATATGATAAAAAAAGGAGATCCACAGTCTGGATCTGTCGATGAACCTGACAAAATTATCAGCATCAAACAAAAATAATTAATAAATGCTAATCAAAGAATTTTCATTTGAGTTATTAGCTCAAAATGAAAATGCAAGATTAGGAAAAATTTATACACCTAGAGGCATAATTGAGACTCCAGCTTTTATGCCAGTTGGTACTTTAGGTACGGTTAAAGGAGTTTATGTTGAGGATCTTATTAAAACAAATTCTCAAATTATATTAGGAAACACTTATCATTTAATGTTGAGACCAGGCGTAGAGGTTTTAAAAAAATTTAAAGGTCTACATAATTTCATGAATTGGAAAAAACCAATTTTAACTGACTCAGGAGGTTTTCAAATAATGTCTTTATCAAAATTCAATAAAATTGATAGAAACATTGGCGCAATCTTTAAATCTCATTTGGATGGTACTAAGATAATACTTAGTCCAGAATTAAGTATTCAAATTCAAAAAAACATAAACTCCGATATAATGATGGTTTTAGACGAATGTCCAAAATATACAAATGATAAAAAAGTTATTTCAAATGCTATTGAGACCTCAACTCAATGGGCCAAAAGATGCAAAATTGAGTTTGGCATAAACAAAAAAAAAGCATTATTTGGAATTGTTCAAGGCGGATTATTTGAAGATCTTAGATTAGAAAGCTTAGCAAATTTAAAAGATTTAAATTTTGATGGATATGCAATGGGAGGTTTAGCTGTTGGAGAAACACAATTTGAAATGCAGGAAATTTTAAAAAAAACTGTCAGCTATATGCCAATTAAAAAACCAAGATATCTGATGGGTGTTGGAACCCCTTCAGATATTCTTGTTGCTGTAAAAGAAGGAATAGATATGTTCGACTGTGTAATGCCAACAAGGTCCGGTAGAACTGGCTTGGCATTTACTTGGAAAGGGAAAATTAATCTAAAGAATTCAAAATATAAGCTAGATAAGACCCCACTTGATAAAACAACAAATCTGAGAAATATCAATATGTATTCTAAAAGTTATTTAAATCATTTAATAAAAACAAACGAGTTGCTAGCTTCTATGATTATTTCACTTCATAACATTAACTTTTATCAGGAATTTATGAAAAAAATGAGAACTTCAATTAAGGAAAAAAAATTTAATAAATTTTACAATAAATATTATAAATTATTTAATTAAATTTTTTATATTTTTTTTCGTACCAAGCTGCAAAACTAACTAATTTCCATAATGTATTATCAAAATAACAATCTTTATAGCTTTTTTGTTTATTTATTAATTCTCTAAGAAAATTATCTTTAAAGAAATTAAGTTTTGTATGGCTACCATAAAATAACAATTTCTTAATATAACTTAAATTTTTATTAAAAATTGATTTAAATGCAGGCCTATCGAAATTTGTTTTTGAATTAGAAAAATATTTATTTAAAACTCCAGGTACACCGAAGGGAAGTTTCTCAAAAAATAAATTTTTTGGCACTATTTTTGATGCGGCTTGACGAAGAAGCATTTTTTGAACAAGAGATTTATCTATTTTAAAATTTAAAGGGGTTAAATATAACAAATCTTTAATATTCTTATTTAGAAATGGAAATCTCATTTCCACACCAGCATTCATTGCTGGATAATCAGCCCTTCTTAAAAATAATTCTGGTACTTTTATTTCATAGTCTAACATAACAATTATTTTATCTACGTCTTTAGGATTTTTTAATTTATACTTATTAATAGTTTGTGTAATAGTTTTTTTTATAGATTTTTCTTCTAATAATTTTTTGTTAAAAATTTTCTTTCTATTAAAATCTAAATCAATATTTGCACCACCAAATAAAAATAGATCTTCAATTTTAATTTTCTTACGACTTATAAGTCGATTTATTCTTTTATTTCTAAATCTAAATTTTTTTTGTAAAAAATTAAAATTTTTTTTAAAAAAGAAATTACTGATAAATTATGGTCATAACCAAAAAACATTTCATCAGAACCTTCACCCGACAAAATAACTTCAATTTTATTTTTTCTAGCTGCTTCAGCTAAAGCCTTGTTAGTAAACTCAAGTATACCAGAAGAAGGTTGCGAAAAAGTTCCTAAAGATTTTATTAAGTCTCTAGATTTAATTCTTACTATTTTATTTTCTACATTAAAATATTTACATATTTTTTTAACATTTTTTAATTCTCCAACTAAAGTATTATCTTTAATATCTTCAAATGCAGCTGTAAAAGTTTGAATTTTTAGATTTGGACACAAACATCTATACAAAGCTAAAATAAAAACTGAGTCTAAGCCACTAGATAAAAAAACTCCAACCTTCTTATCTCCAGAAATTGCATTTTTTACATTTTCTTTTAAAACTTTAAAAATTTGATTTATGTAATATTTCTTTTTTTTATTTTTAATTTTTTTTTTTTCTTTTAAAAACGAAGTTTTATTTGCAAATTCTTTTTTGACAATATTTTTTGATGTTTTAAATTCAAAAAAACTACCAGGTTCAAGATATTTGATATCTTCAAAAAGAGTATTTCCTTCTGTCATACAACCAGATACTACATAATCACTTAAGGCCTTTTTATTTATAAGTATTTTTTTTTTAAGTTGATTAAAAATTGATTCAGGAGTTGATGAAAAAATTACTTTTTTTTTATTTTTTAGGTAATAAAGTGGACAAATACCGTGCTCATCTCTTGCAATAATTCCTACTTTATTTTCGATGTTATAAACTACTATAGAAAATTGACCTTCAATTTTATTTAAAAATCTTTTACCCCAATGATGATAAGCGTTAGCAACAACTTCTGTGTCATTTAATGATTTAAATTTATAACCTTTAAGTTTTAAGTATGTTCTGAGATATTTTTGATTATATATTTCACCATTCATTATTGCTATAATTTTTTTATCAGAACTAAAACAAGGTTGGTTTGCTAAAGGTCTTCCATCCTGAGTTGCCAATCTTTGAATAGTTAAAACTAAGTCTTTATCTTTGGATAGCCAGTTCCCGTCATGATCAGGTCCTCTTGCAGCTATCATTTTTCTAATTGTTGATATACTTCTTAATTCCAATTTGGATGTATCTTTTGATAAATTTATGACTCCGCCAATACCACACATGAAATAAATAGAACTTTAATTATAATTTAAAAAACAAAAAATTATACAACTAATATTACCCATTGCAATTTAACTTTTATGCTGTTAATCAGACTATTCCTATTGAGGGCCCTTAGCTCAGTTGGTAGAGCACCTCCCTTTTAAGGAGGGTGTCGATGGTTCGAGTCCATCAGGGCTCACCAAAATTAAGCTTTAATTGGTGGATATTTTATGATCACTTCGTCCATCCAGCCTTGCAAATTTTTAATTCTATTTTTACTTGAAGGATGAGTGCTTAAAAATTGTGGAGGTTCCTTACCTTTGTTTTTTTCAGCCATTCTTTCCCACAGCTTAACTGATTCTCGAATATCATATCCAGATAAAGATGAAAAAATTAGACCCATATAATCTGCTTCAGTTTCTTGCTTTCGGCCAAAAGGATTCATTATACCTAATTTAAAAATATCAAAACCGGTATTACTACCAATTGTTTGTCTTGTTCTATTGATAGCACCTCCAAGAAAAACATCAGCGATCTGAGTTCCAACATTTAAAGTAATAGCGTGACTCATTCTTTCTACAGAATGCTTGGCAACTGCATGTGCTATTTCATGTCCCATAACTACAGATAAGGCATTTGTGTTTTTTGTAATTTTAAGCAATCCTGTATATACCGCGATTTTTCCTCCTGGCATACACCAAGCGTTAGCCATTTTATCGTTGTCTACTAAAACATAATCCCAAGAAAAATTTTTAGTAGGATCTTCATTATTTTCATTTAAAAAAAAAGCACTTACAGCAAACTCCATTTTTTTTCCAATTTTTTTTATCTCTTCTAGCTGTTTTCCTTTGGTAATTAATTTAGCTTTACTTTTAAAATTTTCATATGCAGCAGCTGCTTGGGCATTTATTTTACTTTCAGGGTAAATTGTGAATTGTTTTCTGTCTGTAATAGGCACCGTTGAGCAGGATGGGAGAATTAACCCGCAACAACTGCATCCAAATAATTCAAGAAATTTTCTTCTATTTATGTTATATTTCATAAAATTATAGACTCATGATATTAAATAATAAATTACTAATTGCAATTTTTATATTAATTTTAGTGTTTATATTGTATTCAAGCTATAACTAATGAAAAAAAAAATTAAAAAATCCTTAATAGTAAGAATAAGAAACTATTTTTTTGCTGGAGCAGTAGTATTAATCCCACTTGCATTTACGCTTTATCTTACTTTATTTATAGTTAATATTTCATCTAAAATACTACCAGAAGAAATTAATCCTAATAGTTATTTACCAATAGATATTCCAGGTATTGAAATACTTATATCATTTATTATTATTACTTTAATAGGATGGTTATCTCTCTCTTTTCTAGGTAAAAAATTTATAGAATTAATTAATAGTATTCTAAAAAGTATTCCAATATTAAGGACAATATATACAGCGATAGGACAAATGACCGAAAGTTTTGCTAAAACTGATAAACAAAGCAAAAGTGTTGTTTTAGTTGAATATCCTAGAAAAGAAATGTGGGCTGTAGGTTTTGCAACAAAGGAGAATAAAGGAGTAATAAAAGATAAATTAAATCAAGAATTAATAAACGTTTTTGTTCCAACAACTCCTAATCCAACTAGTGGTTTTTTATTAATGGTTCCTAAGAAAGATTTAATATATTTAGATATTTCTTTTGAACAAGCTTCTAAATTTATTGTTTCAGCTGGAACCTCAGATCCAATAAATTGATCTAAACTTCAGATATTAGTTCTACTCTATCAAAAAGTTTCATTAAATAATCAAACTTGTTCGATTCAAAGGCATTTTTTTCAATTTGAGAAATTTCTTTCTCAGCTAATTTGAATAAATCTTGATGATGAACGGGATCTGCAATTCTAAAGTATTTAATGCCGCTTTGTTGAAAACCAATTATATCACCATATCCTCTTAATCTCATGTCTTCTTCAGCAATTAAAAATCCATCATTATTTTTTTTTAATATATTTATTCTTCGTATAGCATTCTTGCTAAGATTGCCTTTAAAAACAAGTATGCATGTACCTTGTTTTTTTCCTCTACCAACTCTTCCTCTAAGTTGATGTAGCTGCGCTAGGCCAAATTTATTGGCGTTTTCTATTACTATTAAAGTTGCATTAGGAAAGTCTATACCAACCTCTATTACAGTAGTTGATAACAAAATATCTATTCTTTTATTTAAAAATTCTTTTAAGACATCTTCTTTATCTTTTTTATCCATTGAACCGTGAATTAACCCAACTCTATTCGGAAAAAATTTTTCTACTAGCTTAAATCTTTTTATTACTGAAGAATAATTTAAAATTTTTGACTCATCAATCAAAGGACACACCCAAAAAATTTGATCTTTTTGTTTAATTAATTTTTTAATAAAAAGAATAATTTGATCTAATTTTTCTTCGGGTTTGCTTAAAGTAATTATATCTTTTCTATTAAGTGGTTTTTCTACTATCTTAGAAACGTCCATATCTCCATAAATTGTAAGCATCATTGTTCTAGGTATAGGAGTTGCGGACATTAATAACACATCACAATTATCACCACCTTTTTTTGCAAGATCCATTCTTTGTTTTACACCAAATTTATGTTGTTCATCAATAATGATTAATCCTAATTTTTTAAAAAATATCTTTTTTTGAAATAGGGAATGTGTACCTATAATAAATTGAATATCACCATTTAATAATTCCTTTAAAATTATTTTCTTTTTTAAATAATTAGTCTTTCCAGTTATCATGGCAATTTTAATTTTTGTTTTACCAAATATTTTTTTGGCTAATTCATAATGTTGTTTTGCAAGAATTTCTGTTGGAGCCATAAAAGCACATTGAAAATTTGAGATTATAACATTGTACGCAGAAATTAATGCAACAATTGTTTTACCTGATCCTACATCACCTTGAATGATTCTAAACATTCTGGTGTGTGATTTTAAATCCTTATTAATTTCTTCTAAAACTTTTTTTTGACTGTTTGTCAAATCGAATGGAAAGTTATCTAAAACTTTTTTTGAAATTTTTAAGCTAAAAGATTTGCTTTTTTTTCTTTTTTTAATTTTTTTTCTATTTT
>MDSV01181818.1_pt1 | contig 11799 bp, 4 predicted proteins | sample 810851 | NCBI WGS metagenome assembly MDSV01 (sample SAMN05326640, study PRJNA326480) | marine metagenome | isolation source: seawater | place: Atlantic Ocean: North East | collected 2012 | reverse complement strand
TAAATGTGGAAAGTGTGGTTCTGAAAATCTAAAGTTCGTAGTTAGGACTGTAGATGAAAATGAATACTTTGAACTTAGATGCATGGACTGTGGTGCTAAACTAGCATTTGGTTCTATGAAAAAGGGTGGCGGTCTTTTTCCAAGACGTAAAGATGGTGACACTTGGCTACCAGACGGTGGTTGGCAGAAGTGGAATTCAAAAACCAAAGCTATGGAGTAAAGAAAAGGGGGTAGCGAAAGCTACCCCTTTTTTTATGTCAAAAACTCTACACTGAAGTATAAGCCATACCGAGTCTTACTACCAATTTTGGCTGGCTCAGAACTTAATGCTAAATACCAATCATGTTTTAATGCAGTGTGTTCTTTACCTAACGAATGAGCAGAAATTTGTGCTGAACTAAAACCAAGAGAGGTTAAGTAGGCACTGTTGTTTGTGTCATCTGGTAAACTATTTAAACCACTAACCCCCGGCGACTCAGTTAAGAACATGTCAGATACAGTTTCTGTGGTGTCTGTTAATACTCGCTCGTCATACATTACCCACGTTTGCCCACCACCAGATAAAGACGATGCCGGTCTATGTGTTTGCTGTTGGTTAGCACTAACTTGGTCCAAGCTGGGATGTCGTGATTCGTAAACATATGTAATAACATCAACTGCTCGTTGATCAATGTTTTCTCTATCAAAAATTCGTAGTTTACAATTTTGTACTTTTACAGGTTCACCGTCATATTCAAAACTGATTCTGAGCGGGCAATAAGCATTTGGCAGTTTCGTAAGATCAACTTCGCTACCACCATCAATTGACACTTTACCAAGAGTAGTTTCTGGAGAAGCAGATCCTGCACTATTTGCACCACCGTCTTCATCTGCATATCTAGTATTATGAAGACGAATAGTGCCATTTTCGCCATCTCCGTCAGTAATCCAAGTCTGGACATTTTGGCTACCAATAGGCACAGAAACCTTATATCCATTGCCAAAAAACCCTAAACCGCTGTTATTTATGTGGTCAATTAGAACGCCATCGCCAGCGGAAGCGCTTTGTTCGTTACCGTAAAATTTAATTGAAGCGGTTGCCATATTTAGACTCCTTGTAATGAAACTACGTAATATTATACACTAAAAATCTATATTATTTAACTAATATCCATTGTCATATAGCTACAGTATGGATTAATTGCATCTGCCATCCAATCCTCAATAGCCGTAGATTGTGCGTGTTCTGGTATTAAATCTACGTCATTTTGGCAGAAAAAGAAGACCTCATAATTATCTTTAACTCCACCAGTATCAGGATTAGGATTAAGCTGTATTGTGGTTGTGTAATCAAATTTACTCCACTTATCGCCAACGGTGGCGTTGCCCGCACCGCTACCCGGAGTTATTCTTTGTGGCCCTGTGAAGCCATCTCTTCTCTGACAGCCTTCGTCATATACAACCTGTTCATAGCCTAGCCCGCTTTTCCACAAGATTGTAGCTGGTGTACCTCCAGCACTGGTGCTATTTAAATATATTAATTTTCCATCTGGTATTGCGGGTGTGGTAGAACTATCTCCTTGAGGGAAATCATCAGGAGTAAAGCCTGAACCTCTTTCTAGATATGTAACACTAGTCCCCTCTACTGTTGTTGTAACAAACTCAATGTCACGAATTGCGCCATTTTCATCAACATCTAATACTCGCACTTTTGCCCCACCATCTATATCAATTTCGTCACCAGCACCAAAACCAGATCCAGAAACGGTAGCTGCTTCTCCATCTGATCTAATTTCCCAATCGTCACCAAGGCCAACTACTACCCGTGGATAAGAGTAACCTCCTGTTACACAGATTCCTCGTCTTTGAGTGTTAACGTGCCAAAATTCACTTGGAGCAAAATCTACCATGTAGTCAATTATTTCATCTGGTTCTACTGCGTAGGTTTTGTATCCATTATCCATAATAGTTGGAACTCTAAAGTCTGAATCATAATCAAGATTGTATATTGTCGCATTTATTCCATTTCCTTCATTATCAGTAGCAATTTGTCCAAGAGTGCTTGATGCCGTATCGCCACTTACCCCAGCATTAAAATGTAACACCATAAAATATTCAGGAATAAAAATAGTATACTCAGTAGGCCAGTAATCCCACACCATAGCGAAAATATTAAATCCACCGAAGCTATAAATCTTATCATCAGCGGAACCCCAAGTTGCCTTTCCTCCAGAATCTTTTGGTAATCCTCCAGAGACACTCGCAATTCCTGCCTGATTTGAACCGGGAGGTGCGAAATAATCAATTTGACCAACGTTAGTTGACATTAAAGTGCCTATCCTTCCATACATACCTCCAATGTTTATATTTAAAGGACCACCATTTCTACGACCAACTGCAACTCTAGCGGTACTAATTCCAACAACTCCCGGCCCAACCAAGTCACCGCTTCTGTAATCGCTACTTACTGCATCATTATTATTATCTTCAAAAATTCTTAAAGCTCTCATAGGCTTGTCTAAAGCGCCACGCTTGAGGTATGTAAAGTAAGGAATGCATGTGCCTCCACTATTTGAACTAAATCTACTAGAACTATAAACAGTATTAATTTCACCCAGAGAAGCTAAATCTGCCTGATTATATTTAGTAAAAGTATTTCTATCATACCATTTATGTAGTCTACCAATATTAGCACCTTCGCCAAAATTATTTATTAAAGTTTGATTACGCCAATACCTAAACTCAGAACCATTATTTTCTCTATCGTCTCTTATGTTTGACCCACCCGTACCCCTCTTAAGTTTTGTATTAATGTCATCTCCAAGGGCTGTACACAAACCAAGAGGCATCCATAGTATTGAAGAATTGTTTTGTGGAATCAAAGCTGATTCCCCCTGATCGGACCACAGATAAGCTTGGTCTGACCTAAATTCTGGTGGGCCTGCAATCAAATTTGCAAACTGCGTAGATACGTCATCCTTGCTGTTCAAATAATCAATATAAACTTCGCTTTTATATACTGGATGTCCAAGTTCAGATCCAGCATACGTACACGTAGCTATGTCTGGTGGGCAATGAACTAATCTATTATTTTGATAAGTTCTGCTTGTGTCGTATAACGACTTTACATCTCTATATCCTATTGGGTGATTTGATATATCGACAAAATCTTCTGCGTACCCTTGCGCTTCTAACGTTTTACCACCTAGACTAGTAACGCTACCAGCAGTGTATCCGTAAGTAAAAAGTGGTCCAAAAAAACTATGAAATGTATCTAATGGAAAATCCCACACTTCCATCTGAGTTTCTTCTTCATGAGCTATTAAATTTTTAGGATTTGTTAATTTATAGTCAAAAGAACTACATTGGGCATAGGTACAAAAATTTATATTACTAACTCCTTGACCCGGATTTACTGGGACATAACTTTTAGCATTATATTTTGCAATTGTATTACCCTCTGGCAATGTTGACCAGCATCTATAAATAGCTAGTGCCTGAGCATCTTCTGGATATAATCTGTTTCCCAAAGTGTCTCTAAAGAAACAATCAGAGTTTGCCATGTATTTAGAGAAACCCCACTTGCCTATCTTTGGAACAGAAGGTTCTGAAGTAATTTCTCCAAATTCAGTTACTATCCATTCACCATTAATCTTATTTAACATTACAGTTTGACCTTGATCAAACTTATTATTGGAACGATTTACAGCTCTAACTTTATCAATTTCTCTTGTGCCTTCGCATAATGTTATATCTGGACCATAAGTATTAGGATTACCATTTTCCATACTTATTGGCATAGCAATAGCTGTTGAATGATTTCCACTGTAGTATTGACCGGACTTATTGTACCACGCTCTAGAATTGGCTACGTCAGTACTTTTTAAACTTGAGTTATCTATATCTGGCGCTGTGATACTAGCAGAAGGTAAATCTTCTAATAAAATAGCAAGAATCTGCACAGTTCCTGAGTGATACATACCCGTATTATTGTCATAATAGTAATCAACTCCCGCCGCAATCATGTCTTTATTATTGTCAGATACAGTTTTTAATGTGGGGTAATTTACTCCAACCTCAAATTCACCATCGGTTTTATTTACTGTCAAGTGAGTGTCTTGACTAGGCTTATATGAAATTTCACGACCAGTACTTTTACGTGGAGTCATGGCAACCATATTGTTGTGTTTAGGAATTAATACCCTCTCGTCACTAGCATTTGGAACAGTGTCTGTGTTTATGTCATTAATAAATAACTTTGCGTAATATTTCCAAGGCTTAACGTATTCGTCGCCTTTCTTTTCTGGTTCTTCTGGTCCAAAACCAAAAACCACACATGAACCTACGGAAGATTTAATTCTATCTATTTCTCTATCGTAGGAAGCATTTCCAGTAGCGCCCTCTTCATAATACTTAATATAGCTGTATAATTCACTTTTGGTGTAAGTTTTGCTTACATTTTTACCATTAGATTCACTCCAATGAACAACTCTCCAAGCGTCGTATTCATATTCCATTTTTGTGCATATGTTTTCAGCTAACCCAAAAAGATTATCAGAATCGTCAAAAGCTTCCCAGTATGGTTTTCCAGTTCTATACTCTGTCAGCGTCCTTTCTATTTCTTTTTTATTTTCGTCATCGTTTGTAGCAGAAGCAAACGTGTGTATATTCCAACTACCAATACCTTTACTAACCATATATGGTTCAGTAAAAGTAACTGAATGGTTGGCAGGAATACAAGTTAAAAAATTTCCTTTAAATTTCATGTCATTATCCAAACACAGTGTTACTGTCTTGGCTCCCATCAGATGCGTTGTAGTCCGAACTGTCCGAATACAGCGTTCTTTGCGTTGCTGTAGTCCTATACGAAGATGATATCATACCTGCATGATCATGATTTAAAGATACTGCGAAAAAGTCATCGACAAGGTTTAGAGATGCAGAGTTATAGTAACTCGACATTGCAAGCGATTGACCTAGCATCTGTGCAGCATCAGCATATCTGCTTGAAGAAAACATGCCGCCATCAGCCTGATCATCGTTCACAGACTTTATAAATGTATCAGCAGGAGAAGCGTCTGGTCCACCTCTATCAAAACTATCATAACCCATACTACTACCATCGCTATTTTCCCCTACGCCAAATCTTTCATACATCTTATTAAAGTTTTTATAAGTGGACATTTTGCCGATACCCTGTCTTGTTAGTCTGTTTAACAAGTCGGTAAGCTTTTGCCTCTCTCTACCAATTGAGTCAATTTGATTTTCTAATTGTTTGCGCATTTTACCAAACTTCTGCGTATATAAATCCATTTGTATGGTAGTTTTAACACCGTCTGGACCAACTTGAATACTCATATTAGAAATCAATGGACCCATAGTTGTTAAAGCTGTGGCTAATGATAATCCAGAAGGAGCTTGGGTCATAGTAAACCCACCTCTTTCTGTCATCAGAGAAATACTATTTTCAAGATCTACTTTCAATTTTCCAGCATAATTCATTAAATCCCACCCTCCTTGATTCCAAGGTGTAAGATTGTCATCTTTAATAAATTCTATCTTTCCTCCCACTTTGCCATCGCTTGTAGCGGTAGAAGCCCAAGGTCCATAGCATCTAGTTTTTGATTCTAGGGGTAGAGCTATAAGATTTGGATAAACTGGGGATGGAGAAGTCACTTGAATTCTGTTAAAACAACCAAATGTTAATCCTGAGAATGTTTTTTCATATAGTATTCTTTGGTTTGCATCTAAATTAGCAACCTGCCCAAATGGTCCCCTAATTGGATCTCCAGCAACTAATGCTTCAGTATTTTCAACATTTGTAGGGCTAGGAAAATATTGACCACCTCCATTTAAAATTTCAGTATCTTGTTTTAAAAGCGATCTAAAATTATCCATATTATATTTTAGACTCATGCTATCATTATATCGAGAAGTTAAAGTCGGCACAACCCTTTCGGGCAAAGTAATCAAAGCCCACACATGATTAGGATCTAACGCTGCGCTACTCCAATGTAAAGTTGCTTTTCCTCCTCCGCTTTCTCTTTCTTCTCCGTTTTCTCTTTCTTCTCCGTTTTCTATTTCTTCTCCATCCTCGTTCTCATCTTCATTTGGAGCAGACCCAATAACGCCTTTTGTTGGAGTATGGTGCTTGGAATGAACCCTTCTATAAGCTGCCTCTCGACAGGGATTGTCTTCATCTATAGTAATTTTGGGGGTATCATAAACATCATGAGCTTCAACCTCTCCATAAACTTTGAACCCTTGAACTGAGGTTGTATAGCTCATATACAAATTTGCATCTACATCACATTTAACAAAAGCTACTCTTCTCGGAAGCACCTTTCCATTTTCTATTGCTTGACCGCCATCTGGAGCAAACTTGATTTTGTTCGTACCATCATCATAATTTTCATAAGAAAAACTAACGTCTGGTATAAAAAATCTTCCCGCTTGTTCTTGCTGGGTCATATTATCTTGACCTACACCATCAAAAGATAAATTTTGAGCGTCATCAAATCTAACATACGCACTTAATCTATTTGCATCATCAAGGAAAGCAGACAAGTCAACAGGCTGTAAACCATAATAAATACTTTTTGCTAAACTCTCTGTAGAATTTGAGTCTGCTTCTGGGTTGACTCTAGAAAATAATGAGTAATCTATATATCCCCCTTGATTTACTGGGGTATAATTAAATTCATACTGCCTAACCATTGGGTTCCAATTACCATCTAAAGCTCCGTAGTACTTGGGATCAGTCACTGGTCTGATGCTGCCGTCACTATTGTATCTAGTTGGGATTCCCTGCCCTAACATATAATGCTCTGGGGCTATTTCATCTTCTCCTACTTCTCCATTTACTCTTGCTTGATTTATATTTCTAGGAGGAAAACCGTAAGGCCCACGCATATGAATTACGTTTTCGCCAGCACCCTTTCTCTCTATGGTTGTATCAAATGCTGGATTGGTAACTCTAGGAAGTTTAACAAGAAACTTTTTACCTAAACACTCGTCTGCTATCTTTTTAAGAAAAGAATATACCCGCATTGCATTAGTTTTATTTTTTTGAGCAAAACGTGAAGAATTAGCAACAACGTTAGAAGACTTATTCATTGCTCGATTCATTATGACAACCACACTATCACCATCTTCTTTGTCTGATTCTTCTATTTCTTTTTTTAATTTTTTAAAATATTGTCGTAAAGAACTTGGAAGTGCGGGGTTGTCAACAAAACCTGTAACTTGTCTAATAATATCATCTATAATAACCCCTCTTTGAAACTCACTGGTTGCATTTTTTAATTTAGCAGCATATTCCATTATCCTAGCATTAGCACTGGTAAGGCTAACTAAACCGCCTTCTGGTATACCTAATTGTGTAGCTCTTTTCCAATACAGAGGATAGCCAAAAGGAGGATGACAGGGAGAGATAGGTAAGTCTTCGCTATCAAACTTTTCTGGTCCGGGCCATAAGCATCTGGGAGCAGTAACTTGATAGTCACTATCAATAGAAACTGCGAAATCATCTATACCCTCGCCAGCCCTTACTTTCTGTAATTGTATATTTTCTACAATATCATTACCTTGTGTGGACTGTACATATCTATCATTATACAACATTAAAAAGTCTTTCCATCTATCATAAGATATTAGACATGCTCTAAGTTCTGCCTCTGTTGTAATATAATAATCTCCTACTCCGGCTGCAAAAAGTCCAGTAGTATCTAAAGGAATTTGCTGAAAAGAACCAAAACCTTTGGGTAGCGTTACGCCTCTTTTATTAATCATCCCATAGTAAGGTATCATTTGTTGCATTAAAGTTGTGTGAAGATCGTATATGCCAGCTAGTCTATGTTCTTTTGGACCCTTATTTCTATCTAGATAAGTATTAAAAAGATGCATATTTACTTCTTGACCACCAACTAAAAACTTATCAGTAGTAGTGTTAGTTAATTCATAGCCAACATCTCTAGCTTCTATTGGAACTCCAGCTCTTGATGTTGCACTAATATAATTCCTAATCTTGTGCATGTTTGCTGTGGACACATCGGCATTCTTTCTAGACAGTGCTTGCACTTTGATAACACCACCTATTAAATGTCTAAAGACTCCATTTTCATCTTGTCCCATTCCAGTGGCTTGATTCATAGTGGTTGAAACAGAATTATTAATTGAAATTAAAGGAGCAAAAGCTGGATGAGTTGTAATTGGCAGAAGTGATACAAATAAATCACAACTGTTAATTTCACAAATTTCCAAAGCTAAATCTAGTAGATTAATTGAATCATACTCTAATTGATAAGAGAAAGGCATAGTGGGTAAAGATGAGAAATCTACAACATAGTCCATCTTACGAAAATTAATACTACCTCCAAAACCTGCTGCTGCATATTCTGGGTGAATTGGTCCCCACCATCCAGCGAGATAATTCATCGCAGCTGCCACTCTATACCAAGGTATTCCGTAATCAGACCTTCTGGCATAACCAGTACCAGTTAAAGGAAACATTTTTTTTGAAAAACCAAAATCAATACCAGCAACATCTTGTATGCCTTTGATCTCTCCAGCTATCGGATATACATCAAGACCGGGAATGCTAGGACCAGTAGCAACGCCAAAAAAATCTTTAGGCTGAAAAGAATTTCCATATTTCATGGCGTTTGGAGAAGCAGCGTACTGATCGCTTATTTTTGTGTTATGTTCTAAGTATCCATATATATTAATTAAGTTATCATTATTAAATGTAGTACCACCATAGTTATTCAATATTAATGTAGTATTTGCAAGTATGTCTCTTGGGTCTGTAACTTGAACACTATATAAAGCAGATCCAGTAGCATTTTTGTTCTGAGTAAATGACTGTAGTATACCACCAAAAGTAAAATGATCAGAACCATAATATGTTTCCGCATCATTATTCTTAAAACCACCCACTCCTCCATATAAGCTTGAAAGTACGTTCCAATATGAATCGTTGATCGAAGCTCTCCTCTGACCAAAACTAAAATACACAGGTGCGCCTACGGTTGGAGGTACAAATCTATCGCCAAAAGCGACATTGTTTCCGTTTCTCCCTCTGTGATATACGTCTGCTCCTTGACCTTTCGGTGTTCCATCAGAACCGTTATACATATCTTCTGCCAATTCAACCCCCAAGGTAGAACTATTACTACCAAATCCAGCGCTAATAGAAAAAGAAGCTATGGAAGCTCCTAAAAAAGTTTGTTGGCTAGTGCCACCACCAGCTCTAGGTCCACCTATTAATCTATTAAGATCTGTTACTGAATCTTTATTTGCTGCCATTGTAATCCCTTATCCGTATATTGAGTATATTTTCCTAACTGGAGGTGATTTTGCAATATCAACCAGCACAGGATTTCCCGCAATAGCCATTGCTCCATCGCCCAACGTGCTACCTTGATTATGAATGTAAGTTTGTCCACCTATTAACTCAAAATCAATTTGTGACTCTGAATTGCTCATGGCGCTTACATTAGTTCCGTTGCCACCCTTTTGCACTTTTGCTGATCTAGTCCATTTATGTGCGCCGTCAACTACAGTAAAAGCAGCATTTTTATTTTTAATATACTGAGGTCTAAAGAAAGACACGCCTACATACTCGGCCTCTGTAATCTTATTGCCATATTGATCTAGATTCATAACATTCCATGACAACAAGCTTTGGACATAACCAACTTCAGTATCTATATGCTTACGTTCTGCCCAAACACCATTTATGTAATAGAACCAAAACCTAAGAAAACTTGCAGAGTCTCCAAGATCTTCAATCTCATCATTCCAAACTTCTGTTGGGCTTGGAAAAGGATATCCTCTTTTTGTAGTAGAGGCGGTTAACCTACCATTAAAAGGATAATCAGCACCACCAGATTCTTTTATTATATCCTCTGACAGAATATCAGGATTTTGATTTTGATCCGTTGGTCTATTTGCATGAACAAATCCATACCAACCATCGCTACTATCTAGTAAATCCCCAGTGTCTAATTCGTGTTTTGGTCCAGCACTACCATATATTTGTTCTTCTGGTTCTTCGCCTACTGTTCCATACGGTCCCGGCACACCGTCAGGTCCAGCATATGGAAACTCTGGATAATGATCATCAGGTGGTGGTGGATCATCAGGTGGTGGATCATCAGGTGGTGGTGGTGGATCATCAGGTGGTGGGGTAGTGGTTGGTGGGATTACGTTGGGTGTACCATCGGGGAGTGGTGGAGAAGAACAATTTGCAACAAGTAAGTCACCAACCATAATTGAGCTATGGTTTACGCACTTATATTTAAGATTTCCAAATGGGGTAGCTGTAAATTCATACTGATCATCAGTATAAGGACCAAAAACTGTTGTGCCTTTATGCTCAATGATAAAGGGATGTGAGGTTTCTTGCTGAAAAATAAAACGTATCTCATCGCCTACGCAATATGTGATTTGAGGATTATAGACATTAGAATCAATAGGCCCAGAACTATCATGACCATGCAATCTCCAGCCAAAACTGGAGTTACTGACGCTCAGAACTGTAACTGTATATTTAGCCACTATACTTTACTCCGAAAGCTCGTAAGTCCACGAACAATTAATACTGTATAATCCCTCTTTAGGATTCCAACTTTCTTGTGGTGGGTCTAGTAAATACGTTCTAATCCCCGGCTCACTGGCTGGACTCATCATGCCAATTAACGTATCTATCTGAGCTTTATAAGGCTCAGTAAGGCTAGGTTTAGTATACAGTAACCCATTTCTGCTACTTGTCTCATATCCCAAGTGAGAAGAGTCTAGCATGAATTCAATACTTAAACTTCTTTTATATTCAGTTCTACCAAAAGAGTATTGCAAAATTGGCCCAGTAGGTCTACCTAAAACTGGTATAACTGCATATACATCTCCGGGGTATGTGTCATTTACAGATATATTTTCAAATACAACATTGCCAAAATAACTACTTGGTCTATTGTCATATTCTACACTGTATGTAATTTCTCCAGTTGATCGATTTGTTCCTATGGTTACGCTAACAGGACTACCATTCAAATTAACATCAAGAAAGCCATTGGCCCTTTTATATATATTGGATGTACTATCAAACTTTCCATCTTTAGTTAATTTTCTAAAGTGCGATGCTGCATGACCAGACTTATCGCTAAAGGCTTGTCCCGCCGCTTTTTCTGAAGCAGCTGTGGCATCAGTTTCTGATCTTGGCGATACTCCAGCAGCCCAAGTCTCTAAACCAGTAATAGTTCCATCTATAACAACTTTTGTTCGATTAGAATCATTACCTTGAGTTATATTTACATTAAAAGATTCAAGATATCTATGATTACTTGGAGCTAAAGTCCATTGGTCTGTCAGAGTGTAGCTACCCGTGGCATAATCAGAACTCTCAGTTCTAACATTATTATACCATGAGTATTTGTGGGCTTGACTTTGAAAAGCAGTATGCGTATCCGTATCATCGGAGTAAGCTACTCCTAAGAATGAATTATTCATTCTATGAGCTAAAGAAGATGTAGAATCATGATATTGTTTGATAAACCTCTGTGCGTGTTCAACGGGAGTTTCGTGAGATCCTTGACCTTCAATAGCTTTATTAAAACCTCCAGCAGAAGTAGCCGTTAAAGTTCTAGTTACAGTAAATACTCTTGGTCGAAACCCCTCCAAAGTATCATCGCTACTGTTAGACATGTGCTGATAGCCTTGACCTTCAACTTGATCAAATTGAAAGCTCTGATTAAAATCTTCTATGCCATTAAACGCCTTCCTGTACTCTTCAGGTATATCAAAACCAACAAGGCCCATTTT
>MDSV01209219.1_pt1 | contig 11800 bp, 12 predicted proteins | sample 810851 | NCBI WGS metagenome assembly MDSV01 (sample SAMN05326640, study PRJNA326480) | marine metagenome | isolation source: seawater | place: Atlantic Ocean: North East | collected 2012 | reverse complement strand
TTCAGCAACTCTTAATGTAAAATCAGGACTATCTACACTAAACAAAATATCTGGATTAAATTTTATTATCTCTTCTACAGTATCATTTATTTTTCTTTTAATTTTAAAAATATTTAACAAAACACTTGTGAAACCAATATAAGTAATTTCTTTAAGATCAAAAATAGATTTTATCCCTAATAAATTTAAATGTGTTCCACCAACACAAGAATATTGAATATTAGGATTTTTTTTTTTTAGGTTAGATATCACTTTAGAAGCAAGTTTATCTCCAGAGGGCTCACCGGTTAATATAAAAATTTTTTTCATTTTACTGAGATAAACATCTTATTTTTATTAGCAAATTTAATACATTTATTTTTATCTAAAAATACATGCTGTTTATTTTTAATTACAATACCTTTTAATCCAGCCGTTTTACTTTGTTTTAAAGTTTTTAATCCAATAGTAGGTAGATCAACTCTAAGATCTTGTTTCTTTTTTGGAAACTTAACCAAAACGCCGTGATTTCTAAATTTTTTACTTATACTTTTTTGAAGCATTTTTTTAGTTCCACCTTTTCCTTCTATAGAAACTACTTTTTTGTTTCTTACTACAACTCCTTGACTATAACTATATTGTCTTAAATTATTTAATGTTTTAATTGCTTTTTTAATGTTTAATTGATCTTGTTTGTTTGGTTTAATCTTTGAATAATTCCCTTTTTTTAAAGATAACTCAGGATTAAATGTTAGTGAATTTTCAGTTTTGATTTTGTTTTGAGCTAATATTTTAATAATCTCTTTGAGTATAGCTGCATCTCCAAGCTTAGATGCTTTAATTATTCTTGGAATATAATAAATTCCTTTAAAGTCTAATTTTAATTTAGAAAAGTTTGGCTTGTTTACCTTTCCTGCAAATAAGACTTTTTTACAATTATTTTTGTTAAGAATATTAATAATTTTACCGAATTGACCTATGGAAACCGAATAAGATTTTCTATCTTTTTTGAATTTCTTTGATTTTGATAAATCTATTATTAAATACTTTTTCTTCTTTTTCTTGATAGATTTAATAATTTCATTTGGAAAATTAGTATCACCAAAAATTAATCCTATCATCTTATGAAAAAGGTGTACAAATAGATCTTTTTTTATCCTTCGTTATAAAATCAATTACATTTTTAACTAAGGGGTTATCTTTAAAAGAACCATTTAATTTACTTATATTTTCAGTAAGATTCTTTGTAGCAAATATTTCTTTGTAAGCTTCACTTAATCCTAAGATATCTTTATTATCAAATTTAGCTCTTCTTAAACCTATTAAGTTTAACCCTTGTAATGAGTTTCTATTCCCTATTGATAGTCCATACGGAATTACATCGTGCAATACACCTGTCATTCCTCCTACCATTGCCATTTTACCAATTCTTGTAAACTGTTGAACAGCAGAGTTTCCACCAATAACTACATTATCCTCAATAATAGCGTGTCCACCTAAGGGAACATTATTTGCAATAATAACATTATTACCTACCTTACAGTCATGCGCTATATGAGATGAAATCATAAATAAGCAATTATTACCAATAACTGTTTTACTTCCACCACCTACTGTTCCGGGGTTAATTGTAACATACTCTCTAATTTTATTATAATCTCCTACTACTAAATTTGTTTGTTCACCTTTATATTTTAAATCTTGAGGGTCATTAATTGAGACAAAAGGATAAATCTTATTTCCCTTACCAATTACTGTATTGCCTGTTATATTTACATGAGATTGGATTATTGTATTTTCTCCAATTTCAACATTTGGTCCAATCACACTATAAGGGCCTACTTGAACATTTTTATTTATTTTAGCTTTCGAGTCTATAATTGCTGTTGGATGTATCATCTGTTATCTTTTATAAATTCTCTTAAATTTTTTGCTGGGTAACCCATAACTTTAGTATTATCAGAAATATCATTGATAACTCCGCTGCCACCACCAATGTGAACATTATTTCCAATTTTTAGATGACCAGAAACACCGGTTTGTCCTCCTATCATAACGTTGTTACCAAGAGTAGAACTACCAGCAAAACCAACTTGACCTGCTATTATACAGTTGTCACCAATTTTATTGTTGTGTGCAATATGAACTTGATTATCTATAAAGGTATTTTTACCTATTACAGTATTTGATAAAGAGCCCCTATCAATTGTAGAGCCACAACCGATTTCTGAATTATTATTTATAATTACAATTCCAATATGAGGGTATCTTATATTTTTTTCTTTCTGTGGAAAAAAACCAAAACCTTTTTTACCAATAACACATCCATCCAAAATATTTACATTATCCTTAACAATTGTATTTCTAATAATTGTATTAGAGCCAATAGAACAATTTGAGCCTATAATTACATTTTTTTCAATAATTGAATTATGCCCAATTAAACAATTTTTTCCTATTTTAACATTTTTTCCAACCAAAACATTTTTTCCATATTTAACTTTTTTTTTAAATGATGTTTTAGAAATATCTCTTGCAGTAATATCAAATTCATCAACAATAGATTTAGGATATAATTCCATTGTAATTTTAGCCATTGTTAACAGAACATTATCAACAATTATTTTTTTACATGAATTAGGTAAAAATTTTGAGAGACTATCTAGAGTTATACAGTATGACGCTTTAGTCATAGATGCTAAAGAAGAATATTTTTTTGAATGAAAAAAAGTTAAATCTTTTTTTGTAGCAGTAGATAAATCTGCTACGTCATGTATTTGATCTTTTTTATAATTTTCTTTATTTCCAACATCAATTAAAGTAAGTAATTTTTCAATATTGAAAGGACCTACATTTTTAAAAAAAGGATTTAACATTAAAGAATATTTATCAAAACTTTTGATATTCTTTGTATCAACAAATATTACTAATTATTTTCTATCAACAATAGTAGCTGACCATTGTGCATCAGCCATTTTCTTATCTCCAACAAAAGCTTCCCCTTTGTATTTCCAAACTCTTCCGTGAGATCTGATAGCCTCGATTTTTAGTTCCAATTTACAATCAGGAATGACTGGATTTCTAAATCTTGCTTTTTCTACACTCATTAAAAAAACAAGCTTATTTTCGTAAGTTTTTTTATCTATGCCATGAGCAGTTAATGCTGCAGCTGCTTGGCCAAAAGCTTCAACAATTAATACTCCTGGCATTACTGGTTGACCTGGAAAATGTCCTTGAACATAAAAACCATCTTTTTTCACATTCATTATAGCTGTAGCAGATTTTAATTTTACAATATCTAATAATTCATCAATTAAAAGCATTGGTTCACGATGAGGTAATAAATTAATAATTTCTTTTTTGCTAAGTTTATTAGACATTAATTAAAATCTATTTTTTTATGTTTTTTGTTTAATATTTCTAATATTTGATTAGTAATATCTAATTCCGTTTTTCCAATTACTATACTTTTTTTTTGAAAAATAATATCAATTGTATTAGCATCAGCATATTCTGTTAAAATTGGTTGTATTAGACTTAATAGTTTTTCATTAGCTTTAATTCTTTTCTGAGATAATATTTTTGCATTATCATTTCTTTGTTTTTGATAATCTTTAGCTTTAACTCTTAATTCAGTAAGTCTTTTATCAAATTCTTCTTTACTTATGACATTTTTTTGATTGATAATTTCTGTTTCACCATTTTTAAGTTCTTTTTCTATTTCTTTTAATTTTTCAATTGTTTTTTTATGCAATTTTTCAATTTCTAAGGATATACTTTTGCCTGCATCTGAAGAATTGACTAATATGTTTGTATCTACATAAACATAATTTTCATTAGCTTTTAATAAATTAAAATTAAGAATAAAAATAATTAATACTAATTTATTAATAATTTTCATTAAAAGGTAGTTCCAAGATTAAACCTAAAACCTTCAGTTTTATCAGAAGAGTCTTTAGTTATAGGCTGTGATAAACTAAAACTTAAAGGCCCTATTGGTGTAAACCAATCAATACCTACGCCAGCTGCAGACCTTACTGTTCCTGTATCTTTAACTGAACTACTATAATCTACTCCCCATAGACTTGCTGCATCAAAGAAAATTTTAAAGTCAGTATTTTGACTTTCAGGAAATAGATTCGGTAATGTTGTTGATAAATTTAAAGCTGCAGAATAATTTCCTCCAACATATTCATTATTCTCAATTGGTCCTATTTTTCCTTTTTCAAATCCTCTTAACTTTCTTTCTGGTATCCTTAATCTTTTTGAAATTCTCACATCTTTATCGTTTAAACTATTAACAGCAGATGTTGTTAATGTTACAGCACCCTGCATTCCATTATATAATGCTTGATATTTACTGATTTCATAAGAGTTTCGTAGTTCATAAGTGTCAGCTATTAATGGTAATGTTTGAGAAAATTTACTTCTATACCCCTCGGTAGTTTGGAAAGATCGGTCTCTTTTATCATAATCCAAAACGTAATTAAAATTTGTTTCAAAATAATCTCCTTCTTGCTTTTTTAAGTTTGCTGACGCTATAGAAGAGGTTTTAAGTTCTTCAAAATTAATTTCTATTGTTGGGTATAAAAATAAATTTTCATATTTTTCAAAATTAGAACCAACAGACACACCTATATTTGATGTTTCATAGCCAGAATTTGTAAGATTATCAGTTTTAATGCTTTTAAAGCTTGTAAATAGTGAATTATTTGAGTTTCTAAAATTTGGATCTTCAAAAGTTAATTCTCCTCTTACTGAAGAGTCCGTAAAAGCCATATTTGCATTTACTCTCACTCCTTTACCCATATAGTTATTTTCTTTAACTCCGAAACCAATAGTTGCACCGCTAGTACCAACACCTGCGCCAGCTGAAATTTCTCCAGTGGCTTTCTCCTCTACTTTGATTTCAATAATTTTTTGGTTTTTAGTTGATCCATTTAAAATTTTAGACTCAACTTTTTCAAATATTCCTCTACTTTTAATTCTGTTTATTGATTTATTATGAAGAATTTCATTAAATGCATCACCTTCATCAACAATTAAGGAATTTCTGATTACATTCTCTCTAGTGATAGAATTTCCAAGTATATTAATTTTTTCAACATAATTTTTTTCTGTCTCAATTATTACAAAAGTTAAATTTAGTTTATTTTTGTCGATAATATTTTCTTCAACTTTAGCGTTAATAAATTCATATTGCTGAAGTAATGCGATTTTATCAATCTCTTTAAGAATTTTATTAATCTTATTTAGTGAATAAGTATTATCTTTAAGGTCTAAAAGTGTCTCTGATATTTTTAAAAAGTTTTCTATTTCATAATCAGGAGGTAGTTTTATTTTTAGATCATTAAAAATAAACTTTTCACCAGCATTAATGTTATATGTTAACTCAAAATTTTGATCATTAATAAATTTAGCTGTTGAAGATTCTATATTTGCATTGTAGTAACCACTATCTCTATAAAAATTCAATAAAAGCCTTTCATCTAATTTTATTTGACTTGCATTAAGGTATTTTTTATTAGATAAAAATTTCCAAAATTTATTTTCCTCTGAAACTATTATTTGTCGTAATTTTCTATTTTTGAATTTTTTATCACCAATAAATTTGATATCTTTAATAAGAGCTTTTTGTCCTAAATTAATATTATAAATTAAATCTATAGTATTATTATCATTTTCTTTTATTGAAGTTTTTACTTCAGATAAGTAAAATCCAGATACTCTCAATGAATTTTTAATTTTTTGCAAATCATTTTTTGCGATGAATTCAACATAAGAACTTTTATTTTTTAATTCTAAAACACTATAAATTTCTTTTTTAAAACCTTCTTTTTTAATACCTTCTATTATAACTTCTTGTATTATTGGATTCTCTGAGACTGTTATTATTAAATTATTATTTTCAATTTCAACTGAAACTTCTTTAAAAAAATTTGTATTATAAAGTTCTTTTATAATGTCATTAAGATTATTTTGGTTAATATTATCACCAGCATTGAACCCAGAAAAAACTTTTATTGTTTGGGAACTAATTCTATCATTTCCTTTGACTATTAAATTATTAATAACCTTAGCATGTAAGGGGGTCAATAAAGAATAGAAAATAATAATAAAAGAAATTATATACTTCATAATGATGTTTATCATATACATAAACTCTGCACTTTCAATCTAACATAATTATTTAATGATTTAATTTCATTAAAGTTTTTAGGCGATATTGACTTATATTTATTAAATTCTTTAAGTTTTATTATATGAATTAATTTTTTTACAATATCTGAGAATTTAATTTTTCCTTTTAGGAAAAAATAAACCAATTCATCATTAGCGCTAATTATAACTGTCTCAAATAATGTATTTTTTTTAGTTATTTTATCTAAAATTTTTATTGATAAGAATTTTTTTTTATTAACTTTTTTAAAATTTAAATTATTTAAGAGATTGATATTTAATTTTTCACTATAACAGTTAAAATCTAGTCCATCATATATAGAATTAATTATTGGAATACGCATATTGGTATCATGTATAAGAATTTTAGTTAATCCGTTATAAAATTTAATAATTGCATGTACATATGATTTTGGATGAGTCAATATTTCAAATTTATTTATATCTAAATTAAATATTCTTTGAGCTTCGACAACTTCAAAAACCTTATTCATTAATGTAGCAGAATCAATTGATATTTTATTACCCATTCTCCAGTTTGGATGTTTGATTGCTGTCTTGGGTGTAATATTTTTAAATTTATTACTTGGCATATTAAGAAAAGGACCACCTGATGCAGTTATAATTATTTTTTCTACATTTTTTTTATTTGTGCCTTTAAGTAAAGACCATATTGAAAAATGCTCAGAATCAACTGGAATAAATTTCGTTTTATATCTTTTTAATTCTTTACTAATTAAATTCCATCCACATATTATTGACTCTTTATTTGCTATTGCAATTGTTTTTGAAAATTTTATCATATCTATAGTAGATTTTAAACCAGCTAAACCTGATATAGCACACATACAATAATCAATTTTTGACTTTAATAATATATTGTTTATTGAGTCTAAATTATTATGAATTTTAATTTTTTTATTACGTAATTTTTGTTTTAAAAAAAGATATTTTTTTTTATCACTAATAATTAAATTTTTGACATTAAAAATCTTAATTTGTTTTAATATTTCACTAACGTTTTTGTTTGTTGTAAGTAAAATAATATCAAAATTTTTTTTATCTTTTTTGAGTATGTTAAAAGTGGTTTTGCCAATTGAACCTGTTGATCCTAGAATTGCAACCTTTTTTTTCATCTAAAAAACCAATGATCCCAAAAGAAAACCTAAAGGTGCACCAAATATAATTCCATCTATTCTATCAAGTATACCTCCATGTCCTGGGAGTAAATTACTAGTATTTTTAACTTTTGCTTTTCTTTTGATATAAGAAATTAACAAATCTCCTAATTGTGAAATTGTAGAGATTATAAGTGTAAGGAATATTAAAGATGTTATTTTAAAATCATCAAATGAAAAATAATAAATTATCATAAAAATAAAAGATAAGAAATATGAACCTAATACACCTGATCTAGTTTTATTTGGACTAATCTTAGTTAATTTTTTACCTTTAAATAAATTACCAAATAAAATTCCCCCTAAATCTGAAGCTATACATAAGCTCAAGGCATAAGAAAATAAAATTTTATCAGCAAAGTTTAAAAAAGAACTCATCATGATAAAAGAAAAAAAAGTTATATAAGTAAGTCCAATTAATGATATTAAAAACTTTAGTATAATATTACTCAATTTATTAATCTTAAATATTTTGTGAATTAATATGCTAAATTCAAACCAGCTTACAGCTGATAAAATTATCAAAGTTAAAATTAAAATGAAGTTGTATTGATACACAAGAGTCAAAAGTATTAATAAAAAAAATGATGTGGCAAATCTTTTTTGTAATTCTTTAGACATTAAATAGCACCAAAATTTCTTTTTAAATTTCTATAATTATTTAGAATTTTATTATAATCCCTTATGGTAAATTCTGGCCATAACTTATTTACAAAATATATTTCTGAGTAAGCTAATTGCCATAATAAAAAATTACTCAATCTTTTAGTATTACCTGTTCTAATTAAAAGATCTGGATCTGGTATACCTTTGGTATATAAATTATTAGTAATATTTTTTTCTGTAATTATTTCACTGCTTTTCTTTAACAAATTAATAGTATTTACAAGTTCACTTTTAGAGCCGTAATTTAAAGCTAAATTAATTTGTAATCTTTTATTATTTTTTGTTTTTTTTTCAGCATTTTGCAATATTTTTTTTAATTTAGTTGTAAATAAATTTTTTTTTCCTAAAATTTTTAATTTAATATCATTTTTATTTAATTGTTCAGTTTTTTTGATTAAAAATTCCTCTAATAAATCAAATAAAAAATTAATTTCTTTTTTTGGTCTTTTCCAATTTTCAGTTGAAAAAGCATAAAGTGTTAAATATTTAATTTTTTTTTTAATTGTATGCTTAAGTATATTTTCTACTGTTTCTAAACCAGCTTTATGACCTAAGTTTCTAGAATTTTTATTTTTTAATCCCCACCTACCATTACCATCCATGATGATGGCCACATGATGAATAAAGTTCATATTGTCATTATTTCTTTTTCTTTTGAGGCAACTTTTTCATCTATAATTTTAATATGGTTATCTGTAAAAGTTTGAATTAACTTTTCAAATTTTTTTTCATCATCTTCACTTATTTCTTTATTTTTAAGCAATTTTTTTAAATCGTCATTTGCTTCTCTTCTAATATTTCTTATTGAAACTTTGCATTTTTCACCCATTGTTTTGATCATTTTTTTTATTTCAGTTCTTCTTTCTTCGCTTAAATCAGGAACAGGCAATCTAAGTAACTGACCATCTATTTGTGGATTCAAACCAAGTTCAGATTTTTTAATAGCTGCATCTACTAAAGCTACATTATTAATATCCCAAACTTGAATATTTATAGTTCTTGGATCTGGTGTTGTTACACTTGCAAGTTGATTAATAGGCATTTGTTGTCCATAAACATCAACTTTAATTAAATCAAGCATACTTGAGCTTGCTCTTCCTGTTCTTAAAGAAGTTAATTCCTTAGTAAACACATCAAAGGTTTTATCCATCTTTTTATTATAGGATTTATCGTCAAACATTTATTCACCAATTTTTAATCTATAAAAATCTTTAATTTTTAAATCATTAATACTAAGTTCTTTAACTATATCTTGAACTTTTTTCTTTGGTTCCATAACCCAAGCTTGTGATAATAAAGAATTTTCTTCTTTGAATTTGTTGATTTTCCCCAAACTTATTTTTTTAGCGATTTCTTCAGGTTTACCTGAATTTTTCAATTCTTCTGCTATTAAATTTTGTTCTTTTTCTAAAACTTTTTCGTCAATTGACTTAACATCTAAAGCAATTGGATTAGAAGCAGCAACATGCATCGCTAGTTGTTTTCCAAATGATTTTACATCATCAGATGAATTATTTGTTTCTAAAGAAACTACAACAGCAATTTTTGATAAATTGTCTTTTACCACAGTATGTAGGTAATTAAAATTTTTGGCACCAGAATTATTAAAAGTTTTAGCTCTACCAATAGTAATTTTTTCTCCCATTTTCGCAATTAATGCAACGAGACCTTCTTCTACTGTTTGACCACTAATCATTTTTGATTTATTTAATTCATTTAAATTAGAATTTTTTTGATTATTTAATTCTCCTAATTCTTTTGCAAAAGAAATAAAATCATCATTTTTTGCTACAAAATCAGTTTCACAATTTAACTCTATAACTGATGTCTTTTTTTCATCTCCACTTGTAACAACTACTCCTTCTTTTGCTTCACGTGACATTTTTTTTGAAGCTTTAGAAATACCTTTAATTCTTAAAATTTCAATAGCTTTATCAATGTCACCATTTGACTCTTTTATTGCAGCATTGCAATCTTTAAATCCCGCACCAGTACTTTCTCTTAGTTGTTTAACTTTTTGAATATCACTCATACTAATTCAATTTTTTTGCTGAGGGCTTATTATCTAATTTTTCTTTATTAGCTTCCTTAATTATTTTGGTTTTAATATTATTATTATTTACTTCAATTGATGGTTTTTCCTCAACTTTATTTGATATATCTTTTTTTGCATTTTCTATTGTTTCTTTTATTAAAGAACAATATAGATCAATAGATCTTCTTGCATCATCATTACCAGGTATTGGAAATTCTATTCCTTCAGGATTAGAATTTGTATCTAGTATAGCTATTACAGGAATACCTAATTTTACAGACTCTTTGATTGCTAAAGATTCATAGTTTGTATCTATAACAAAAACTAAGTCAGGAATTTTTTTCATTTCTGCAATTCCACCAAGTGACCTTTGAAGTTTGTCTCGTTGAACGCTCATTTTAAGAAGTTCTTTTTTAGTAAAGCCTCTTTTTTCGGATACTAAGTCTACTTCAATTTTTTTTAATTTTTTAATTGAACCAGAAATAGTTCCCCAATTAGTTAACATTCCTCCAAGCCATCTATAATTTACAAAATATTGTTCAGTTTCTTTTGCTATTTCAGCGATTGCTTCAGATGCTTGCTTTTTTGTAGATACAAATAAAATTTTTCCATTATTAATTATTGTATTATAAACTTTTTCTAGAGCTACATTTGTTAATTCTAATGTCTGAGTTAAATCTATAATATGAATAGAATCTCTTTTTCCAAAAATATATTTTTTCATTTTTGGATTCCATCTAAGTGTTTTATGTCCTAAATGAACGCCTGCTTCTAATAATTGTTGTATTGTTACATTTGGTATTTTCATTTTTTTATTCCCGGTTGTGCCACCACAGTAATTTCCACTTAAGGACCGGAGGTTTAAAACCACAAACTGTGTGCGTGTTAATTTAGATGGTTATTTACAAAGTATTAGAGCAATAAACAAGCATTTTTTAGTAAATTGTTGCTGAAATGTCTTGGTTTCTTATTAAATTTATTGATTTTCTATCAACAAATCTTTTATTTTTTAGTTTAAAGATAAAATATTTATCTTTATCTTTAATCTTAAAATTAACCTCAGTTGAGCCATTATCTTCAATTAATTTAGAAATATCATTAATTTGATTAGGGTTATTTATACTAAATACAATTTTAGATATCGGTTTATTTAATAAATCTTTTAAAGGTGCTACTTTTCTAACATTAACTCTTTTAAATCTATTTTCATCATTTGAAATATTTTTATTTAGAGTAATAATGAATGAACTCCCTTCTTTTAAAATTTCTCTATTTAGTTCTAAAATATCTGAAAAGACAAATAATTCAAATACACTTGTTAAATCAGTAAACTTAATTAAACCATACGTGTTTCCTTTCATGGTTTTTCTTTCTTGAATTTTAAGTAATGTTGCAGCTACATTAGCTTCTTTAATTTCATCAGTAGAATTAAATTTTACATAGTCAATAATCTTATAATCATTAAAAATTTCTTTAAATTGATTTAAAGGATGATCAGAAATAAAAAAGCCTACTGCTTCAAATTCTCTAGAAAGTCTTTCTTCAAATTTCCAATCTTCAATATGATGAACAATTTCATTATCTTGTTCCTCATCTGAGTCAAACAAATCAATTTGATTTGCAGCTTTATTTTCATAAATATTTTTAGTTTTTAAAATAAAATTAGGAATTGAATTAAATAAAGCTTGTCTGTTTGTATTAATTTTATCAAAAGCTCCTGCTTTAACTAGCCCTTCTAATTGAAGTTTGTTAATATTTTTAG
>MDSV01139130.1_pt1 | contig 11800 bp, 12 predicted proteins | sample 810851 | NCBI WGS metagenome assembly MDSV01 (sample SAMN05326640, study PRJNA326480) | marine metagenome | isolation source: seawater | place: Atlantic Ocean: North East | collected 2012 | reverse complement strand
TGGCCAAAATATTATTCAATGGATAATAATAACAAGCTCACAAAATTTGAAATAAACAAAATTGGAGACAAAAATATATTAACACCCATAAATGGATATTGCATGTATATTGAAAAAATATGTTCACACTATGCATTAAAAAAAAATCTTAAAATTGAAAAAGTAAATGGTTATTTTATATTTAATTAAAAATTAAGTAATAAATTATAAATATTTAGAATCTTTAAAAATTTTAAATTAGATTAAATGTTTAAAATATCTTTATTTCAAAGAGTTTTTAATCCATTCAGATTGTTTTGTAATATTACTACTTTTTTTACTAGAAGCTATAAAACCAAATTTTTTTCCTAGTCCTGTAGCATTTGAAGTAGATTCATATCTTATATCTAAAGACCACCTAATATAATTTTTTTTGTGTGGGTTTGTTCCATGAGGAACTAAATGATTGAACAAAAGTATATCTCCTAAATTCATTGGAATTGGAAATTTAGTATATTTTTTAATATCATTTTTAGATAAACCAAGATACCCGGTATTTTTAAAATTATACCCAACAGACTTAAATAATTTGTTATTTGTTTCTTTTAAAGACATTAAACTTAAACAACCAGTATCTTTGTCTACTTTCTGGAGTGGAATAAAAAAAGTCACTACATTTGATTTAAAAGGATCGTCATACTTCTGACCATAATTTAATGACCAATATTGTGAATCTTGATGCCAGGGGGCTCTAGCAAAATCTACATCTGGTAATTGAGGTCTTGTATTAAAGATGCCATGCACAGATATTTCTTTGGTGTCGAGAATTTCACGTGCTAAATTTAAAAATAATTTATTTGTTAGCAATTTGTACATATGTTCATTAATAAGCCACTTATTTGGATTTCTTCTAAATTTAGGTTTCCCAGCATCTTTCCAGGATACTAAAAACCTTTGCCAGAAATCTAATTCTGAATAATCTTTAGAAATTAATCCTTCATTAATCCAATTTTGAATTTTATCGTCTACCCATGGAGATATTATTTTTTGTATATCATTAAAAATTTTCTTTGGAATTATATTTTTTAATTTTAGGTATCCATGTATTTTGAAAAAATCGATTTGTTTCTTATTAAGTTTCATTTTTTTTAAAAATTAAATTAGATGAATATTGAAGTCTACTTTCCTTTGGAAATTTTTTTGTTGGAAGTAGTGATAGTACACCATTAAAATTAACTTGATAATTATTTCTCAAAATAAGTTCATATCCTCTTTTTTTTATAAATTTAATTATTTGATTTATATTGTAAAATTTATAAGGCATTGTAATTTGATTAAATTTTTGAGCTGTGACAAAGCTTTTAATATCTCCAGCTATCAAATCTGAGAAAATAATATACTTAGATTTGATTTTGCAAGATCTATCTATTAATAGTTTCCAATTTTCAATATACTGCATGCAACTACCAAAATGAAAAATATCACAACCATGTATTGAAGGAATTTCGTATAGGAAAGTAATTTTTTTTTCATTTTTAAATAATTTTTTACCAAATTTACAGACTTCAGGTAAATCAATAATAATATATGAAATATTTTTATTTTTTAATCCTCTAGATATTGACAAATATCCTTTACCCAATCCTCCTCCAAAATCTATAATCTTTAATTTTTTATTTTCCCCAGATATTATTGATGCAGCAACTAACAAAGGGTAATCTCTAGATAAATTTATTTCATGGGGTTTTTGTTTTTTTAATTTTTGTATTTTACTAAATTCTCTATTTATCCAAAAATTATCATTAAAAATATTCGATGATCTCTTAACTTCTTCAAATTTTTTAAAATATCCTTGAAACATTGAATGATGAGACATTTTTAGCTATATTTTTGTTTATGAGTTCTGAATATTTTTTAATACTAATATGCATTATTTTACCTTTTATACATCTATTAATTTTATTTTTAATAAAATTTTTGCCAAAAAATTTCTATAAGACTAAAAATCGATTTAAAATTTCAATTATATTTGTATGGTTTATGTATATATTTTATATCACGATAATTGAAATAAATAATTATACTCTAATATTTGCAAGTACTTTGTTTATCATAAGTTTAAATTTTTTTATTTATACTTTTTGGTCTTTAATTACACATGGTTTTACTATTAATTTATTATTCAGTTTGCCTCATACTAAAAATACTATTTCTTTAGAAAAATGGATTAAAAATTATACTTTAGGAAACAATCTTTCATTCTTCACAAATGATAGAATTCCAATTTTAACAAAAACAAAATTTGCGAAACGCAAAAAAACTAAACTCTCAATAACTAAACTTGGGATTCTGATTAATAATATACTAAAATTAATTAGAATATTAATGCTACTTAAATGATAGAATATCTATTGCTTATCTATAACATAGTTATTTTCATTATTTTAACTCCTCTTTTAATAAAATTTTTTAGATTTAATTCAATAATTATACAATTTGCAGTTTATATATTAATATTAATAATTAATACATTAGTATTAGGATCCGAAGACTTAATCTTAATATGGATTAGTTTTTGTTTTTTTTCCTTTTTTGTCTGTATATATATTTTTATCTATGGAGCATTAGAAACATCTATTTCTATTAAAATATTAAATGAATTAGAAAAGAAAGATTTGTATATTAAAGATATCACAGATAAAATTGTTAAAAAAAGTTTATTTAAAAGAATTAACATACTTAAAAAAAAAAATATGGTAATTAGAAAAAAAAATAAATATTCATTAACTTTAGAAGGTTTTAAAGTTATTAAAAAAATAAATTTAATAAGAAAAATATTCAAATTAGAAAATTTAGGTTTTTATAAATGAAAAAATGTTTAATAACTGGTGGATGTGGATTTATAGGTAGTCATTTAGCTGAAAAATTAATCCAAATGGGATACAAAGTCATAATTTTCGACAACTTAAGTAATGGAAACTTAAAAAATATTAAGAAAATAAAAAAAAAAATTACTTTTGTTAAGTGTGATATTTCTAAAATTAGAAATAATTCAAAATACTTCAAAAATGTTTCTACAGTTTTCCATTTAGCTGCATTAGCTGATATTGTTCCAAGTATTCAAAAACCTGAGGAATACTTTAATTCTAATGTAAAAGGTACGTTAAATGTTCTTCAACTATCAAAGAAATTTAAAATAAAAAAATTTATATATGCTGCCTCATCCTCTTGTTATGGAATACCTAAAAAATACCCTACTTCTGAGAGCGAGAAATTAAACCCGATTTATCCTTATGCAGTTACAAAGAAAATGGGAGAAGATTTAGCTTTAAAATGGGCAGATATTTATAAATTAAATGTTACATCACTTAGATTTTTTAATATTTATGGTCTCAGATCAAGAACTTCGGGAACTTATGGTGCAATGTTTGGTGTTTTTTTGGCTCAAAAAATTAACAATTCTCCACTTACAATTGTTGGTGACGGAAAACAAAAAAGAGATTTTTTGAATATTAAAGATGCTGTGGAAGCAATTATAAAATCCTCAAAATTAAAAAAAATAAATTAATACTCAATATTGGTAGTGGAAAATGTTATAGTATAAATTATATAGCAAATCTCATATGTAATAAAAATAAAGTTTGGTTGCCAAAAAGACCTGGTGAACCTGATATCACTTGGTCAAATATATCAAAAGCAAAAAAAATTTTGAATTGGTCTCCCTCAATAAAAATAGAAGATGGAGTTAAAGAATTAATTAACAATATAAACTATTGGAAAAATGCTCCAATCTGGAATAAAAAAAAAATAAAAGAAGCAACGAGAGATTGGTTTAAATATTTATCTTAAAAAAATCTATGAAAAATAAAATTTTTCAAACATCGGAAATTGTCAAAAAAATAAAAAACCTTAGAAATAAAAAGAAAATTATAGGTCTTTGTCATGGCACTTTTGACTTAATTCATGTTGGGCATATAAAACATTTTAAATCGTCAAAAAAAAATTGTGATTTTTTAATTGTATCTATAACTAAAGATGAGTTTATTAAAAAAGGACCTAAAAGACCTTTTTTCAATGAAAAACTTAGAATGGAAACTTTAGCTGAATTGTCAAGCATTGATGCTGTAATTCTTGCTCAAGGTCCAACAGCTGAAAATATAATTAAAATAGTTAAGCCTAATATTTACTTTAAAGGTCCTGACTATAAAAAACACAAAAATGATCTATCAAAAAAAATAAAAACTGAAATTAAATTAGTAAATAAATATAAAGGAAAAATATTTTACACATCTGATGAGAAATTTAGCTCATCTAATATTATTAATGAAAATTTTAATGTTTTAAGTGAAGATCAAAAAAAACTTATAAAATATATTAAAGATAACTTTAGTTTATTTGATATCAAAACTGTGATTGAAAGTTTTAAAAATATAAAACCTTTAATAATTGGAGAAACTATTTTGGATCAATACTATTTTTGTGAAGCTTTAGGCAAATCAGGAAAAGATCCATTTTTAGCTTTTAGAGAAATTTATAATGAAAAATATTTAGGTGGAACAGGTCTCATTGCACGTAACTTATCAAGTTTTTGTAAAAAAATTTATTTTTTATCTTCGATTGGAGAAAAGAAAGAACACATCAACTATATTAAAAAAAAATTACCAAAAAATATTAATTTAAGTTTTTTGCAAAAAAAAAATTCTCCTACAATTATAAAAAAAAGATTTTTAGATATAAACACAAAATCTAAATTATTTGGAGTGTACGATCTAAACGACGAATTAATTTCTGAGACTGATGAAAAAAAATTCATCAAATTTTTCTATAATGATACTAAAAATTCTGATTTAACAATTATTGCTGATTATGGACATGGAATTATGACAAAAAAAATAATAAATAATATCAAATCAAAAACGAAATTTTTAGCTGCTAATGTTCAAATAAATGCAGCGAATAAAAGTTATCATAGCTTTAATAATTATAAAAACACTGATTGTATTATAATTAATGAAACAGAACTTAGAAGTGAAATGAGAAATAGAGAAGATAAAATTAATACTTTAATAAAAAAACTTTCAAAAAAACTTTCTTTAAAATATCTTGCAGTAACAAGAGGCGCAAAGGGAATTATTTTATATGAGTCAAAAACAAACAAATTTTATACATCACCTGCTTTCGAGCTTAATGCTATAGATAAGATAGGTGCTGGAGATACAGTGTTATCAATTCTCTCAATATGCATTTTTAAAAAAATTGATTTAAATTTGGCTTTATTTATAAGTTCTTTAGCAGCAGCATTGTCTGTAAGAGTTATTGGAAATAAATCTGCTATAACTAAGGAAAATTTGTTAAAATATATTTTGCATACATTAAATTAAATTAGAACTTTTCCAAATTTTTTCTATAGCACGAAGATCTTCTATTGTGTCATCAGCACTGGATATAGATTTTCTTTTACTTTGAATTGATTTTATAAGTTCATCTGATTGATTTTTAAAAGCCCAAGTCCATTCAAATTTTGGTTCGATCATTTTTTTTAATTTTTTATCATAAAATATTTTTATTTTTGATGGCTGATTTTTAAGAAAAGCAGGTGGTAAAGTTATTTCAATTTTACCTTGTTTAAAATTAAGCACAAATCCTTCTCTCCAAATTTTTTCAGAAGAATAAATAAAATCAAAAGTTCCATAAAATTTTTTAAAATCAAATAAAATATTACCACTTTCCCTACTTAGGTGAGTTTTAACTGTAAAATTGTTACCGAAAAAAAATCTGATTAAATTTATATCATGTGAAAAATAATTTAAAAATTTTTCAAATTGTAAGCCATTTTTTTTGTTTTTTATCCAAGTAGGGAATTTAGGCCATGAAGTTTTAGTTGGTGGTGACTCTTTAGTTTTAATATCTCCATCAATATTGCAATAATCATAACCTGCATAGCAAAAAGAAGAGAAATTTATTAATTCACCTAAATCATTTCTAATTTTTGATTTATTGCTTAAAATATTTTTAACAAATTTAATACCATCGTCAAATCTTCTCATATTACCAATTGTATAACTTAGTTTTTTTTTATTAGATAATCTTAACAAATTTTTTGCTTGCAATAATGACGGTGCCATGGGTTTTTCGGTAAATAAATTTATACCCTTTTTTAGTACTTTGCTTGCTACCTCAGCGGTATGATATCTTCTTACAATTGCTACTACCAAATCTAATTCATTTTCATCAATCATTTTTTCAAAATTACTGTAAAATTTTTTTATTCTATATTTTTGACAAATACTTTGCCCAAGTTTTGTTCTTAATTCTGAAAGAGCCACAATCTCAACATTTTTGTTGTAAATTAAATTAGAAATGTGCGCGACTTGACCTATAAAACCCGAGCCTATTAAACCAACTTTAATTTTTTTTTTCAAGTTTAACCGATGTATCTTCTGTAATTATTTTTATTAATAATTTTTATTTTTGTAAGTGGGAGAACAAATACTCCTCCTTTTTTAAGATAAGATAAATTATTTTTGATAATCTTACTAGCATATCTCCAAGCTAGAATAATTGTAAAATCAGGTATTTCTCTTGTAAGTTTTTTAGACCCAAAAACAGGTAACTTATAACCTGGGCTATATAAATTTATTTTAGCTTTAAAATCATCTACCAGATAATCTAAATAATTATTTAATTTGTAGTGATAAATCAATGTTGTTGAAGTTGCACTTGCACCATATCCAGCGACAATTTTATTTTTAAATTTTTTATCAGCAAATTTGATAAAATCTTTTTTTGATAGTTCAATTCTCTTTGAATATTTCTTTATCCCCTCTAGAGAATTAAGTTTAGCTTTTTTTTCATTATCGATACATTTTTTAACACTTGGATAAACTTTTCTAATTCCACCAACTTTTTGAAGAACAACTCTCATTGATCCACCTTTTGTGCTATTTTTAACTATATCGATAATTTCCAAGCCAAATTTTTTAAAATATTTTGCTAATGGTCCAACTGTAAAATATGAGTAATGTTCATGATAAGTAAAATCCCATACAAAATTTTTAATTTGAGAATAAAAATAGAATGTTTCAAAAAAGAAAATTGACTTATCAGTCATTAATTCTTTCACACCAACTATAAAGTCATCTAAGTCATCTGTATCAGCAACTAAATTATTTGAAGTTACAATTTCTGCAAATCCATATTGTTTTTGAATTTTTTTTGCTTGTTCTTTATTAAAAAAAACTTCTAATGTTTTAACCCCATTTTTTTTAGCTTTTTTTGATATACCCGGCATAGGATCAACACCTAAAACTTTCATACCCTTCTTTTTTAAAAAATATAATAATATTCCATCATTACTTCCAACATCAACTACGAGGCCATTCTTTTTGGGTTTGTATGAATTATAAACTTCATTTGCACAAACTCTAAAGTGATTATCCAATCCTAATGTACTAGCTGTCTCATAAATATAGTTTAAGTATATTTGTTTTGCGTTAATCACATGACTCAATTGAGAGTGACCACAACTTTTACAAAGCATTATAGTTAAAGGTATACTCTTTAATTTTTTTGATAGATTTTTTTTTGATAAATAAGAGTCTGCTGCTGGCGTGGGGGTTAAAATCAATGCCTTTTTTAAATTTTTAGATTTACATAGTCTACAATTAGATCTTTTGTAATTTTTCATTTATTATAAAATAGTTAATTTTGTTTGTAATATACTTTAAATCACGTTTTATTAGTTTTTCATTCAAAGGCAATATAATAATTTTTTTAATTAATCTTTCGGCATTATTCATTTTGTAATGACCAAAGTTTTTAATATAAAACGGGGACTTGTTTATTAAAGGAAGATGAAAAATTTTTGTTTCAATTTCATTATCTGTAAGAAATTTTCTTAATTTATCTCTATTTTCAACTATTATTGGGTAGACATATCTTCCATGTTGCTCATTTTTTTGTAAAAAATCTTCTTGTTTAGAAATTTTAGAAGATAAATTTTGTGAATAAAAATTTGCTATTTTATTTTTAATTTTTAATTTTTTTTTGAAACTTTTAAGAGCAACTAGTAATAAAGAAGCGTTTATAGTATCCATTTTATGATTAAGTGAACTTTCTAAACAATAGTTAGTAATCTTTTTTTTTGGATCAGATGTCGTTCCTGCATGTCTTAAAATTTTAAGTTTTTTATAAATTTCTTTACTGTTTGTAACAACAACTCCATTTTCACCATAGCCAGATAAAGTTTTCATAGGGTTCATACTAAATGATGCTGCATCTGAAAAAGAACCAGTTTTTTTTTTATTTAAGCTAGCACCAAAGGATTGCGCTGCATCCTCAATAATCTTTAATTTATATCTTTTTGCTATTTGTTTGATTTTTTTCATATTACACACATGGCCTGCATAATGCATTGGAACTATTGCTTTTGTTCTTTTATTAATCATTTTATCCAATAATTCTGGATCAATATTTAAATCATTTCCCACATCTACAAATACAGGCTTGGCACCACATTCAACAATTGCATTAGATGTAATTATCCAGCTAAGTGGAGAAGTAAGAACTTCATCACCTTTTTTTATACCCACTGCTTTTAAAGCCAAATACAATGCACTACTCCCAGAGCTTACCCCAACTGCATATCTTGTTCCTATAAATTGTGAAATTTTTTTTTCAAATTCTTCAACTTCAGGTCCTAAGAAAAACTGTCCATGATTAAATACTTTATCAATTGATTTATGTAATTTCTTTTTTAAGCTTTTATCACTTATTTTTAAATCAAACATTTTGATTTTCATTTACTTAGTTCCTTTTTAATTTTTTTATAAATTTTCTCTTCATTTAGTTCAAAATATTCAAGAAGTAGCTCTTGCGTTCCATATTTTTCAACGAATCCATCTTTTATTCCAATTCTATTTATTTTGCTTGTATGTTTTTTTATTTCATCACTACAAAATTCTAAAATAGCAGAACCAAAACCACCAGAAAGAATATGTTCTTCGAGTGTAAAAACTTTTTTTGTATTTGAAATAATTTTTTTTAGTTTAACTTTATCTAATGGTTTTATTGTACCTAAATGTGTTACACCACAATTAATTTTATCTTTTTTTAATCTATCTTTTATTTTTAAAGCTATCTGAGTCATTATACCTGTTGAAATTATTTGTAGCTCTTTTGAAACTCCAAAAGAAATTGCTTTTCCAATAGAAAACTTTTTAATCTTTTTTGTAATTATTTCATCTCCTCCTTTTGCAATTCTTATGTAAATTGGTCCTTCATGATTTACAGTTTCAAACATTAAATTTTTCATTTCAATAGCATCACATGGACAAATGATAGTCATATTTGGTATAATCCTCATAATCCCAATATCATCTGTCGCTTGATGAGTCGGTCCTAGAGGAGCATATACTAAACCTCCACCATTACCCACCAACCTTACTGGAAGATTGTGTAAAGATAAATCAATTACAATCTGTTCATAGCATCTTCTAGTAATAAAAGTTGCAATCGTATTAACATAAGGAATAAATCCATTTAGAGCTAAACCAGCTGACATTCCAATAACATGTTGCTCTGATACTCCTTCCATAAAAAACCTTGAAGGAATTTTTTTTTTAAATTTATCTAAAACTCCTGGACCTAAGTCAGAGCCGATAAAAACTACTTTTTGGTTTTTTTTTGCAATTTCAAAAATACTATCTAAACAAGTTTTTCTCATTTTTTTAAGATTTCTCTCATTTTATATATTTCCTCATTAGTAAAAAAATTTTTATGATGCCAAAAAGGATTATTTTCTGAAAAATTAAAACCTTTACCTTTGATAGTATGGCAAATAGTTAATTTTGGTTTTTTTATACTTTTTCTTTTAAAATCTTTTTTCAATTGGTTAACATCATGGCCATTAATTTCTCTTACGTCAAAGTTAAAACTTTCCCATTTATCTCTTAATGGCTCTAAATCAAGAACCTCTTTTGTAAATCCATAAGATTGAATCTTGTTATAATCAATTATTACATGCAAATTATCTAATTTATGCTTGGAAGCAGATAGAGCAGCTTCCCAATTAGATCCTTCATTAATTTCTCCATCACCTAGAATTACAAAAACTTTGTTTTTTTTATTTAAAATTTTTAAAGAAATTGCCATACCAACACCAATTGAAAAACCATGACCTAAAGCTCCAGTTGAAGCTTCAACGCCTGGGACTTTTTTATATTCTGGATGACCAGCTAATATAGATTCAAAATGGCCTACTTTATTTAATTCTTTTTTATCAAAAAAACCTTTATCTGACAAAATAGCATAAAGTGCAAGACATCCGTGGCCTTTACTCAATATTAAATGATCTCTTTTATTGCTTGTAGGTTTTTTTGAATTAAATTTAAGAATTTGATCATATAAAACTCTTAATATTTCTATTAAAGACATCGCTGATCCAAAATGACCTCTACCAGATGAAATCAATCCTTCAACTATGAGTGACCGCAAATATTTTGATCTTCTGTCAAGTGTTATTGACTTAGATAAACTTTTTATTTTATTAGTTATTGAACTCATTTATAATTTTACAAACATATAAAATGTCTTTTTTATTTAAATATTGATTGATTGGGAGTGTCAAAATTTCTTTTGACTGCTTTTCTGTTACTGGAAAATCCCCTCTTTTATAGTTTAATTTTTTTGCTGCTGGTTGCAAATGTATTGGAACTGGATAATGAATTGCCGTTTCAATTCCTTTTTTCAATAAATAATTTTTTAAATTATCTCTTTTTTTTGAGTGAATAATAAAAGTGTGATAAGTATTAAATTCATTTTTTTTTTCTTTAACAAATTTAATTTTTTTTGTGTCTAAATTTTCAAAATAAATCTGAGCGAGTTTTCGTCTTTTTTTTATAATTCTGTTTAATTTTGTTAATCTAAAATCTAATATTTTTGATTGGAGCACATCCATTCTAGACAAATATCCAAAATTAGATATCTTGTTTCTATTCTCTATTCCATTATTTCTTAAATTTAATGCAATTTTATAAATTTTTTTATTATTTGTAGTCAAAAATCCACTGTCCCCTGAGGCGTTTAAATTTTTTAAAGGATGGCAAGAAAAACAACCAACTGTTCCAAATGATCCAGCTAGTTGACCATTTAATTTTGATCCTATTGATTGAGCCGCATCCTCTATTATTGGTATATTATATTTTTTTGAAATTTTTTTTATTATTTTCATATTTGCAACCCGTCCTGTAAGATGAACTGCCATAATTGCTTTAGTTTTTTTGGTTATATTCTTTTCAATTAAATTTGGATCAATATTTTGATCATTCAAAACGTCAACAAATACTGGTTTTGCACCTAAATGAACAATGCTACTAGTGGAAGAAATAAAAGAATTGGGTGGTGTAATTACTTCATCTCCCCTTCGTACACCGAGCAAATAAAGACCAAGCGTTAATGCATCAGTTCCACTATTAAGTCCAATTGCATATTTAACATTGCAAAATTTAGCTAAATTTTTTTCAAATTTTTTTACTTCATTTTCATTTACAAATTGACCAGAATTATAAACATCACTTATAATATTTAAAATTTTATTTTTTTCTTCTAACCACTGTTTTCTAAAGTTAGTGTATGGAACTTTAATCATTAATTATAAGTTATTAATTATCATAAAAACTTTTCACTGTTTTAAAAATATAATCTAATTGAGACTTTGATAAATGTTGGTCACAAGGAAATGTAATTATTTTTTTAACATGTGCGTCTGTGACTGGGAAATCTCCTTTTTTATATTTTAAGTGTCTTAAAGATTCTTGTAAAT
>MDSV01075911.1_pt1 | contig 11800 bp, 5 predicted proteins | sample 810851 | NCBI WGS metagenome assembly MDSV01 (sample SAMN05326640, study PRJNA326480) | marine metagenome | isolation source: seawater | place: Atlantic Ocean: North East | collected 2012 | reverse complement strand
GGTGCTGTGGACGCCGCAGGAGGAGGGGGACACGCTGTCCGAGGATGAGCTGCTGCGGGATTACCCGCAGCTCAACGTGCTGTAATGAAAATGGCGCAAAGACCCCTCCTCATCAAAGACGCGCGCCGCGATGATAAAAACACGGCTCTCGAAGTACACTTATACCTCACGTTCACATGCTCGACGGAACCCGTAGAAGCGTCGCGCGCGCGTCGTTACCCGCCTCGGCGAGCGCGGCTCTCGCCTCCTCCGCGGTAGCGCACGCGCGCCGCGCGAGAAGCGCGGCGACCGGGACGACGGACGAGAGCGCGGACGCGCGCGCGATGACTAAAGCCGTCTCCGACGTCGTTTCTTCTCCGTCGTCGTCGTCGTCGTCGTCGCGCCGCGACGTCGCGCCGTTTTCGGTTTCGGCGCTTTCGGTTCCGCCGCGCGCCGCGCGCGGGCGCGGCTCGACGCCGCACGCGCGCGCGACGGCGTCCCTGGCGCGCGCGAGGCCCACGCCCGCCGCCGCCGCCACCGCGCGCGCGGCCCGGTGGTACAGCTTCGCGTTGCTCACGCGCACGTCGATCATCCGCCCGGCGAAGGTCTTGCCGCTCAGCGCGTGCGCGGCGACCGAGATGGCGTTGAGCGCGAGCTTGGCGCCGAGTTCCGCGACGCGCGGCGCGAGCGCGCGCGCGAACCGCGAAGTACTAGAGTCCTGACGAAAGACTCTGCGTTTTGGGCTCGAGACGTTTTCGTTTCCCGCCTCGTCTCCCGCGAGATCCAGGAAAAGGCAAGAGGCGGAGACGCCTCCGAACGCCGACGAAAGGCGAAAAGGCGAGCTCGCTTCGTCCGCCCAGGGCGGCGTCTTCGGGTCGGACGCCGCCGCGCGCGCGCACAGAAACGCGAAACGCGCGCGCGAACCGCCCTCGGCGTCCTCCGCGTGCTTCGCGCGTTCCAGGTCCATCGCCAGGCGCGCGGCGCGGCGCTGGCGCGCGGCGCGCGCGCCCGCGGCGGGCGCGAACAGCACGAGCAGGAACGTGCTCAGTTTCGGTCGCGACTCTCGGCGCGCGTCGTTTTTTTTTGACGCGGCGTCGCGCGCGTACGCGTCCCACGAGACGTCGAAGCGACATCGGCCCGGCGGGTCCTCGCCGCGCGAGGCTGAGGCTCGCGCGCCGTCTCGCGTCCCGACCAGCGCTTCCCACCCGCCTCCCCCGAAGGCGCGGTACTTCTCCGCGGGCGTGCCGAACGTGGGGCGCTGCTCGGAGGCGTCGATGAGCGCGGCGATGGTGGTCCCGGCGACGGCGTTCGCTGGCGCGAAACGACGAAGGCGATCGCCGCCGACGCCGGAGGAGGGCTGGGCGAACTCGGCGACGCTCACCAGCGAGACGTCGCCGCCCGCCGCGACGGCGGCGGCGGCGCTCGCGCACGCCGACGCCCACGCGGCGTCTCGCGAAACCGCGCACTCGTGCGTCCTCCGCGTCGCCGCCTCGAACGCGGACAAAGCCCGCGACGTCAGTTCCGCCGCGGTTCGCTCGTCGGCGGCGTCCGAGTCGGCCACCGCGAAGGCGGCGTCGAGGATCATCTTCGTCGCGCTGCCGCCCTTCAGCCGCGACGAGCCGGCGACCAGCTCGGGGCCGAGCACGGGGTTGACGAAGCACACGTCCGCCACCGCTTGTTCGTCCCTGGGTGGAACCTCTTCAGGTGATTCACTCGGTACCAGCGCCCGGAAGCCGCCTCGTTCGGGGGCGTCGCGCGTCGGGTTGAATCCCAGCGCGAAGCGCGCGACGCGCGGCGGATCTTTTCCGCCCTCGCGGCGCGCGCCGAAACGCCCGGCTTCCGCCAGAAACGACGACACGTACGGCGCGCTCAAGCCGCAGGACACCCCCACGACCACCAGCGACGCGATTTTCTTTTCGTTCGGTCCGTTTGAAGCCACGGCTTGGTGGAAATCGATCGCGCCGCGCTCGCGGTCGTCCTCGCACGATTCCGCGCTCTGAACGAGCGCGGCGTCGCCTCCGGCGAGGACGTGCCGGATGACGGCTCGTCTCGGTTTTCGTTTTCGCTTTCGCGACGATGATGATCCCTCGTTCGCGGCGCGCGCGCACTGGAACGCCAGCCGCCCGCTCGTGCCGCACCCGACCACCAGCACCGCCGCGGGGGTCTCGGGCGTGTCGCTCGCGACGCACCGCGAGACGGCGAGCGCGAGCCGGGCGATTTTCGCCACGACGGTGGGGTGGGTCAAGCCCGGGTGCGCCGGGGAGTCGCGCGCGCTTTCGTCGTCCGCGTGGAGTTCCGCCCACATCTCTGCGTCACAAGCGGCCAACGCCTCCAGGACCCCTTTCGCGCCTCGTGACTCCATGTCCAGAGCGTGGGGGGAGACGCGCTCGGTGACCGGGACGCGGGAGACATCCGCGACAGGGGGCATCTGGACGCCCCCTCGCGCCCGCGCGCGCCGGTCTGCGTCGGGAAGCAGAAAATCTTGTTGCTCGCTGCGGAAAGCGTTTCACGGTCATCATTCACCACTCAGGCATCGATCGGAGGAACCGGTCCGGACAGCTGCACTCAACATTGTGCCGATAACGCCATCACGCCATCACCCTACGACACGTCGACCTGCACTTTTCTCGGCCAACTGTCTTCTCCCGTTTCCGACACTCGCCCCCCGCGCTCGCCCCATCTCTCAAGATCGAGCGCGTCGCACGTCGACGCTCGCCTGAGCTCGACCGGCGCCGCACGTTCCGAGGCGCTCGAAGGACTCGCGCGTTCCCCCGTGTCGTCGAACGGCTCGTCGGGACCCGAAGATTTAATCCCCTTCGCGGTCACTTCGGGCCGCCGTTTTCTGTTCCGACGCCGAACGCCCCACCCGGTCGACACGCGCAATGAGCGCGGATGCCCAAGCCAAGGCGCCCGTCGCCGACAAGCTCTCCGCGTACCTCGCCGTGCTCAAGCGCGAGGCGGAGATGTACGGCGCGCGTCCCAAGGTGGAGATCAAGTGCGACTTCTCCTACACCCTGTCGCTCCCCGCGTCGAAGGTGGACCGCGACATCGTGACCGTCCCCGAGGTGTTCGCGGGCGCGGCGGTCGCGCCGGTCAAGGCCCTGGCGCGCGCGGTCGGCGCCGCGCCCAAGGAGGAGGGCAAGAACGCCATCACCGAGTTCCCCGTCCTGCAGGACGTGCAGTGCGCGTTCCGCCCCGGCGAGATCACGCTCGTGCTCGCGCCCCCCGGCCACGGCAAGACGGCGCTGCTCAAGGCGCTGGCCGGGTGCTTGCCCGCCGGTAGCCTGCCCGATTCTGCGGTGACGTACGGCGGGTTGACCGCCGCGGAGCTCGAGGCGAAGGGCACGAGCGTCAACCGCCTCTGCGCGTACGTCGAGCAGGTGGACACGCACCTGCCGTTCCTCACCGTCCGGGAGACGGCGGCGTTCTCGCACGACAACTCGTGCCCGCCCCCGCCGGCCACGCCGGAGGGCCGTGCGCTGCACGCGGACAAGCTCGAGGCGGTCACGAGTCTGCTCGCGCTGGAGGGGTGCATCGACACCATCATCGGCGACGACCTGGTGCGCGGCGTTTCGGGTGGCGAGAAGAAGCGCGTGACCGTCGCGGAGGCGCTCGTGACCAACGCGCGCGCGCTGTGCATGGATGAAATCTCCACCGGCTTGGACGCCGCCGTGACGTTTAACATCGTCGCCGCGTTGAGGGCGTGGGCGCGCGCGACCGACGGCACCGCCGTCGTCGCGCTGCTGCAACCCACCCCGGAAGTGTTCGAGCAGTTCGACCACCTGCTGCTGCTCCGCGAGGGCACGCCGGTGTACCACGGCCCCCGCGCGGCGGCGGCGGCGTACTTCGGCGCGCTCGGATTCGCGGCGCCCGCCTCGAACAGCGGCGAGGACGTCGCGGACTGGCTCGTCAACTTGGTGGCGAGCCCCGCGAAGGCGCTCGGCAAGGGGAGCGTCGGTGACCTCGCGGCGAGTCACCGAGCGGGGAGCTCCGCCGCCGCGCTGCTCACCACCAAAGCGCTGAAAGGCGCCTGGAGGAACTCCGGCGATCCGTTCGCGGCGTCGACGAAGACGCGCGCCGCGCCGGGCGGGCGCGACGTCGAGCTCGCCACGGATTTCGCGAGGGCGCAGTACGGCTTACGGTTCCCGCACGGCGCGTACACGCAATTCCGCTGGGTTCTGAAGCGCCAGTTCCAGATCACCGTTCGGAACAAGCTGTTCATGACCGCGCGCATCGGCGCCGCGGTGATGACCTCCCTGATCCTCGGGTCGGTGTGGTTCGACCTGCCGAAGGAGCGCGGGTTCGAGAAGCTGGGCATGCTGCTCTTCTGCGTGCTGCACATCTCGTTTTCCAACTTCTCCGAGCTGACGTTCTCGGTGGAGCAGAAGTACGTCGCGTACAAGCACCTGGACAACAAGATGTTCCCCGGCGTGGCGTACATCGCGGCGTGGTCCATGGTGCACCTGCCCATCGCGCTCATGGAGACCGCCGTGTTCTCGTGCGTGCTCTACCCCATGGTGGGCCTCAGCCTGACCATCGGCAACTGGGCCTTCTTCTACCTCAACCTGGTCCTCGCCAACGTCGCCATGGCGTCCTTCTTCCGCATCGTCGCGCTCGTCGCGCCGGACATGGAGGCGGCGCAGACCTTTCCCGGGCCGGTCATCGCCGTCTTCATCATCTTCGCCGGGTTCTTGATCACCCCGAGCAAGATGGGTGCGTTCAAGTTCGTGTACTACATCTCGCTCTTCGCATACTCGCTGCGCTCGCTGTGCCAGAACGAGTTTTTGTCCGACTCGTACGACGCGCAAGTCGCGATCAACCCGATCGTGCAGATCGAGTACCTGGCGCAGAACCCCGCGGACGCGACCACGCCGGTCGCCACGCTGTGCGCGAACGGCGCTTTCCCGTGCACGACCATGGGCAAGGCCATCATGGAGCAGATCCAGATCGACGACGACACGCGGTGGCTGTGGGGCGGCGCCGCGTTTTGCGCCGGGTTTTTCCTCCTCACCTTCGCCGGCGCGACGCGCGCGCTGGCCAAGATCCGGATCGTGATGAACGTCGGGTCCAGCCGAGCCGGCACGGACGAAGAGACCGCGCGCGAGGCTGGCGAGACCGCGATCGCGATCAAAGCCTCCGGGTCCAAGGCGAGCCTCGCGGACCCGAGCGAGGTGGACCTCGAGCAGCACGCCGTGAAGTTCACGGCGATGTCCATCGCGTGGCGCGACCTCGAGTACTCCGTGAACATCGCCAAGGAGGCGGGCGGCGGAACCAAGCAGCTTCTGCAGTCGGTGACGTCGGCGGCGCGCCCCAACCGCATGCTCGCGCTCATGGGCGCGTCCGGCGCGGGCAAGACCACGCTGCTGGACGTCATCGCCGGGCGCAAGACGGGCGGCGTGCGCAAGGGGACGATCACGCTCAACGGCCACGAGGTGGAGAAGGAGACCTTCGCGCGGTGCACGGCGTACTGCGAGCAGATGGACCTGCACAACGAGTTCGCCACCGTCTCCGAGGCGCTGGAGTTCTCCGCGAAGCTGCGGCTCGGCGAGGGCACCACCGCCGAGCAGAGGCATGGCTTCGTCTCCGAGGCGCTGGACATTCTCGAGCTGCGCCCGCTTGCCGGGCGCATGATCGGCAGCTTGGGCTCCGCCAACGGCCTCTCCCCCGGCCAGAGGAAGGTGCTCACCGTGGCGGTCGAGCTCGTGTCCAACGCGCCGGTGTTCTTCCTGGACGAGCCCACGTCCGGCTTAGACTCGCGCGCGGCGCTCATCGTCATGACGGAGGTGCACAAGGTGGCGAAGATGGGCCGCACGGTCATCTCCACCATCCACCAGCCCTCGCGCGAGATTTTCCTCATGTTCGACGACCTGCTCCTGCTGCAGCGCGGGGGGTGGCAGGTGTACTTCGGGCCGCTCGGCGCCAACCGAGCGTCGGCGTTCGTGGAGTACATGGAGAACTTGCCCGTCGCGGACGGCCACGCGCGGTACGCGCTGCCGGGCGGCATGAACCCCGCGTCGTGGATGCTGGACGTGCTCGGCGGCACGGACTCGTCCAACGCCGGCGGCGCCGACTCGAAGGCGACGGGCGTGCTTCTGGACGGCTTCGAACTCGAGACGCACTTCAAAAACGCACCCGCCGGCAAAGCAGCCGCCGCGCTGGTGGAGGAGCTCTCCACTCCCGCGCCCGGGTCGGAGATGTTCAAGTTCGCCTCGCCGTACGCGCGTTCGTTCGCGACGCAGCTTTGGACGATCCTCGTCCGGTCGCATCTCGGCCAGATGCGCGACGTGGGGTACAACTGCGGGCGCATCGGCGTTTTGTTTGTGCTGTACATCTTGTTCGGCGTGATTTACGTCGATTTGGACACCTCGGACGAGGGCGGCGTGCAGAGCATGGTGAGTGTGGTGTTCATGACCACCATCTTCACCGGGATCATCTGCATGAACGCCGTCATGCCCGTGCGCGTGCGCGAGCGCTCGGTGTCGTTCCGCGAGCGAAGCTCGTTCATGTACGACGGCGTTCCGTACGCCGTGTCGCACGCGCTCATCGAGATCCCCTGGATCGCGCTCATCGCGATGGTGACCGTCACGCCCCTGTACTTCCTCGTCGGCATGGTCCCCACCGCCGAGAGCTTCTTCTTCCACGTGCTGATCAACGTGTTGGTGAGCTACGCTTTCCTGTCCGTGGGCCAGACCATCGCGTGCTTGTGCTCCACGATTCAAACCGCGCAGGCGGGCACGGGCGCGTTCATCCCCATCGCGTTTCTGTTCGGCGGGCTGTACCTGCCCCTGCCCCAGATCCCCGTGTACTGGAAGTGGGCGTACTACATCAACCCGGTGGCGTTCGCCATCCAGTCCGTGGTCGCGCCGCAGTTCCAGCACCGCGACGGGTGCTCGGTGTACGACCCGGACACCGGCGCGGGCACCTGCCCCACCGTCGTCGCCTTCAGGGGCACGTACTTCGAACGGGTGGACGCGCTGCTTTACGTGGAGGACAAGTACGACGTGACCTACGCCGGGCGGTGGCTCCCGGCGGTGTGGCTGCTGTGCTTCTGCGTCGGCGCGCAGGTGCTGCACGTCGCCGCCGCCAAGTTCGTCAACACCGTCAACAGATGAACGAACGTCTTTTCGGGACGCGCTGCGGGGACTAGCGAACAGGCGACGTTGGCGAAAGAGCGATTTTAATTTTAATATGCTTTCAACATCACGCGACGTTCGCTTCCAAAACGCGCGAGTTCGAACCGATCGTCTCCCATTGACAAGCGAACGAGTCTACTGAGAAACCGTTCGCCAACGCGCTCGGCGCGTTCTACTCGAACGCTTAGTCGAAGAGGTCGAAGTCCATCTCCTCTTCCTCCTCCTCCTCGGGCTCGGGTTCCTTGGCGGCGGCAGCGCCGCCGCCGCCGCCGCCGCCGCCGCCGCCGCCCGCGGGGGCGGCGAAAGCGCCGGGGTTGGCGAGGTACTCCTTGACCTTCTCCGCGAGGGGGAAGGTGTAGTCCGTGCCGATGGAGAGCGCGAGGACGTTCTTGTAGCCGTTGATGAGCGCGTGCGGCACCGCCGCGACGGTGGGGTAGTTGGTGGCGAGCGAGAGCGCAGCGATGTTCTTGACGCCGGTGCCGAACATAGTGGCGATGTCGTCGTCGGAGATGTCGAGCACCTTGACGCTGTACATGTTGCCCTTGTCGTACACCTCCAGGGTCTCGAGGCCGTAGAAGAAGGGCGTGAAGCCCATCTTCCCCAGCAGCGTGGCCGCGGAGGAGCTCACCTTCTCGCCCTTCGTGACGACGGTGACGTCGGAGAGGATCTCGATCGCACCCTTGTTGATCTTCGTGGCGATGTTGAGCACCTGGAAGAAACCCGTCTGCGAGGGCTCCATGCCGGTGGGACCGGCGGGCACGACCACGTCGAGAGGCGCGACGGCGTTCACGCGCGCGGGCGCGGGGACGACGTACTCGGCGATCTTGGCACGAACATCGGGGAGTTCACCCTTGGTGAACACGATGCCGACGTTGCCGACGAGCTTCTGCTCCATCACATCCCAGGCGTGGTTGCCCGTGCGCTCGGCGTAGTCGCGGATGCACTTGCGCATCATGGTGTTCTTGCCCATCAGGATGCAGGAGTCAGGGCGGAGGGCCTGTGGTGGTTAAGGGGGATCGAGACGCGGAGGTCAGCGGCGGGCGCAGCGCGCGGAGGGCGCGAGGGCGCGGAGCGCGACCCGAAAACCCTAGAAAAAGGGTTGGGGCGGTTCTTTGCGCAGGGGGGGGGTTCAGGCGGGTCGCGACACGTACCGTACGGATGTCCATGAACTGCTTGGAGCCAACGTTGTCGGCGTGCACGAGGAAGGCTTTGTCGTGCTCATCGAGAAGCTTGCAGAGCCTGTCGTTGTAGGCCTGCTTCGACTTGAGGGCGGTGGCGGAAGGCATCTTGCTGGTGAAAGATGGTGTGAAGTGAAAACTTTAGAACGGCGGTACCAAGCGGATCAGAGTCCAACAAGGGTAGACTGCAGGTTTCAGTCTTTTTAAACCGTGTGCCGTTGAGGGTGCCGGTCCTTAAAGGATCAGCGAGGGTGGTTGACGCGCGTCGGAACGCACGAAAAGAGGGAGATGCCGGGCGAGGGTCGCGCTATAAAACGAAACCGGGATGGACTCGGCGAAAAAAACGTGAAATTGTTTGGTATCGTCGACTTCGATACCACACTGCCACATGTCGTCGGATTTTGGGAGCTTGTTGTTGAACCCGCTTTCACTAAACTAAAATCGCCGGTGCTAGCTAGGGCCGCGGCAGCCCCGCCTAGCAGTGTCCCGCGCCACCCCGAGGCGACCATGACAGTCGCTGCGTCGTCCAAGATCGAACTCGCGCACTGCTTCGAGGATGTCGCGAAGAACATCTTCAAAAGCCCGGACGGAACCATGAGCGGGTGCGTGCGCTCTTCGACGCAATCGGACGACCGAAACGGATCCCCGGTCTTTTCGTCTCGCGCGCTGACCCGACCCCGCGTCCCCTGCCTTTCCCTTCCATCGCAACAGGCCCCAGCTCGCGGCTGTGCTCGCCGCGGACACCGGCCTCGGTCTCGCGCCGTGGGAGCTCAAGCTGTTCCTCAAGGAGCTCGACCTGGGGGACGACGACCGCGTCTCCGCGGACCGATTCTGCGGGATACACACCTTCCTCGCGTCGAGGCCGCCCACGCCCGCGGCGGTCCCCGCGGCGGCCCCGGTGACCGAGCCCGTCGAGGCGGCGGCGGCGGCGGCCACCGCGCCGGAACCCGCGCAGACAGAAGCCGCGCAGACAGAACCCAGCGAGGCGACGAGCGCTCCCGCCGTGCCGGGCGACGAAGCCGCCGAGCCTCTCCCCCGAGAGGCGCGCGCGACGCCGACGGGCGTTCCGTTTCCCCCCGAGTTCGCGCTGGACCCCGTGTTCGGCGTCACCCCCGCCGAGAAGGCCTCCTGGAGCCTCCTCGCGAAGGACAGCCCCGACGGCTCGGCGGCGATCCAGGGCTCGTCCGCGGAGGGCAGGTGGCGCCGCGCGGACGGCGCGGGCCAGTGCGCCGCCTACCCCTTCCTGGGCGCCGCGAGGAGCGCTTTCGCGCGCGCCGTGCGCTCGGCGAGGGCGGAGGACGCGTCGCGGCGCCTCCCGCCGCCGCGCGCGCTCGCCGCGCTGCACTGCGAGGGCGCGGCGGAGACTGCGTCCTTCGCGGCGCACCCGAACGCCGTCTCGGGCGTGTTCCACGCGTTCCACCAGCTGCTGCGCCACGAGCTGGGCATCGACGCGGCGGCGGGCGACGCGGGCGCCGGCTGGTGGCGCTGCGACAAGAGCGCCTACCTCGATTTGCAGACGGTGTACGGTGCCGACGACGCCGAGACGCGGCGCGTGAGAATTGAAGACGCCGAAACGGGCGTCGGTGGGTCGATCGACGTCGACGCCGTGGTGCGACGCGCGGGTTTGGCGACGAGGCTGTCGGGCGACCTCGGGGGTTCCGGCTCCGCGAACGCCGCGCAGGCGCTGCTGACGACGTTTGCCCGGAACCACAACCACCTGGCGGCGCGCGTCGCCGAGAAGCTGGCCGAGAAGACGGAGGACGGATCCCTTTCCGTTTCCCTCGCGGACGACGCGTTCCAGATGGCGCGGCACGCCAACTGCGCGGCGTTCCGCGCGGTCGTGCTGAAGGACTACCTTCCGTTCGTGACGGGGAGTGGTCCTTCAAAAGGCGAAATCGAAAAGGCGGCGTCTCCGAAGAGCCCGAACGATGTCGAAAACGCGCGCGAAGCCGCTCGCGGCGCGTGCGTCTCGGTCGAGCTCGACTTGCTCATGCGCGCGATCGCGTCCACCGCCCCGCGGGAGGAGACGGAAGAAAGCGAGGAAGGGTCGGGAGGTCCGCCGAGCGTCGCCAAGGCGCTGGCGAGCGCCTCCTCCCGGCGGTGCGGCCTGGGCGCGCGCAGGTCCCTGCCGGCGCGCATGGTTCCCGCGGAGACGGCGGCGGTGCGCCGCGCGCGCGCCGCCAAGGCGTGCACTTTGAACGAGTTCCGCGCGGCGCGCGGGTTGCCTCGATGGGCCGATTTCGACGCTCTGACCGCCGGGGAGGAGGCGTTGTCGCGCGCGCTTTCTGAGCTGTACGGCGGGAACGTGGACGACGTCGAGCTCTACACCGGGTTCCTGTGCGAGCGGAACGTGGCGGATGAAGGCGCGTGCCTCACGACGACGGCGCGCGAGACGGCGGGGACGATGGTGCGCGCGCTCGCGTCGGGCGATGCGTTTTTCAGCGAAACCTTTCTCGGAGAGACGCTCGCCGAAGTCTCGGACGCGGCGGGCGCGGAGTTCGGGACGGACGCCACGCTCGCGGGTCTGCTGGAGAAACACGCGGGCGTGACTGTGACAGGCGCGAGCGCGTTCGAGGTGGGCGCGCTCGCGAAGAAAAAGGAGGACGGGGACGACCCGGCGCGCGACGTTTGAAGTCGTTTACTAGTCGTATGTCATACGTGCGACATGCGTAAAGGCAAGTCTGAAAACGACGTTCTCTCGCGCGTCTCGCGAAGGGTTCGAACGACCGCACGTACACACCTCGCTTCTCTCGTTTCGCGTGTTCATTAACGGTGTCACATCTCCATGCCGTCGCTCGTCGGGATCTCGTTGAACATGAACTGCTCCTGGTACTCCACCATGAACTGCGTCGAGCGCTGCACGTCCAGGAACAAGCCGTACACCTTGGAGATGTCCTCCACCTCAACCTCGGCGCTCTTGCGCTTGTGCGCGACGAGCGCCGCGGCGGTGATGAGGTGGATGGAGTAGCGCAGAGAGGTTTCGTGGCCGATCTTGCACAGCAGGTCTTTGGCGTCCTCGCTCATCTCGACGTCCTCTTCTTCGCACCGGATGTCGAGAATGAGCCGAAGCTCACGTTCGGTGTACGGCTGCGTGGTGACGATGAGCAGCCGGTCGAGCAGGTCGATGGGAATGCCGTGCGGGGACTTGTAGTTGGTGCCTCGGATCTTGGTGATCCCGCGGTTCGTGGCCACCACCAGCACGGGCGCCATGTCGTTCTCCAGCGCGCGGTTGAGGAACGAGAAGCACTCGATGTCCAGCATGTGCACCTCGTCGATGAAGAGCACGCCCGGCACGATCTCCGCCTTGCCTTCCTCGCGCCACTCCGCGACTTTGCCGTCAATCTGCTCGCGCACCTCGGGTCGGATCTCGCCGGTGTCCCCCGCGAAGAGCGCCAGGAAACCCTGCGTGCGCGAGTTGATCACGTCGATCTCGTGCAGGGTGACGACGTGCACCACCTCCTTCCGCTTCTGCAGCTCGCCCTCGGGGCACTGCACAAACTTGGTCTGCGC
>MDSV01011668.1_pt1 | contig 11803 bp, 1 predicted proteins | sample 810851 | NCBI WGS metagenome assembly MDSV01 (sample SAMN05326640, study PRJNA326480) | marine metagenome | isolation source: seawater | place: Atlantic Ocean: North East | collected 2012 | reverse complement strand
GTTGATGGGACCAAAGTAAATGAAAAAGGTTGGCTGATTAATGATAAGGGAGACAGGGTAGACAGAGAAGGAAACTTACTGACAGAAGAGGGCAACCTATTGGTGCAAGGTGAGTTCATTGATGATATTCATCCTGAATCAAAAACCAAAACCAAAACCGCTGCAAAGAAGGTTGCGAAAAAACAAACTTCTAAAGAACAAGCAAAAGATTAGTATAGTATGGAGATGTTATGGCAAAGTTTAATTTAACTGCTCAAATACAGTTACAAGCTCCAAATAATGTCTCTCAAGTTGTTAAGCAGATACAAGGTCAGCTAAAAGGTATCAATGTACCTGTGCAAGCTCAGAAGGTACAAAAAACAACTCAGCAAATCAACCAGCTAACACAAGCTACTAAAAACGCTGCTGATTCTACAAAGAAGCTTGGTAGTACTTTTGAGACATCTGTGAGAAGATTTAGCGCTATAGCAATAGCTACTAGGGCTGTAAGTCTATTTACTAATACGTTAGCAGCTTCTATTAGAGAAGCTATAGATTTTGAAAGAGAATTAATAAAAATCTCTCAGGTAACTGGCAAGAGCATACAACAGTTAGAGTTCTTGTCTAGCACTGTTTCTCAATTGTCTACTAATTTAGGTGTATCTTCTACATCATTAATTGGTGTTTCTAGAATACTTTCTCAAGCTGGTTTAAGTGCTAGTCAAACAACTACAGCATTAAAGACTCTAGCAAAAACTGAACTTGCTCCTACTTTTGATAATATAAGTGAAACTGCTGAAGGTGCTATTGCTATCTTTAATCAGTTTCAAGCTGGCGCAGCTGCTTTAGAAGCACAGCTTGGTGCTGTTAACGCTGTAGCTGGACAGTTCGCTGTTGAAGCAGGTGACTTAATCTCTGTTGTTAGACGTACTGGTGGTGTATTTAAAGCTGCTGGTGGTGACTTAAATGAATTAATTGCGTTGTTTACCAGCGTTAGATCTACTACGCGAGAGTCTGCTGAAAGTATTGCTACTGGCTTACGTACCATCTTTACTCGTATTCAAAGACCTAAGACTATTGAATTCTTAAGAGAGTATGGAGTTGAGCTTTTAGATTTAGAAGGTAAATTTATTGGGCCTTATGAAGCTATAAATAGGTTAAGCCAAGCACTTCAGGGTTTAGAACAAGGTGATATTAGCTTTATTAAAATAGCTGAAGAGTTGGGTGGTTTTAGGCAAATTGGTAAAGTCATTCCTTTGCTCCAACAGTTTGGTGTTGCGGAAGAAGCTTTAGCTGTTGCCACAAGGGGTGCTAATTCTCTAACAGAAGACCAAGCAAAAGCACAGCAAGCTTTAGCTGTACAGATCATGAAGGTTAAAGAGCAGTTTGCTGAATTAGTTAGAAATGTTACAAATACCGTTACCTTTCAAGCCTTAGCTCAAACTATGCTCAAGTTGGCAAGTGCATTTATTAAGATTGCTGACGCTTTAGCTCCTTTAATACCTATGCTAACAGCATTTGCTGCTATTAAATTTACTGCCAGTATGGGTACTGGTATTGGTAGTTTAATTGGTGGCGCTAAAATGAATCAGGGTGGCAAAGTTTCTCATAAAGCCAGAGAAGTAATGCATTTCGCTAGAGGTGGCTCAGTTCCGGGTGTAGGAAACAGAGATACTGTTCCTGCTATGCTCATGCCGGGAGAGTTTGTAATCAGAAAGAGTAGCGTTCAAAAGCTTGGTGTTAATAATTTGAAAGCTATGAATGAAAATAAGTATGCTTCTGGTGGTATTGTTGATGACATGAGAGATGGAAGCCTTAAGGTTGGAGCAGCTATCCTAGAAAGAGACAAGAAAGCAGCTGACTCTGCTTTATCTGTTACTAAAAAAGATGTGCAACCACTTTTACCAAAGGGTACAACTTTTACATCGGCTGTTCCTGCTAGATTTCCTAAAGTTACAGCCGTAAGAAAAGGTTTGAGTGAGGCTACATATAAATCTTTCGATACGGCTCTTAATGAAAGCTTAGTATCATCAGTTGACCAAGCTGTTGCAAGGCTTTCACAAGACTTAGGCATAGCTGGAAAATCTATACCTCAAAGCGAAAAAGCAGACTTCTTAAAAGGAATTAATGCTGCTTCTAGAGGAAATTTGTTTGAAGATATTTTACTTGCTTTAAAGGGTGGTCCTTTTTCTGAAAGAGAAACTGGTCAAAACTTTGACTTTCCCGGAGGGTTATCAGGAGTTCTTTCTGATGATTATAAAGGCTTACCTTCTAGGTTTATAGACGCTAAAGCTTCTTTTGCAGCAGCTTCTGTGTCAGGAGGGAAATCTGGCTCTTTAAGAAGTAAAACAATTAGAGAAATTGCTGACGACTTAAAGAAAAATGCCGCCACTTATCTTACTAGGCAAAAGGGATCTCAAACTGACAGGAAAGAAGGTCCACAGAAAGGTCAGACGTATACCTTGGCGCAACTTAGCAGGTTTGGTGTTAACACCGCAGCAGACGCTAAAAGAGCTGGATTTGTTTCACCTTATCGTGGTAAGTATGAGATGAAAAATGCTGGAGGAAGTATTTCTGGTCTTGGCACAGACACAGTACCAGCTATGCTAACTCCCGGAGAGTTTGTTGTTAATAAACAATCTGCCCAAAATATTGGTTACAGTCAACTTAGTAAGATGAATAAAGTTGGTAAATATGCAAAGGGTGGAGTGGTTAAAGGTACAAAAATGAAGGGCTTTACTGGTGGGGGAGCATCGGGTGATGGATCTTCTACTAATATGGTGGCGCTTGATATCACACCAGTTAATGCTGCCTTAATGACTTTATCTAAGCAAGCGTTCCTAACTACTGAAACAATGACCCAAGTGATTTCAGCTCTTGCTAATTTTGGCGCTACTGTAAACGGTGTTACACAAGTTAATGTTAAGAATTTAGTATCTTCAGGAGCCATGACTAAAGCTCAAGCCAAAAATATAATAAATACTATAAAATCAGATCAGCAATTGCTTAAGAATATTAAGACTAGAGCTAAGGAAGATATGCAGGTTGCTAGAACTACTAGAGCTTTACAGTTGCTAGGAGATGAGGCTGATCAAGCTAAAAAATCCATAGCTGATAAAAGTAAAGAGGACGACAAAGATACAGCAGATACTACTGGTGGTATGGGACCAATGATGAAATTCAATATGGGAATGATGGCAGCTACAACAGCCTTAAGTATGTTTGCTCCCACCTTGGACGAATCTTCTGGCTATCTAGATCACTTATTAAATAATGTTTCTGAAGTTGGTATTCAATTATCTTCTATGGCTATGCTTCTTGGCAATTTTGGCGAGATGTTTTCTGGAGTTGGTAAAAGTATAAATAGTTTTGGAGATTCTCTTTATGGGGCTGGAAAAGCTAGTAAAGCTAATGCTGCTGCTAATGCGCAAAATACAGCTACTGAAGCTGCTGAATCTCAATCTAATGTAGTGGCAAAAGCAACTGAAGATGCAGAAAGCCAATCTAACACCAGAAATGCTATGCAGGGGAGTAGTGGTGGTGGTGGTGGTGGTGGAGCTGCGAAAGCTAGTATGACCCTATCAGGGGGATTAATGGCAGCAGCTACTGCTACTGCCGTTGTTGCTGCTAGTTTTTATGCATTATATCAAGCTCAAGCTGATTATCAAGAACAATTACTTCAGTCTGCTGTTAAAGAGGGAGATGAAGAAGGAGCTAGTGATGCTGCTGAGAAAAAGATAAGAGCTGAAAGAACTAGAAATTTTGCAACCGCAGGAGCTGTTGGTGGAGGAGCTATTGGTGCTGCGGCTGGAGCTTTTTTAGGGCCGTTAGGCATAGCTATAGGAGCTTTAATAGGTTCTTTAGCGGGTGGTATTGCTGCTGCGGCGTATGCCACATTTTACGGACCAAGCGAAATAGCCATTCAGTCGGCTAAAGCCAGAGCTGTTGCTGACGCTGCTGCCGCTAGTGCCGCCGAAGCATTAGCTGAACAATCTAAGTCTGTTAGCGAAGCTATGGAGTTGTTCAATAGTGGGGATGCTAGCGTCTTTGACGTACTTGCTGCTTCTGAAGCAGCTATGGTTGCTACATTAAACGCAAGACAAAAAGCTGAAGCGGCTCAAGCAGCAGGTCTTAGAGAATCCACTAAATACTTATCAAGCTGGGGGGCTGCTGTTAGAGACTTCTTTGCTGGTCTTGGTATAGCAACTTCATCGTCAGATATTGCAAAAGAAGCAACTGATGAAGATCAAAAAGCTGTAGATGATGCTAAAAAACAACAGGCTGAAGCTGCTGCAAATAATAAAGGATTAAAAATATTGCAAAAACAAGTTGCTGCTTCTGGAGGTAGCTTTGAAGACTTTATGGCTATGCTTCAAGCGCAAGCCCCCGAAACTGCTAAAGCGTTGATGTCCAACAAAGACGTTATGAGGGGAATGAGAGATGGTTTTGTAAATATTAAGAAAGAATCTGATAGAACGAGAAAAGCGTTTGACGCTATGAACCTTGGTATGCACGGCGTAAACGCTGCTGCCGCCGCTGTAACGGTGGGATTAGATGGCTTCTTAGCTAGACAAGAAAAAGGCAATATTGGATTAGCAACAAGTATAAAAGAACTAGAAGCTGGCGTTACTAGCGCCGCTATGGGTATGAATCCTGATGTATTTTCATCTGCTTTAAATGATGCAGCTAGCGTGTTAAAAGATTTTGGAGCTAGCGGTGATCAGGTTGATAAATTTAAAGGAAACATGGAGGCTATTAATCAGGCTCAAGTAAGTTTTGCAGCATCTTCTCAAGAAGCTAAAGATAGAATGGTAGCTGATTTTAATAAAGGAGCGCAAGGGAAAAATAGTTTACAAGGAAAGAAAGAAGTTCTAGCCGAAGCAGTGGTAATGAATTTAGGACCAGACGTACCTAAAGAAGTTAAAGATAGAATTACAGCAGCTATAGAAGGTGGTAAATTAACTCAAGCTGATATGAAGCAAATCATGGATGGTAATTTTGCTCCATTATCCAAAGCTCTGGGAGAGTTAGGCAAAGCTCAACTTGAGCAAGTTATGCCAGCTCTCAAAGCAGAAGCAGATGCTAGGAAGAAACTTACTGCTGTACAACAAAAACTTCTTGCAGCCGAACAAGCTTATATTGACGCAAGAAAAAGATCAATAGATGTAGAGTTAGAAGCTGCCAACATTATACAAGAATTTGGTGGTCCCGCTGTTACTAATGCTCAAAAAGAATCTGCTATTCTTGGTAAAGCTAATTTAGATGGTGAAGGCTTAGGAGTTGGTAATTTACGTGATGGTAGTGCCGCTTCAATATCTCAAAGAAATTCTAATATACAAAATGAATTAAATAGAATTTCTAAAATTGAGGCCGACGCTGTTAGAGGTGATCCATCAGCGATTGCTGCTATGGACGGAGAGGCCGGAAAGAGATTAGCAAATACACAAGATAGGTTAAACAAATTAGCTCAACAAAATTATGAAACTACTAAACAATTAATTGATCTTAAACGTCAAGAACTTAAAGTTATATCAGCTAGAAACAAAGCAGAAAAAGACGCAATGAAGTCTCTGATGGCTGGAGACATTGAAGCTTTCTTAGACCAGCAAGCTGCTATAGGCGCTGGAGCTGCTATAGCGGTTGGAGACACTGGACTAGCTCAGTCATTTGGCAGTAGCGCGATTGGTGGGGCTTTTGCTAATTTTGAGCAAATGGCAGCTGATGGAGTCCAAGATTACTTTGGTCGTAGTATTCAAGGTGCTGGCGGTTTAATGGAAAGAACTGGCATGGCTGCTGGATTTGGTAGATCTTCTGCTCAAGTTTTGGCTGGTAGTACTCCAGAAGAAGAAAGACTTAAAGCAGAGGCTAGAGCTTTAGCTGAAACATTACCACAGACTGCTAACATACTAGAAAGCCAAGCCGCACAGGGTGTACAAGCAGCTCTTGACCAAAAGACAGCGGCTGAAAAACAATTAGCTGCCGCCAAAGAAAGAACACGAAAAAATATGGCTGCAATGCCAGCTCCTTCAAAACCAAAAGATAAAGAGTTTGGTCCTGAAAAGCCGACAAAAGACGCATTTGGACAACCTATTGAAAAAGGTCCAACAGCCGGATCTGATGGTAGCGTAACTTCATCTGGAGAAAAACTGGGCGAAATACCACCAATTAATAGTAGCTCAATACCAAATCAAAATCCTAATACTGGCGCGATATTGCCTTCTCAAATTCCCAACTCTCTCTCTAACATACCTCCCACTGGAGCAAATAATCTATTATCAGCAGATCAAAGAGGAGAAGAGACAAAAACTGCTTCTGAGGCTAGCGGCTCTGAACCAACTCAACAATTTGATGGCTCTTTAATTACTTCTTTAACCGCCGCTATTAATAATAATACTGCGGGAATTAAGACTCTTAATTCTAGTATAAATACTCTATCTAATAGTTCGTTTAGGTTGCAGGGTGCAGAAATGTTCGACGGAGCTGTAAACAATTTTGGCAATCACGTAAACACCTTAAGTAACAGCATAAATTCTCTATCCAACATGTCTCTAAACGTAACGCTTGGAAACAGTAATGTAACAGTCAGTATTACAGAGCCTAGATTCTTAACTGAACTTACAGCAAACATCAAAAAAGATATTTTAAATCAAGTAATGGAAAAACTTAATACTTTAAAGCCCACAAGTGACGGTGTAGAACCCGCTACGGGATCAAACCCAATTACGCCTGCATAGTTTGGAAAATAACTTCTATGTCATCTTTAGAATGTAATTCCTCTTCAGTTAATTTAAAGAAAACTGGACAAGGAATTATCAAACCTCTAAACGGTAGATTGCTGCAATGTCATGCGTCTACCAATCCTCCTAAAGTTGGAATAAAATCCAACAGTAGGATTGATGCATCTATATATAAAGAGTCAAGTAGTCCAATTGTATCTGAAACGCAGTTTGGATCTAATCAAACAATTGAAGACAGTATTAATAAAGACTTTGGAGATTTTCAAGTAGACTTTTTTAATTACCCAAGACTAATAGAACTAGCTACCACTATTGATCCAAATACTGGAAATCCAGAACTTGAACCTTGGAAATACTATAAACTATTAATATTTTTAGTTATAAATTTTGGACACAATGAAGCTTACGCTTTGTTTACCCCTCCTGATAGACAAGATTCTGGAACTAGGTATATTAATATAAAAGCTTCTTCACGTTTTACTACTAGATCTGTTAAACAAACCTCTCGCAGAGCATACAATGATCCTTCTTTAAAAAGTCAAATTGTAGCATATTTAGGAGGTGAATCAAAATATAATGAAAAAGTAGCTGCTAGTGGATTTGCGGCTATTGATACTATTAGTAATAGTTTGTACGCTATAAAAACTCCTTTAAATTATCACACTCATTATATAGAGCCTCCAAGAGTGCTGTTTGCTGGAGCTGGAACAAGTGATAATAATAGGATACAAATTCCAGCATACGACAATAGCACTGTTAGGGCAAGTTTAGCTTTTAAAGATTTGTCTGTTCGTTCTAAAATATCAGGACAAGGCGTATTTAATAATAGATATACAGACAAAATTGGGGGCCATTATAGCACATGGGAAGATAACAATGACTTTGAAATTAAGCAAAGATTATATCCGATTGAAGACATTATATCTTCAAAGGCTGGTGTTTCATTTGTAAACGAGAAACTAGAGCCTAGTGGATTATACAAAAGTATTGATGATAGTATAGTATTTGGAGATTATGCCAGAGATAGAAAAAGGCTTGGCAAATTACATTCTGATGATAACACAACGTATATAACGCCTAGCTCTATTCACACCGCTGGCACATTTAGATACCAGTGCGAAGTAACACCACCTGTAATTACTCCAAAAGATAATTTTCTTTTCATTAGAGCAGCTGCTCCCACATCTACCAACGAGACAGACATCACTCCTGTTTATAAAGCTTATAATATTAATTTAACTGACCCTCTTGGAAATGTTATAACTAGATACAAAGATTTTGTAATAGAAGGTGATTGTGATTATGATGTAGATCCTAAGAGTAATTTTACTACATATATTATTGAACCTGATAAAAATTATGCAGCATTACCTACTTATTATTCTAAATTTCCAAACTTTACGCAGCCATCTGGCTACAAGTTAAACATTGAGTTTGAGGCATTTTGTAAAGCTACACCTTTTGAGGACGAATTTTCTAAAGGCTATGAACACGAATGCACTTTAGAAGAAAGGTATGTAGATACAGATGAAAGCGACCATTTAGCAATTGATGGTTCTCCCATATCTTCTATAAACCAAGACTTTGACATTTTCCCAAACAACTCTCTCAGGATTAGTGACATTGAGATTCTTTCTGATGGATCTAACAGCGGTTTTATATCAGAAGGCATTTTAAAACTAAGTCTCACCCCTCAATTACATGGAACTCTATTAGAGAGAAATATATTCGCTTTAGATTTATTAAACGGAACTGAATTTGTAAATCCAATTCATCCTAGCGATAATGATAGCGTTTGGAAAACTAGCCCCAACTATAATGGTATAGAACACTTTAGCAGTAGTGCTGACCGTTTCAGTAGGAGTCAGTTAAGAGATAGGTTAAGAAATCAAACCGTTGCTGGAAATATTACATTAGTTGGAACTGGTCCTACTGGCTCTGGTAGATTAGAAGTATTATTTGGTCACGAAACACCATTAAAGGTTTTATTACCAACGGGTGGCGGTATAGGATTTGGTAGTAAGTATCAAGGAGTATTTGACAAATCAGAAAAGAATTTTGTTCAAGCAGATGATAGTTATTTTGAGATTGAAGAACTATACTTACAAGTCAAGGCTAAGAAAGTAGATTCTACTGTTCCAGATATTTTCTTTGACGTTGTTGGATACAGTGACGATAAAGTAATGATGGTTACTTCTAGTCCTAATGGCTTTATTCAAAATAAAGATGCTGGAGTTGGACTTCCTCCAATTTCTTCTGGTTATAAACCATTAGATGATTTAGCTATTGCTGGAGAAAGTTTTTCAGAAAGAGATAACTACTTCGTAAACAGGTCTCCTTCTCGTGGTGATCATTACACCTTAACTAAACAGCCAAAAATTACCAGCACTGACTTCCAAACAATTGATATACCTTTAAAGATGCATAAAGATTCTGGCTTTTTGGGGCAAGATAAAAGCTTTACATCTAGTTCTTTCTTTGAAAAATTATATTTAGATATATTTCCACTTCCAAGCGGTACTGTTATTTCTGAGCTTATCCTCAAAGCTAAATACAACCCTACTGCTGGAATGATGATGTATACTTTAGGTCATAAGCAAAATAGTGACTTAAGACATACTGAGGTGAGGTTAAGCCCCTCTGGTATTCAACATCCATATAATAATACTAATCAAATTATATCTAGTGGTAGTAGACTATCATTGATGGAAAACATACCACATGCTTACGGTCAAGATTCAACTCTCAAAACAAATTACGCAAGAAGGTGGAGGGGTTCTGAAGGAACGTTCTTTTCTGGACCTTTTGATCCTACAATGTGGAGTTTTTCTTACTTTAATCCGCAAGTTGATTCAGCGTTTACATACTTCCATACAGATTTTTCTGATTTTGAAAATAATACTATATACTCTCAAGTCACAGATGACTCTGTTGTTTACAATGGAGACTTACCAAATAATCACTTAAAGAATCGTGGTCTTAGATTTATATCTGATAAAATTTTTGACAATCAAGTTCCAGACTACAAAACTTTGGATTGGACACAAGATTCAGATGTTATGGCTGGAAGAATAATGGACAGCTACAATAACGCTGTTAAGGTAGTTGGAAGTTCTGGATGCATGAACTTTGGCAGTGGAATACCTGTATCTGGAGGTTTTTCAGCGTTTACTAGATTTGTTCCTGACGTTTCTGTTAGTGGAGCTGATTACAATCTATTCAATAGCGGGGTTATATTCTCTAAGTGGGATCAAGGTAAAGACCTTGAATTTATACTTGGATATGATGATGGCAAATTAACAGCAAAAGCAACTGACAAAGATAACAATATAATTTCTATTAATGATACTATTTCTTTTGATAAATACCAATATCCACTTTCAGTTCTTCTTACGTATAATGATAATAATTCTAAAAAACTTAAACTGTATACTAATAATGAAATTATAAAAGGCAAGTTTGATGTCAAGAGAGCTGAGTCTTCAGAATTCGATTTAATCAATAGTGATAGCGATTTAGTTTTTGGTTACTCTTATGGTTCTGGTGTTGGCTTTAATGCGTACTTTAATGAAATTGGATTGTCTGACTCTAATGAGTTAGGTGGAAATATAGTAGAAGGTGCTGCAAATCCTTCAATTAGACAGGGCAATGTCGATAAATTCTTCGATAGTCATTCTGTTAAATTCTTCCACTCTGGTGAAAGCTTGGACAATGATAGCAATAACTTGTGGAAATTTGTAGACGAAGACACCAGAAAGTGGCATATCGGAGCATTCAAGTATTGTGAATTTAATTCATCTTTTGACACCTTAACAAATAGGCAGGGCAGTGATTATATCTATCATGACTACTATGGAGATAGTAGTACATATTCTGAAATAACTGATATATCCCTACCATCTAATCTTAAGTTAGAAGGAGTAGCCTATCACAGTCAAATTGAAAATGATATGCTTAGGATAAATTTAGCAGGCGTTGAAGATGAATTTTTCGCAGCAGCTCCTAGAATTTCAAAAAATATTCCAAGAAACTATAATATTTTAGAAGACGCTGTTAGGGTTAATACGGTATTGCAAAACTTGTGCAACGCAGATGTAGTTTGGCCCGATGGCAATGTTGGTGTAAAGATAATTGTTAGTTTGTATACTAAATCCAGAGAAAGTTCTTTTAGAGAGTCTACTAATTTTGGATTAGTTAATAGAAAAGTTCACTATGTTACACCAGAAGATTGTTGGCTTAAAGTTCATTCTGACCTTAGCTATGATGACATTGTAAGAAATGACGAGCCTTGGTCTAATTTTGTTACTGAGCAGATATCCAAAGAAAGTAAAGAAAGCTATTTTGTTGATGATATATCTAAGATGTTTATACAGTATGATATAGCTTATCCAAGTGGTTCTTTTCATTCAGTCATTAGAATGAATTCTATAGATGTAACAATTGGCGACATGCTTGTTGAAAAAGGTACTAGATTACAAGATATGCCTTTGTATGCGTCTGGAGATTTAGAGTATAGAGAAAGACTAAATCTTAGCGTCTTTAAGGCCGTGGGATCTCCAGAGGAAAGGTTAGATCTATATGTTAGTGGCGCACAACCCATAGAGCTGAGTGATGATTTACACATGAGTGTTCCTTACCCCTCTGTTCTTGTAGATGACCGTCTTCACGTAATGATTAATTACCTACAACAAGTAGGTTCTCCTTTCCCTACTGATCAGTCCTTTTCTAATTTTGGTTCTCAACATTACGATTCTTATAGAGAATTTGTAGAATTATTACTTAAGTTTGATAGTAGTTTCGATGACTTATCTAGTAATGATTACTCTGTTAGCCCCTTGTCTAATACTCAGCTTCCTGCGATGGATTCATCAAATGCTAAGTATGGGCTATCAGCAACGTTTGGAAATGGATCATCCATGCATGTTCCTGATTTTACATTTGACCCTGACAAGTTTAATGGCGATTGGTTAATTGATTTTTGGCTATATTTACCAGATATAACTCCAACTACAATAGGTGGATTAATCACTAAAGATGTGGATACAATATTAGATTTCTCTTCAAATGTCTTTATGGGCTTTGGTAAT
>MDSV01000463.1_pt1 | contig 11803 bp, 9 predicted proteins | sample 810851 | NCBI WGS metagenome assembly MDSV01 (sample SAMN05326640, study PRJNA326480) | marine metagenome | isolation source: seawater | place: Atlantic Ocean: North East | collected 2012 | reverse complement strand
GCCTCCTCCTCCCGCTCCGGTGGCTCCTATGCCTCCTCCTCCGGCAGAGATGCCACCTCCTCCCGCTCCGGTGGCTCCTATGCCTCCTCCTCCGGCAGAGATGCCACCAGCGCCTTCCCCTGCGGATCCTTTGCCGCCACCTCCAGCAGAAATTCCAGTTCCAACTCCATTAGTTGCCCCTACAACTGATGTAACAAGTCCTACAGAACCTCAATCTGTTTCCGATAGAATTGATTTGAGTACATTCCGTAGTTCACAATCTTCTTCACAAAATACTGATCAAATGTATGGCCATATCGATCGTATTGCATCAGGAAATGTGGGCACACTTTTAGATCGTTTTTCTAATCGTTTCGGTTCTGATTTGGATAGAGAAATTATCGTTCTTCGAAAGAAAGAACAGCAAGCAATGAGGGAAGTTAAACCTACTATTGAATTAATTTCAGTTCCAGGTCAAGATGAAGAAGATGAACTTGATGAAGAAGAAGATAATGCTGAATTTTCAAAATCCGATCTTAATGAATTGAAAACAAGAATCGAGAATCGAATTCGTCCTCTGAAGAAGAGATTTGATGATGCTAAAAGCAAGAGGAAGACTGCCGAAGTTAGGAAACTGCAACCTGAATTGAAGCAAATGGTCGAAGATCGTAAAATTGTAATTGCTGCATTAGATGGTGATTTAGATTCAGAAGAAATTGAAGACTTATTAGATGAATATCCAGAGGAAGAAGATATCGAAGTTCAAGTAGAAACAGAATCGGATGTGGATTTATCTGATGAAGATAATGAAGACTTTGTTGAATTTGTTGAGTTGGCTAACGAGCTACTAGGGATGATGCCTTCCTCTTTCCAGAAAACTTTCCTTGCAGGCAATAGTTTTGATTTCTACAAACAGGTTTACTCTAAACCTGCTGATACCAATGAAGAAGAAAGATCTAATTTTGTTGATTTGATTAACAATGAATTATCATCCGCTCCGGATGAAGTTCTAGTTAGATTAAAGCAAGATATTGATTTGGCGAGACGAGTCAAAGAACGATATGGATAGTGAATGAAATGGGACTGTTAGATAGGATTGAAGAAGAAGAATCTGTGGAGGAGACTCCAGTTGAGAAACCTAAGCAAGAAAAAGAGAAGAAACCTCGTAGAAGTAGACGGTCTAAGGCTGCTAAGTCAGAGGATACCCCCGTTGCTACTGCTGAAAAACCACGAAAGAATCCAAAGAAATCTAAAAAGCCAAGAGATCGCGTAGATCGTAGTCTTACTGGAGATTTTGAAAAAGCTGGAATGGCTGCATTTTCGTTTAGACGATTGATTGATTTCATCGCTAATATTGGTTGGTCTGTTCCAATTCTTGGATTAACTATGTTCGGCACAAATTCTGATTTCACTTGGTTTCTTCTTGGTGGAATGTGTATTACAGTCTTGAATACGATTGTTCTCCCAGTTCAGTTTGGTCGTACCTTAGGAAATTTCACAACACGTACTGCTTTTGTACGTCATACGGGAAAACAACCTTTTGCAGGTTTTCACTTATTGAAGGCGATGTTCCTACCATTTATCGTAGCAGGATTATTTGGATTACAAATGGCAGTTAGTTATTCTGATGATACCAATATCGTACTACTAATCATCTGTATGGTCTGCCTATTGATTGTGATTGCAGAGATTGTAATTGGAAGGATTAGAAAAGGAGATCGTCAAGGACTATGGGAGTCAGTCTTCCTAGGTGTATATCTGGTCAAGCATGTATCTTCAGGAGAGTCTTCTGGTTGGTTAAAACGTCTTGAGTCATCCGGTGACTTCTTTGAGTCTAAAGGTTGGGGCGTCGACAAAGAAGGCGAAGAATCTGATGAATCTTGATGGCGGTTTAGATGCTATCTGTTCGAGGCCCATTAGATCCTCCTGCTAGTAAGCCATTTTTCAGTAGATATTTTTCATTATTTGTATTAATTTCATCTGGAATTTTACTAATATTAACTGATGATTATAATTACTATATTCTCATTTTCGGAATATTTTTGTTAACTATCTGCTATATCTCATCAATTATTTTCCACAACTTTGTTCGTCCAATCAGAAAGATAAGAAGCCCTACTAATCAATTTAAACAAATAAATTCGTTTTCAAAGAATAATGAATTAGTAGTTCATTTTGAAAAATGGAATGATGGAATTGCCCCATTAATAATTGGAATTCACGGATGGCAATCAGATTCATCGTCAACAGAATATAAAATTCAACCATTTATTGATTCAGGATACCATGCAATTATGATTGATTTACCAGGGCATGGATTATCTGACGGTCTGAAAATTTGGACAGCCATTGAATCTGGACAACGTATTTTATCGATGTTAGAAAATCAAATTAGAAATTGGGATACTTCAAAAATTGATTCAATTGTATTGTTTGGCCACAGTATTGGAGGTTTTCTAGTATTGAGATTTGCAGATAAAATAAATACAATTTTACCTATACCTATATCCAATGTTTATCTTGAATCTCCAATGACTTCGTTTCCCTTGGTATTCAAACAGAGAACTAGAGGTTGGAGATTAATATCTGGATTAATAGCTCAAATAGATCTTAATTGGGCATTTAGAAGAGATGGACCTGATGTCGATATAGTTTGGAACAATTTTGAGGTTCCAGATTGGGGCGTTCCTACTATGCCTGTAAGAATTCTACAGGCGAAAGAAGATATTGCTCTTGATCTAGATCATCTAGATTTACTTCGGCCACATGCAGGGGATGATTGGGAGATAATTATTGATCCTAATCTCAAACATTTCGGGCGAGGGAAAGATAGAGGAAATGCCTCAGAGATTTATTCTAATTGGATTAACGAATAATCATTCATCTTCGTCAACATTTGATTTGTCCTTGGCAAATTGTCGCATATCTTCTCCAACAACTCCTTCTTCGATTCCTTCCATGTCTTTCTCATCAACAATTTCTACACCAAGTATAGTTTCAATGACATCTTCCATTGTGACTATTCCTAATGTGCCTCCAAATTCATCATGTACTAATGCTAATTGTTCTTTCTTCATTAGGAAAATATCGAGCAAGTCATCAAGATTGGTATGTTCTCTAACTTGAATAATCTCACGCATTAAATCACTCATTAGTGCATTGTTTTCATTAGCTGCTGCTTTTCTGTAAATATCACTTCTAAGTACCATGCCTTTTGGTGAATCTGTATCTCCATCGAAAACAGGCAATCTCCCATGGACCATTATTGGATTCTTGTCCATAGCAGCCTGAACTGTATCATCTAGAAGAACAAATGACATTACAGTTCTTGGTGTCATGATATCATTTGCATATTTATCTCGAAGACTCAGAAGATTACGAATAGCTTCTTCTTCATCTGTCTCTATGACTTGTTCGTCTTCAGCGACTTCCACCATTGCAGCGAGTTCATCCCTAGTCACTGCGCTTTCAGACTTCGCAGGGAACATATTTCTCATCCATTCCATTGGGATGACAATAGGAAGAAGAATGAGAATCAAACCTCTTAGAGTGTATGCAGAGAAGACACTGAGGTTTTTCCAATACAAGGCCCCGAGTGTCTTCGGAATAATTTCGGATAGAACAAGGATGCCGAGAGTAAGTACAGCAGATGCTACAGCCATCACCAAAGCCTCTGACTCAGTACCCTCAACCATTGCTGCAACTTCAGCACCGACTCCAAGGGCGCCTACAGTGTGTGCGATTGTATTCAGAGTAAGGATTGCAGTTAGAGGTCGCTCTGGTTCATCCTTGAATCTAGTCCAAAGGTGAGCAACACGACTCCCTTTTTGTTCGAGTACCTTCACGTGTGAAATAGAAGTGCTTAGTAGAACGGCTTCTAAAACACTACATAGGAACGAAGCACCCAGAGCAAGTGTAGCATAAAGAATGAGTAAGGTGTAATCTCCTTCGCTCGATCCAGAGGAGGTTGTGACAAGTAAGGTATTGAAATCCACTTCGGACTCACTCCCAGTTATCATTTTGATCCAAGTGCATGGATAGTTGTGTCATGTGTAGTCTCAGCAGGGGGTACAGGTCTAAAGCATTGGTGAATAACAATGGATACCTAACGCCACATTGAATTGTATGTTATGTCAGGATGTGATATGGCCGGAGAGCATGTTCTAGTTTGTGTGGCATGGCCATATGCAAACGGGCCACTACATCTTGGACATGTTGCAGGTTGTTACTTGCCTCCCGATATTACTGCCCGTTTCGAACGTTCACGCGGAAATCGTGTGCTGATGGTATCTGGTTCTGATGAACATGGAACCCCGATTACCGTTACTGCTGAAATTGAAGGTGTTTCTCCTCAAGAAATTGTTGATAGATTTCATGCGGTAAACACTCAGGCATTGATTGATTTAGGTTGCGTTTGGGAACCAAAAATAGATGCTAGAGGAGTAGAATATGGGGGAGCACTGTTCAATCGAACTTCTGATCCTAGTCATATCAAAAGAGTACAAGAAAATGTCAAGTCTCTATACTCCGCTGGTCTCTTTGAACAGAGGACTATGGAGCAGTATTACGAAGTAAGGGACAATGGTACTGGACGTTTTCTTCCTGATAGATATGTCGAAGGAAATTGCCCCACTTGTAATGCGGAAGGTGCGCGAGGTGATCAATGTGATACTTGTGGTGCTACGTATGAGGCTACAGAATTAATCAATCCAAAATCTAAAATGAACCCTGATGCTAAGATTGAAATTCGACCGACTGAACATTTATTCTACAGATTAGATTTATTTCAATCGTTGCTAGAAAAACATGCTGAAGATAGGTGGCCAGTTTGGAAGAATAATGTCAGAGCAATGACAAAACAGTGGCTGGACATGGGTCTTCGTCCACGCGCTGTAACTAGGGATTTGGAATGGGGTGTCCCATTGCCCTTTGATGATGATCAATTTGATGGTAAGTGCGTTTATGTCTGGTTTGAGGCAGTTCAGGGATACCTTACATGTGCTCAAATATGGTCTGAGAAAATCGCTATTTCACACCCTAATGGCTCCGAATCATGGAAGAATTGGTGGTGTGTAGATGAAGATGGAAATGCCCCTCGTCATCTCTACTTCTTGGGTAAGGACAATATTCCATTCCATACAGTAATTTGGCCAGCATTAATCATGGGATTGAATATGTCCATTAATGGTCTAAAATCACCTCGTTTACCTGAAGCTGGAGATTTACATCTTGAAGATAATGTTCCAGCCATGGAATATCTGATGCTGGCTGGTGGTCAATTTAGTAAATCTAGAAAACATGCAATATGGCTACCATCATTCTTAGAAAAATTCGATCCTGATACCTTGCGTTACGTGTTAACAATCAACATGCCAGAAGCTCATGATACTGATTTTAATTGGTCTGATTTTGTAGAGAAAGTAAACACCGAACTCATTGCTGCGTATGGTAATTTTGTCCATAGAATAATGACACTAGCAGCTCGCTTACCATCGAAAAATGGGTCTTCTCCATTGATTCCATTTGATGACTTATCTCTGAACACTGAACACTCGATTAAATTGGAAGAATTACATTCCTCAATAACTGACTCTCTTGAGCGTCATAGATACAAGGAAGCATTGAGAACAGCTATGTCTGCATCACAATATGGGAACCAAATGATTCAAGCAGCGGCTCCATGGGCACATCTCTCTCCTGACGGTGATGAAATAGAAAGAAAGAAATCTCTCTCAGTTCTTGCTTTTGGCTGGCGAATTGCTCGCTTCCTGTCTATTGTTACACAGCCATTTATTCCATTCAGTGCTCAGAGATTATGGTCGATGATTGGCCAATCTGGAGAAGTCACAGAAGCACCCTGGGATTCAGCAATAGATTGGTCGGTTCCAATGACATGGACTGGAAAAGATGCTCAACCCTTGTTCGAAAGATTAGATTTGGATGAAATATTGTCTAGAGAAGGCACTGTTGCTGATGAACATGTGGAAGATGGAGGTCCTTCTACCCATAGCGTCAAGGGTAGTAGTCGCTCCAAGAAGGATGGTGGTACAGTGAGTAATGAGCCTGAAGGAATTACATTCATCGAATTTGATCAGTTTATGGCAGTAGATATAAAAATTGGAAAAATTGTCAGTGTTGACGATCATCCAGATGCTGACAGACTTTATGTTGTCAAAATTGATGATGGAAGTGTGTCAGGAAGAACCGTATGTGCTGGACTAAAAGATTACTATTCTCCTGATGAGATGATGGGGCTCCATGTGGCATTTGTCGCCAATCTAAAACCTCGCAAACTAAGAGGTGTAATGTCTGAAGGAATGATGTTAGCAGCAGACGATGGTGAAGGTGGAGTCTGTTTACTAACAGTTGATTCTAAAATTAACCCTGGTTCTGAAGTCCGTTAATCCTCAGGTTGATCGAAGAACGACCATTGTTTTTGCACAATTTCTTGATTCGTTTTGCATTTTTGATATTCTGCAATAGGTTCAGCATTTAGTTCTAGAAATTCTTTACCAAATCGAAATGGGCGAAGTATTCGCTCTGCTTGTTCTATTCGACCCATTATCGCAGCACACAACGCCATTGCTTCGGCTGTTGAAAGACGACCTGGCTTGCCCCATGAAACAGGATTTGCAGGAAGAACTAATGGAAGTGTTCTCGGTTTAAGTTTTGTATTTCGAAGTATAGATTCCATTGATGGTACTAATTGTTTCCAACTGCAGTCGAGACCGACAATAGCAGCTCCTCGATCGATAAGAGGAATGTCTTCTGGACCAAGAATAACTCCTGCTGTTGGATCTAAAAGAAACCCTCTACGTGGTGCACGATTAACATGAGGGTGAATAATAGCACAACCTGAGCGCCCCATTGCTCTTGCTGTACATTTTTTGGGATCATCTTGATCTAGATGAATAATGTGCATAGGAATGTCTGTCATGGAATCATTCCTTACGGAGAGCATCTTGGATATAGTCGCCTAGTGTCATCGCTCTACCAGCGCCAGGTCCAACTTGACGTTGTTCGTCAGGACTCCTTTCTATCAATAATTCAATATCTAAGAATCGTTCCAATTTTTTAATCACTGAATCACCCGGATGTTGACCTCTTTCTACACGTTGAATAACATTGATCCGTTCAGAAATAGCCCGTGCTAAATCACGTTGTTCGATTCCTTTCTTCCTTCTTGCGTCAATAACTCTCTGTCCAAAATCGGGAGCTAATTCTTTTTCATCTCTAACCATGATGTCTTTACCGGAACGCCCCATCCCTCCATATCCACCAAATCCTCTGACATTCCCTGGATTGGACGAAGAAGATACTCCTGTAATATTTGGTTTCAGTCCTGCAGCCTTCATGCATCTTTCACATGCCAAAACATCCCGGCCATTTGAAGAAGCACGCTTAGTGGCAACTTTGCTAGACCCACAAATCTCACAACTGCCCATGTTTCTCAACCTTCGGAGTCTACGACCTAATTTTAACCATGTCTTGAAATGAGAAATAATGTACAATGTTTGAATGGCTTAATAATCGTAGTAGTTTAGGGCAGTACATGGGAGAGAGTGGTGCTGAACGTCCACCCGACGAAGAAGGCGAAGGAATCCCTCGATCTGACCGTATCGATATCAAAGAAGTAGATGGACAAGTTCGTGATCTTCGAGAATTCGCTCAAGGCTTACTAACAGACAAGATTTACCTTGAAAATGAGATTGGTCAACTAAAAAAGAGGTCTTCAAGATTAGAAGAAGAGCTACGACACCTACGTAGTCCTCCATTCATTATCGGTAACGTACAAGATGTCCTAGACGATGATAGAGCAATTGTTCGTTCTTCAAATGGAACAGTTTTCCTAGTTTCGAGAAATCGTCGACTTCCTGAAGCGGAATTACGTCCAGGTACACGTGTTGCACTTAATCAAGATAGTTTGTCAATAATTGATGTTCTTTCTGATGCCCACGATCCATTGGTCGCAGCGGCCGAAATAATCGATACTCCAGGAGTTGATTATGATGACATGGGTGGTCTTGACGAACAAATTGAGCGTCTCAAAGAAGCGATAGAATTACCTCTATTGAAACCTGAAGCGTTCGAAGAATTTGGAATTACGCCACCTAAGGGTGTTTTGTTATGTGGCCCTCCAGGTACTGGTAAAACAATGTTAGCAAAGGCTGTAGCCACTCAAACACAGGCAACATTCCTCGGTATGGTAGGGAGCGAACTTGCTCAGAAGTACATCGGAGAAGGTGGAAGATTAGTTAGGGAATTGTTTGATTTAGCTAGACAGCGTTCTCCGGCTATTATATTCATTGATGAAATTGATGCAATAGGAGCAAAGAGGTTGGATGCAGCAACGAGTGGTGATAGAGAAGTACAAAGAACATTGATGCAATTACTAGCTGAAATGGATGGATTTTCAGAAGTCCCTGATGTGAAGATTATTGCCGCTACCAACCGTCCTGAACTTCTTGATGAAGCACTGCTGAGACCTGGTAGATTCGATAGAATAATTGAGATCCCACTACCTGATGAAGAGGGGAGAAAGGCTATTTTGAAACTACATCTAGGTAGCATGCCATTAGAGAAGGGAGTCAAAATTAAATCTCTTATTGATTCTACTGAAGGATTTAGCGGAGCTGAGATTAAGGCATTGAGTTTAGAAGCAGGGATTCGAGCCATCAAGGACGGAAGAAAGAAAGTGAGTTCTGAAGATTTGTCCAGTGCAGTTGAGATTGTTAAGAAAAATAGGAATAAATCTTCAGATTCTGACCAGATTCATTATGGTTAACGGTCTCATTCATGAGCCGTTCACAGTTTCGATAAACATGGTTGAACCCTTGGTTGAGTGTGTGCCTAATTTTTCTGAAGGTAAAGACGTTGAAATCATTAATGCAATTACTAATGCGATGGTCGAGATTGATGGAGTTACTTTGTTAGATGTAGATATGGGTGCTGATTTCAATCGAACTGTAGTAACTATTGTCGGTCCTCCTTCATCAGTTTTAGAAGCAGCAATTGTTGGAACTGAAGTAGCACTTGACTTGATTGATATGAGCACTCATTCAGGAGAACATGCAAGAATGGGGGCAGTAGATGTTGTACCCTTTATCCCCATTAGCGATGTGACTATGGAAGAATGTGTTGAACTTTCTATTCAATATGCAGAAGAAGTTTCATCTCGATACGATTTGCCAATATATCTCTATGCTGAGGCAGCACGAAATTCAGATAGAATTCGATTGCCTGATATACGTCGTGGTGAATATGAAGGATTTTCTGATAAAATAAATGAGGATAATTGGCGTCCTGATTTCGGTCCTTCGATTTTCAATCCCAAGTGGGGAGTTACAGCAACTGGGGCTAGAAATATATTGATTGCGTACAATGTTAATCTAGATACTGATGATAAAATTTCAGCAAATCGAATTGCAGGTAAAATTCGAACTAGTGGGGTGTTGAAGAAAGATGAAAATGGAAATAAGATGTTTGATGAAGATGGAAAGGCACTCCGTATTCCTGGGAGATTTGATGCGCTTCAAGCTGCAGGGTGGATGTACAATGATCAAACTGCACAAGTTTCGATGAATTTACTAGATTATGTTAAAACGTCATTACATGCAGTCACAGAAGCTATTTCTGCTGAGGCCTATGAAATGGGATTAACTACTACTGCTGGAGAATTAGTTGGATTAGTTCCATTGAATGCAATGACAGATGCTGGAAGATATTATTATGGAAATGATGCAGATGTTGAAATTTTAGTTCAATCTGCAATTTCTGGACTTAAATTAGATGTTTTAGAACCGTTTAATCCTAAAGAGAGAATTATTGAATGGGCTGCAGGTGATGAATGATGACTAATTTTGGAGAAATGACATTGAACGAATTTTGTTCTGTACTATCTTCTGAAAAGCCTACTCCTGGCGGTGGTTCAGCCTCAGGTGTCGCTCTTTCACAAGCCGGAGCATTGGCATGTATGGTAGCAAATCTGACTATTGGTAAAGATAGATATTCTTCTGGCTGGGAAGCAGCTGAAATAGCCTTGATTGTAGGCAATAAAGCAGTAGAAATGGGTAATTTATTAGCAGATGAAGATGCTGCAGGATATGATGCAGTTGTTGCTGCTTTTCGCATGCCTAAAGGTACTGAAGATGAACGCGAAGACAGAAAATCAACCATTCTAAATGCCTCAATTAATGCTGCTAAACCTCCATTGAAAATTGCTGAATTATCTTTAGAATTATTGCGTGCTCTTCCATTATTAGCATCCTTAGGTAATTCTAATGCAATTACAGATGTGGGTGTCTCAGCATTGTTATCAAGTGCAGCATGTAAAGGAGGATTGTTTAACGCTGAAATCAATATTGTTGGAATGAAAAACCAAATTGCTGAAGAAATGCATAATTCGATATTATCAATGAGAGAAGAATGTAGTAAGATATCTCGAGAAGTTATGCATCTTGTTCACGATTCTCTTTCTGATTGAGAAATACCATATCGTAGTCCTTCAACCGGTAAGCATGGATGTGGACCTCTCGTCCCTGACAGTTGGGATTCCATCTGAGATTCCTCCTCCTAAGGAATTAGACTTTACAGTGGACCATGCTCCATCTCGTAGACATATTTTAGATCATGAAGAGGAACGTCTTGCATTGAGAAATGCCCTAAGATATTTCCCAAAATCATGGCATCATGAATTGGCGTCTGAATTTCTGAGTGAATTGAGAAATTATGGTCGGATTTACATGCACAGATTTAGGCCCACAGAAGTCCCTATGAAAGCGTATCCAATCGAGTCATATCCTGCTAAATCTAAGCACGCTGCTGCAATCATGTTAATGATTCAAAATAATTTAGATCCTTCTGTGGCTCAATTTCCTCATGAACTAATTACCTATGGGGGTAATGGGGCAGTATTCCAAAATTGGGCCCAATATCGTTTAGCAATGAAGCATTTGTGTGAAATGAATGATGAGCAGACTTTAGTGATGTATTCTGGACATCCTCTGGGGTTATTTCCTAGTAACAAAAGTGCTCCTCGCGTCGTGGTAACAAATGGAATGGTTATTCCAAATCATAGTACTAAAGATGACTACGATCGAATGAATGCATTAGGAGTCAGCCAGTATGGGCAAATGACCGCTGGTTCATACATGTATATTGGGCCCCAAGGAATAGTTCATGGTACAACGATTACTGTCATGAATGCAGCCCGATTGTATCTCAATCTATCTCCAAATTCTGACCTTACTGGGCTCAGATTTGTCACTAGTGGGTTGGGGGGCATGTCAGGAGCTCAGGCTAAAGCAGCAGTAATTGCTGGTGCTGCATGCATTGTAGCAGAGTCTAATCCAATAGCTGCAGAGAAACGATGTTCGCAAGGTTGGGTTGATATTCTTCATTATGATGTCGATCAAGCGATTGATGAGATGATTAATGCTAGTAATTCAAAACAGCCGATTTCCATTGGTTATGTAGGTAATATTGTTGAATTATGGGAGCGACTTGCTGATAGAGAAGTTGAAGTCCATCTTGGGTCCGATCAAACCTCTCTTCATAATCCGTTTCAAGGTGGATACTTCCCTGCTGGATTATCATTTGAAGAATCGTCAATTATGTTGAGTGAAGATCCTCAAAAATTCCGCGAAGAAGTTCAATCCTCGTTAAGGCGTCATGTATCAGCAATCAATAGAATGTCGGAAAAGGGTATGTTCTTTTGGGATTACGGAAATGCATTCCTCTTAGAAGCAGGTAGAGCAGGTGCAGATGTATTTTCTTCTGATGGGAATTCATACAGATATCCGTCGTACGTCGAGGATATCATGGG
>MDSV01218395.1_pt1 | contig 11804 bp, 8 predicted proteins | sample 810851 | NCBI WGS metagenome assembly MDSV01 (sample SAMN05326640, study PRJNA326480) | marine metagenome | isolation source: seawater | place: Atlantic Ocean: North East | collected 2012 | reverse complement strand
TCGGTTGCCCTGCATCAAGCCTGCGGGTTCAAGGTCGTCGGGGTGCAACAAGAGGTCGGCCGCAAGTTCGGGCGCTGGCTCGACGTCACCGTCATGCAGCACATGCTCTGACCGGCCGATATGCGCCGGCGTTCGCCCGAGCCCGCTGCCGACCTTGACCGAAAATGGCAAACGGCCCGGTGTCGAAACACCGGGCCGTTTGTCCATGGTGGGCCGGGAAGGATTCGAACCTTCGTAGGCGAAGCCGACGGGTTTACAGCCCGTTCCCTTTGGCCGCTCGGGCACCGACCCGTGGACGGGCCACAACTGTACCGGCCAAGGGCAGCTCTGCGACCTCGTCGTTGCGGAAGGGAGAGCGTTCGGTCGACGGCACCGCCGTAGTACCGTCGGCGCCATGCCGACATTCGACGTGGTTTCAGAAGTTGACATGCAAGAAGTCCGTAACGCGGTCGACCAGGCGGCTCGTGAAGTCAGCCAGCGATTCGACTTCAAGGGCACCGACAGCTCGGTCGAGCTCGGCGATGACGAGATCAAGCTGGCGTCGTCATCGGAGGATCGCCTCGCTGCGCTCCGGGTCGTGCTCGAGGAGAAGTTCGCCAAGCGCAAGGTCTCGATGAAGGTGCTCGACTACGGCACGGTCGAACCGGCATCCGGTGGGTCGGTTCGCCAGACGGTCAAGCTCCAGGCCGGCATCAACGCCGACAAGGCCAGGGAACTCAACAAGTTCATCAAGGGGCTCGGCCTCAAGGGCGTGCAGTCCTCGACCCAGGGAGAACAGCTCCGGGTGAGCGGCAAGAAGCGCGACGACCTTCAGGCCGCAATCGCTGCGTTGAGGGAGCAGGACTTCGGCATTCCGCTGCAGTTCAACAACTTCCGGGACTGACCCGACCGGCTCCACCACGCCGCCGACGGGCAACGAGCCCCTCCCGTCCTCTCGGTGCGGGGTCGCATCCGAGACGAATCAGAGGTTCAGACTCCGCAGCCGGGCGATCCGGTCGTCGGTCGACGGGTGGGTGCTGAAGAGCTTGCCGAAACCGCCGCCCTGACCGCCGCGGGCCTGGGCCTTCAGGGGGTCGATGATGTAGTTGCTCGCCTGGTTGGGGTCGACGGCCGCCGGGATGCGGTTGGCGTAGGACTCGAGCTGCTGCAGCGCCTGGGCGAGAGGTTCGCCCGTGCCGAGCAGCCTTGCCGCCGACTCGTCGGCCTGGAACTCACGGCTACGACTCACGGCGGCCTGGATGAGCATCGCCGCGATCGGGGCGAGCAGCGCGAAGGCGAGCTCACCGATCGGGTTGCGATCGCGGTTGTTGCCGCCGAGCAGCGCCCCCCACATCACCATGCGGGCCGCGAAGGTGATCCCCATGCCGATGGCGGCAGCTACCGATCCGATGAGGATGTCGCGATTGCGGATGTGGGCGAGTTCGTGGGCGAGTACGCCGCGTACCTGCTCCCAGCTCATCGCCTGGAGCAGCCCTTCGGTCACGGCGACGGCAGCGTTGTTGGGGTTGCGGCCAGTGGCGAAGGCGTTCGGCTGTTGGCTGGGCGTGATGTACAGCCTCGGCATCGGCATGTTCGCCCGAGCGGTGAGATCTTCCATGATCTCGTAGTACTGCGGCATCTGTTCCCAGGAGACGGGAACGGCCCGTGCTGACTTGATGGCGAGCTTGTCGCTGAACCAGTACGAGCCTCCGACCATCACGAGGCCGAGGATCAGGCCGATGGCGAGGCCCCCGGAGCCGCCGAGCACGCCGCCCGCGACGATGACAAGGCCGCCCATGGCAGCGAGAAGGGTGAAGGTCTTTGCGGTGTTGATCATGATCCCCCCGTTGAACGATTCAGACCGCCGCGAAATTCCGCGTCCGGCTGTCGTTGATCGATCGGGTGGCTTGAGCCGAGCCCGCACTGATGCGACGCTCGTCGTATGGCGATCACCGAGTATCAGCTCTCCGACCGGTTCCTGAAGGACGACGGTCGCGTCTTCCTGACGGGTGTGCAGGCCTTGGCGCGACTGCCGATCGAGCAAATGCGAATCGACAAGCGCAACGGACTCACGACCGCTGCGTTCGTTTCCGGCTACCCCGGCTCGCCCCTCGGCGGCTTCGATATGGAGCTCGAAAAGGCGCTGCGGGTGGCGACCGATGTCGACGTCGTGCTCCAACCGGCCGTCAACGAAGAACTCGGCGCAACCGCCGTGATGGGGAGCCAGCTCGCGACCGAACAGCCCGACGCGACCTACGAGGGGGTCCTGGGCATCTGGTACGGCAAAGGCCCGGGTATCGACCGAGCGGGCGATGCTCTCCGCCACGCGAACTTCACCGGCACCTCATCGAAGGGCGGGGCGATCGCCCTCGTCGGCGACGACCCTGCGGCGAAGTCATCGACGATTCCGTCGTCGTCTGACGCCACGATCTCCGACCTCCACATGCCACTCTTCTACCCGGGCGACGTGCAGGAGGTCGTCGACCTCGGCCGTCACGCCGTGGCCCTCAGCCGCATGACCGGTCTCTGGACCTCGATGAAGATCGTCTCCCCTGTCGCCGACGGCTCTGGCACGGTCGATCTCGGCCTCGATCGGGTCGAGATCGTCACCCCCGATCTCTCGATCCCCGGCGACCCGAACGGCACGATCTACGAGCCGCGACCCGAGGGGCGTCTCCTCACTCCGAAGACGCTCGAACTCGAACGTGACTTCCGCACGATCCGGTTGATCCTTGCCCAGCGCTACGCGACGGCGAACAAGCTCAACCACGCCACCGCCGATCCGAGCGACGCGTGGATCGGGCTTGTCGCCACCGGCTACACGCACCGCGAGCTTCTCGAGGCCCTTCGCCGACTGGGGCTGCCGACAACGGCCGATATCGAGGCCGCCGGCATCCGGCTGCTCCACACGCAGATGCCGTTGTCAATCGACCCGAACAACATCCGCAACTTCGCTCGCGGGCTCGACGAGATCATCGTCGTGGAGGAGAAGAACCCGACGCTCGAGTGGCTCGTGAAGGACGCGCTCTACGGCGGCCCTCACCAGCCCCGTGTCGTCGGCAAACGCCATGAGGACGGCCGCCCGCTGATGGCCGAACACGGCATCCTCGACGCCGGCGCGATGGTCACGGGGCTGCGGGAACGGCTCAGTGCGCGCATCGCCGACCGGCTTGCTCCTCCGACACCACCGAAGCGGGAAAAGCAACTGCTGCCGCTCTCGGTCGATCGCTCGCCGTACTTCTGCTCAGGATGTCCCCACAACCGTTCGACCAAGGTCCCCGACAACACTCTTGTCGGGGCCGGCATCGGCTGCCACGGCATGGTCCTGCTCATGGACGACAGCAAGGTCGGCGACATCGCCGGCATCACCGCCATGGGAGCCGAAGGTTCGCAGTTCATCGGTATGGCCCCGTTCGTTGAACGTGAGCATTTCATCCAGAACATCGGCGACGGCACCTTCTTCCACTCCGGCCAACTCGCGATCCAGGCATCGGTCGCGGCGGGGATGAACACGACCTACAAGCTCCTCTACAACGGCACGGTCGCCATGACCGGCGGCCAGGACGCTGTCGGCGGCCAGACCGTTCCCGAAATCGCCACCGCGCTGCTCGCTCACGGCGTCGCCGAGGTGCTCGTCACCACCGATGATGTGAGCGCCTATCGCGGCGCCGAGATGCCGGTCGGCCCGAAAGGCCCGATGAAGGTCTGGGACCGCGACCGGGTGGTTGAGGCACAGGAGTACCTCGCCACCATCCCTGGTGTCACCGTGATGATCCACGACCAGGCATGCGCAGCCCAGGCTCGCCGTCTCCGCAAGCGCGGCCTCGTCGAGACTCCGCCCTACCGGATCACGATCAACCACCGCATCTGCGAAGCGTGCGGCGACTGCGGCGCCGTGTCGAACTGTCTGTCGGTGCAGGCGATCGACACCCCGCTCGGCACCAAGACCACGATCGATCAGTCGAGCTGCAATCTCGACTACTCGTGCCTGGAGGGCGACTGCCCCAGTTTCATCCAGATCACGCCCAATCCGAAGGCCGAGAAACACGCGGGCTCGGGTGCCGTCATCGGCGATCTCCCCGATCCCGACCTCATCGTCCCACCAGGCTCGCTCGACCTGCGAATGGTCGGGATCGGCGGCACCGGTGTCGTCACCGTCGCCCAGATCGTCGCCACGGCTGCGATGCTTGACGGCCTGCACGTGCGCGGGCTCGACCAGACCGGCCTCTCGCAGAAAGCCGGACGTGTGAGCGGCGACCTCCGCATCACGACCGACGCGCCGGCGCCATCGAACCTGATCGGCGATGAGGGCGCCGACGTCATCATCGCCTTCGACCTGCTGGGTGCCGCCAGCCCCGCCTCGCTCTCGGCGGGCGACCCGACCCGCACGGTGCTGATCGGTTCGGCGAGCGAGACGCCCACCGGGTCGATGATCGGCAAGCCCGAGGTTGCGTATCCGGAAGTCGACGAACTGCGGACCCAGGTCGCGGCGGCGACGCTGACCGAGCGCAACCGCTACGTCGACGCGGCGGGCATCACCGAACAACTGCTCGGCTCGGCGGCTTCGGCCAATATCTTCCTCCTCGGTTTCGCCTACCAGCACGGTGTGTTGCCGATCGCCGGGACGGCGATCGAGGAGGCGATCCGCCTCAACGGTGTCGCAGTCGAGGCCAACCTGACCGCCTTCGCCGCTGGCCGGGCCGAGGCGGTCTCGGCTGGCACCGTCGTGGCGCACGCAGACAGCCCGCAGGTTCACGTGCCGGCACTACCGGAGAAGCTCGCCACTCGGGTCGACGAACTCGGTGCCGACATCGCACTCCGAGCCGCCGACCTGCTCGCCTACCAAAGTGCTGCACTCGTCGGCCGGTACCTCGACCTGGTCGAACGAGCCGCCGCACTGGGCGACGCATCGTTCACCGAGGCGGTCGCCGTCAGCCATCACCTCCTCCTCGCCTACAAGGACGAGTACGAGGTCGCTCGCCTCCTGACCGGTCCTGAGGCGACCGCCGCCATCACTGCCGCCGGTGGGGCCGGGGCCAAGGCCTCGTGGAAACTGCATCCGCCGATCCTCAAGTCACTCGGCATGAAGCGAAAGATCACCGTCTCCACCCGCGTCGGCGTGCCGATCATGAAGGTGCTCGCAAACGGCAAGCGCCTTCGAGGCACCGTCCTCGACCCCTTCGGCCGCACCCAGATGCGAAAGCTCGAGCGCGAACTGATCGACATCTTCGAATCATCGATCGACACCGTGCTAGCTCGCGTCGCTGCCGGAACCATGACGATCGACGAGGCGACCGACATCGCCTCGTTGCCACAGGCCGTTCGCGGTTACGAAGACCTCAAGATCGAGCGAGCCGGCATCTACCGCTCCAAGCTTGCCACTGCACTGGGCTGATCGGCGCTGACAGCCATTATCAGCTGACTTGGACCAGCGGCCTGCGTTTGTCGACCGCAGCCACGGCAATCACCGCTGCGACAAATGCAACTGCTGGCCCAACCCAGCGGACTGAACCGCCACCGATGAGCGCCGCCATGACCGGACCGATCGCAACCGAGATACCCATAACGAGCGACATCGATCCCATGCCCTGACCGAGCCGGTCAGATGGGAAGATCTCGCTGGCATGGATGCCCTGGATCGGTGACATGGCCCCAATTCCAATTCCACCGATCACGACGTAGCCGAGGCCGACAAGCGGATTTCCGCTAAAGCCCAGGAAGCCCACACCTAATGCGATAGCGGCGTACGAAAGCCGGAGCGCCCGAGCTGAACCGACCCGTTCGACGATCCAGATCACCGGGAGTCGCCCGATGAACTGTGCAGTTCCTCGAGCACCCGCCAGCCACGCAGCCGTGGCGAGCGAGAGGCCCGCCGACGTCATGATCGTCACCTGGTAAACGAGCACGATGCCGATCGTGATACCGATGGCGAAGCTTGCGATCGCATGTCGTCGAGCGGAAGGGTCGTTCAGGAACGCCAAACCGCGGCTCGGCGTCTGCTCAGTCTCAGACGTCGGTGTCGTGGGAAGCGCAACTGCCAGGCCAACGAGCGCTACGCCAGCGATAACCCCGAGAACGCGCATCGTGAGGCGCCAGTCGCCGGTCTCAACGAGAGCAGCCGTGAACGGGATGTAAATCGTCGACGCAAACGCGCCCCAAAGCGTGAGCACACCGACCGAGCGAGCTGGTGCTCGAGGCGCGTAGCGGACAGCCAGCGTCTGAGTCACGTGGTAGAAGGCAAAGGCACCTAGCGCCGCACCACCCGCCGAGGTGCCACCAATGAAGACCGCAAGAGAGTCAGTGGTTGAGGCCAGCCCAAACCCGACGGCCCCCACGACACCAGTCGCTGCGAGAGCTGGCCGAAACCGCTGGAGGTCGATCAGCTTTCCAGCAACTGGAGCCACGGCTGCGCCGAGCAGGCCGGTTGCACTAAACGACCCAACGATCCACGCCTCGGACCAGCCGGTGTCGTCGAGGATGGGATCAAGGAGCACGCCGAACGCGTAAAACCACGTCCCGTAGCCAACAATCGTGAGCAGGCCGAGCAGCGAGACCGGCATCCAGGGGAACGGCGGGCTCGGTGCCTTCGTCATCGGTACTCGACGGACTCCGAAGCGCGGTCGCCGTAGTAACCCGACGGGATGTAGAGCGTCGGGATCCCAAGGCCCCGCATCATTTCGACATTACGCGGGTCGTCATCGGCGCACAGTTGGATCTCCGCACCGGCCGCCCGCAGGAGTTCGAGTTGGCCGGCTTTCCACGTGGTGCTGGGCGCACCCTGGCGAGGGCCGCGCAGGATCAGCCAGTCATGACGGATGTTGTTCGTCGTGAGCCAGCTGATGGTGGCGTCACGGATGTCGTCGATGCGGGCGGTGAGGATCACCAGACAGACCGCAGGCGACACCGATGCCGCGAGCGCCCGCCCGTGGGCGATGACGGAGTCGTCGACGCATGCGTGGAAGAAGCCGGTCCAGTCCTTGTCCTTCGACGCCTCGGCCGCGAGATAGTGCTGGCGATGGGCGGCATCGGAGATGACACCGTCGAGATCGAGCACGACGGTCGGGCCGCCGATCGATCGGCCGGTGTTCGAGATCCAGTTGTCGGGATGATCCATGAGCACGCCGGGGCTCAGTCCTCGTCGTTGTCGGCGGCGCCTTCGGCGATCGCCGACACGACGCCCGGATCGGCGAGGGTCGTGGTGTCGCCCAGGTCGCGGCCGTCGGCGACATCGCGCAGCAGGCGGCGCATGATCTTGCCGGAACGGGTCTTCGGCAGGTCAGGCACGAGGAACACGGCTTTCGGACGGGCGGTCGGGCCGAGCTTCTTCGACACGTGCTGGCGGATCTCTTCGCGGAGTTCGTCCGACGCCTCGGCTGATCCGACCAGGATCACGTATCCGACGATCGCCTGACCCGTGACATCGTCGGTGGCCCCGACGACCGCCGCCTCGGCGACGGCCTCGTGGTCGACGAGCGCCGACTCGACCTCGGCGGTGGAGATGCGGTGACCCGACACGTTCATGACGTCGTCGACGCGACCGAGTAGCCACAGGTAACCGTCGGCATCGATTCGGCACCCGTCACCTGCGAAGTACCGGCCTTCGTGCTCGGACCAGTAGGTGTCCTTGTAGCGCTCGGGATCACCCCAGATACCGCGAAGCATGCCGGGCCACGGGCGGGTGAGCGTGAGGTAGCCACCACCCTCCTCGACTGTGTTGCCCTGGTCGTCGACGACCTCGGCGAACACGCCCGGAATGGTCTGGGTGGCCGAGCCCGGTTTGGTGGTGGTGACGCCCGGGAGCGGCGTGATCATGTTGCCGCCGGTCTCGGTCTGCCACCAGGTGTCGACGATCGGGCACGACTCGGCGCCGATGTGTTCGTGGTACCACATCCACGCTTCGGGATTGATCGGCTCGCCGACGGTGCCGAGCACGCGCAGGGTTGAGAGATCACGACCAGCCGGCCACTCCGGACCCCACTTCATGAAGGTCCGAATGGCGGTCGGGGCGGTGTAGAGCTGGGTGACGCCGTAACGCTCGATGATGTCCCAGAGACGATCTTTCTTCCACGCAGCCCGGTCGCCCTCTCGCTCTTCGGGGCGGGGCGTGTCCGGGGTGCCCTCGTACATGACCGACGTGGCTCCGTTCGTGAGCGGGCCGTAGACGATGTAACTGTGGCCGGTGACCCAGCCGATGTCGGCGGCACACCAGTACACGTCGGTTTCGGGCTTGAGGTCGAAGACGTACTTGTGGGTGAACGCCACCTGGGTGAGGTACCCGCCGGTGGTGTGCATGATGCCCTTGGGCTTCGCCGTGGTGCCCGAGGTGTAGAGGATGTAGAGGAGCTGCTCGGAGTCCATCGGCTCGGCAGGGCAGTCGGCCGAGGCGTCGGCCATGAGGTCGTGCCACCAGTGATCGCGGCCGTCGACCATCTCGGGTCCGGTGTTGCAGCGGTTGACGACAACGACGTTTTCAACGGTCGGCGCGCCGACATCCAAGGCTGCATCGACGTTGGGTTTGAGGGCGGAGGGCTCACCTCGGCGATAGCCGGCGTCGGCGGTAATGACGAGCTTGGCTTTGGCGTCTTCGCAACGATCGGTGATGGCGTCGGGTGAAAAGCCGCCGAAGATCACCGAGTGGGCGACCCCGATGCGGGTGCAGGCGAGCATCGCGATCGGGAGCTCAAGCACCATCGGCATATAGATGGCGACGCGGTCCCCCTTTTCGAGGCCCAAGCCCTTGAGCACGTTGGCGAACTTCTGCACGTCGGTGAGCAGTTCGGCGTAGGTCATCGTGATCGTGTCGCCGGGCTCACCCTCCCAGTGGAACGCGACCTTGTCGCCTTTGCCGGCCTCGACGTGGCGATCCAGGCAGTTGTAGGAGAGGTTGAGCTCACCGCCGATAAACCATTTCGAGAACGGCAACTCCCACTCGAGCACGGTGCCGAAATCCTTGTGCCAAGTCAGCAACTCACGGGCCTGACGGGCCCAGAAGGCCTCGTAGTCGGCCTCGGCCTCGTCCCACATCGAACGGTCGTTGGCGTTCGCCTGCGCCACGAACGCTGCGGACGGCGGGAACCGCCGGTCTTCGCTCTCGAAAATCTCGATCGAACCTTCGGCCACGGTGGCTCCCCCCTGGATGAATGGCGCTGGGCTGAAGGTCAGACAGTACCCGAGCTGTTCCGGTGGCACCGCAGAGGCCTGCACCGAAGGATCCGCCCACACATCATCCCGTGAGAACCGACGACACCTCCGAATCAGCACGCGGCTCCCCCTCGATCACAACCCCGCCCGAGGCCGATGCAGCGACGATGTCGGGCTGGAGCATCGCCGTGACAAGTTCGTTGGCGAGGGTGGCGGATGTGGCTGCGAACCACATCGGAACCAGCAACGGATACCGCTCTCGGTCGTCAGGGGCGATGCACGGTGCGCCGACACTGGTCGCAACACAGCGCGCAGAGAGGCCGACATCAGCGGGCGTAAGCGCCGAGTAGGCGATCGTGTTGCCGGCAGCGACCGCTGCTCGGATGGCATCCGGGCCCAGGGCGAGGACCACCCGATCCGGCGATGGAGATTCGTTCGACAGCAGCTCGTGGAGCACCCACTCCCACTCGGCCTGATCCGTACCCACGGCCGTATGGGGAGGTCGGCCGATGTCGACAAACACGCCGCGGAGGAGATCGAGATCCAGGGGTGGAACGTCGTCCGACGCGTAGAGGTACACCGCCCGGGTGCCGATCGCTTGCGCCTCGAGCGCACACGGCACGTTCGGGGCGGCCAGCGCGAGATCGAACAAAGCGCCGCCGACGCCCTGATCGAGTGCGTCACACAGTCCTCGTCCGTCACCCGGGCGAACATCCCATCGCCCTTCACTCGCTGCTGCCATCGCCTCGAGCGACGCCTCCATCCCGAACGGGAAACCGAAGAAGGTCACGTCGACCGTCGGATCGATCAGCGCGAGTTCGACCTCGGTCGTCGTCGGGGCGACCATCTGCGGCGGCGCCGAGAGGGTCGGACGTTCACCGGATCCGCAGGATGAGGCGAACGTCAACGCAACGAGAAGCGGGGCGAAGCGCATGGACGACACAGATGGAGTGTGACCCTCATGCCGTTCCTACGAGAAGGCGGTCACCGCGCAGCGACCGGGAGGTACACGGTCATCGTCGTGCCCTGCTGCAGAAGCTCAAGATGCGAACCGGCTTCTGGGCGTCAGTGGGCGAAGAACGCCTGCCAGCTGGGGAGGGCCTGCGGATGCGTGCCTCGGCCGATCTGGCGGCTAGGCCAGTCAGCGTCGGGCTGCTCGAGCGGGTTGTGCTCGAGCTCCGTGCCGTAGACGAGGAAATGCGTCCGGTTGGCGCCGAAGTACCAGCGCCCGTCACGTCGTTCGTAGACGTCGTGGTACTGGATGGCGTGGTTGATCCACCGCTCGCTGTCGGGACCGCCGTCTTGGATCTCGGCCTTGCAGTACAAGACGCCAGTGGCCGATTCGCCGTCGTCGGCCAGCACGATGTGGTGGGTGCCGATGTTCAAAAAGGTGACGCCCACCGTGCGAAGTGCGTCATTCATCAACTGGTGAAGTTGATCACGACCAAAGAGCGTCGAACTGATGCGGACATCGGGCACATAGAGCTCCACCAGCGCGTCGACGTCCTTCGCATCAGTGAAGAAGGCGTAGGCGGCGGCGAGTTGGCGGATCTCGGCGTATGCCAATGCTCGTTCGGCAGCGTCCATCTTGCGGATGGTACGGCGCTGCGGGGACCATCGCGGGATGCGCACCCGTTTCGTCCTGGCCGCCCTCGCACTCATCGCAGCCGGTTGCGGGGGTGGGAACACCGACGAGACCACCGCCACGACAACGACAGCAGCACCGACGACCACAACGGCGACCCCCACCACGACCGACGCCACCGTCCCATCGACCGACGCACCGACGACCACGACCATTGCGTCCGAACCCGTGATGTTCACCGAACGTGGGCCGTACGGCGTCGGCATCGCAACCCTCAACCTCGGCGACCGTCTCGCCGACGTCTACTACCCGGCGATTCCTGAACTCGACGCCCAGACGGAGATCTTCGATTCGCTCTCGGTCTTCCCTGAGGAGCTCCAGGTGTTCATTCCCGACGAACTCACCGGCGAGTTCGACACCACGGCGTATCGGGATGCACTGGTCGTCAACGACGAGCAGGCGTTCCCGGTGCTGGTGTTCAGCCACGGCTTCGGAGGGTTCCGGCAGACGTCGACGTTCCACCTCAGCCATGTCGCCTCGTGGGGGTTCATCGCCGTCACCACCGACCATCTCGAGCGAGGCATCGCCGCTCAGGCCACGGGCACGCTCGGCGGAGGGGCCGAGAACCAAGACGTACTCGACGTCCTCAACAGTCTTGATGCGCTCGCCGCCCACCCCGAGCTCGGCCCGGTGAGTGACCTCGACCGGGTTGCGATCACCGGGCACTCGGCCGGCGGTGGCACGTCGGGCCGTGCGGCGGCAGAAAACGTCATCGACGCCTACATGACGATTGCCGCGGGCACGCCGCAGACGGTGATTCAGAAGCCGGCGGTCGTGTTCATCGCTGAGAACGACAAGACCGTCGCACCGGAACGGAGCTACGGCCTGTTCGAGCAGCTCGAAGACGCACTCCTTGTGAACATTGCCAATGCGGGCCACAACAGCTTCACCGACTCCTGTGCGGGCATCTACGACCTTGGCGGTCTCGGCATGCTCGAGGCACTCATCGGTGCCGAACAGGTGGCCCGGGGCGAGGATGGCTGCAAGGAGCCGGCGATCCGGCCCGAACTCGCGTACGACGTGCTTAACCACTACACGG
>MDSV01214931.1_pt1 | contig 11804 bp, 9 predicted proteins | sample 810851 | NCBI WGS metagenome assembly MDSV01 (sample SAMN05326640, study PRJNA326480) | marine metagenome | isolation source: seawater | place: Atlantic Ocean: North East | collected 2012 | reverse complement strand
TACCATCGGCGCAGAAAGGCTTGACTTCCGAGTTCGGAATGGGATCGGGTATAACACTTTCGCAATAATCACCGGCAAAAGGTTTATAAACATTTAATATGAATTGTAAACTACCAAAAAATATTGATTTATCTAGTTTATTAGAAATGTATGATTTGTGGAAAAAAATTTAAAAAGTTATAAAGAATTGGTTATTAAATGAGTACTTTAAAATTTTTAAAAGACAAATATTATCTAAATTCGAGTATTCTATATTTTAAATCAAATTTCGAAAAAAGACTTAAATTTATAAAAAAAAAAATTTTTTTATTTAAAGAGATTGCAAATTTTATTAATAATTGTCTAGACACCTCAAAAAATGTTTTTATTTTTTGTGCTGGAAATTCAATATTAAGTAAAAATATTAAATCTAATAAAATATTTGTTAAAGAGATAGATGAAAAATACGAGATAAATTACAACGAAAATATAAATTATATAAATGAAAATACTGAAAATATTATATCTGAATGTGATTCAATAATAATTTCAGATATAGAACACCAATCAAATCCTACATATAATTTATTTAATTTATCTAAAATTATCAAAGATGACGCAAAAATAATTATTATATCCAGAAATTTAATATGGATGATTTTAATAAAAATATTAAAGTTTTTTTTCAATTTTTCCCCACAAAAAAATAATTTTTTGCCATCTTCTTACCTGGAAAATTTATACTCAAGTTGTAATTTGGAAATAATTAGAAAAGAAAAAATTATAGCTCTTCCGGTTTATATTCCTTATATTACTAATCTAATAAATAGATTATTTAGATTACCAATACTCAATATTTTTTGCTTATCAAGTATAACAATTTTAAAAAAAATTAATCGAGATTTCCCAGATAAAAAAGAGATGAAAGTTTCTTTTATTATCCCGTGTAAAAATGAAGAAAATAACATAAAGACATTTGAAAAAGAAATTAAAGAGAATGATCAATCAAATGAATACTTATTTGGAGACGACAACTCATCAGACCAAACTGTTAAGGAAATTGATAAGTTATCTGAAAAATTAATTGATTACAAAATAATAAAATATAATGGTCCTGGAATATGCAAATCTGAAAACGTTTATAAGGGCATTGAAATTTCAAATGGAGATATTATTGTAATATATGATGCTGATCTCACTGTAAGCTTTAAAGATATTAAATTTTCAATTGATATATTGAATAAAACAAATGCTGATTTCATTAACTGCACAAGAATGATTTATCCTCAAAAAGATGGTGCTATGAAATTTTTTAATTTTATAGGAAATAGTTTTTTTGCAAGTCTTTTTAGTTTGTTATTTAGAAAAAAAATTACTGACACATTGTGTGGAACAAAAATATTTTATAAAAAAGATTGGATTAAAATTAAAAAAGATATTTCTAATTGGGGAATGAAAGATATGTGGGGAGATTTTGATCTTTTAATCGGCGCTTATAAAAACAATCTTAAAATAACTGAAGTTCCAGTCACATATTATGAAAGAAAAGAAGAAGACACTAAAATGAACTCAGTAATATCAAATGCTTTGAGAATGTTATTTATCGTTTTAGCGTCATACTATAAATTAAGATTGAAAAAGTAAGTTTTTAAAATTTGTTTATAGAAATTTCAAATTTTCTGATTCTGATAAACATATTCAAAAGATTTTCTAAATAACATCTTGCTTTTTTTAATCATTACAAAATCTTTGTTTTTTAATAATTGATGAATATCACTAAATTTATAGTCCTTAATAATCATGTCGTCATAATGATGCTCAAAATAAATTAACTTAACTTTTTTACAATATATTGTGAGTCCTTTTATTACATTAAACTCATAACCCTCGGTGTCTATCTTCAACAAGTCTATATTTTGAATATTATTTTTTTCTATAAAATAATCTAATGTTAAAATTGTAATTGGAAGTTTATGATAAAAAGCGTCTTTATTTTTGATATTTAAAATTTTCAATTTTTTTTCATAATATTTTGAGTTTTTATTTAATTCATTAATAGTTGACGAGGAGGTCTCTATTGTCTGATTAATATAATTTTTAGATATTTTATCCCCTATTCCATAATTATGAATTTCAACTTTTTCAGATTGGAATTTAGAAACATTTTTTTTTAAAACTTTAAAATTTTCAGGACTTGCCTCAAATGAATATATCTTTTGAATATTAATTTTATCTAGAAATAACTTTATAGTTTCACCATAATGAGCTCCAACATCAAATACAATAATTGGTTTAGAAAATTTATTTTTAATTAGCTTAATAATCTTTTTTTGTTGAAAATAATCTAAAAAATTTAAAAGAGTTATAATTACTTTAGAGTAAAACATTTATAATAAATTCTTTATCACCTATAAAAAAAATAATATCCATTTTTTTTTTCGATTTTCACACTCAATTCGCCTAAGCTTTGAGCACAAGGAGACGGTACATTCCAACAATGACCGTCTGTTTTATATACCACTAAACCAGATGGAGTTTTTTCAAAATCATATGTTTTTTCAGGGATAGCAAAAAAAGGAAATTTATCAAATTTATAATGATCAGCTCTTTGAAATTCATCACTAATTCTCATAAAATTTTTAAGATTAAAAATAATTATTATTAGTACAATTAAGTATTTTAATTTTTTTTTAAAAAAACTTTTATTTTCAAGTTTTTGAAAAAATAAAGCTATTGGAATAGATAAAGTTAAAAAACATATTGCATAACCTCCATATCTTAATTGAGGATGCTTAATAAACCATAAAGAAAAAATCACTAAAATTATTCCATAAAAAAGCATACTTTTTTTATCAAAAATAAAAATTTTGTTTTTAAACTTTAAGCTTTTAAACAAAAATAAAATTGATAAAGAAGTTAATATTAATATTAGTAACTGGTCTTTAACTTTACCCATAAAATATAATTCAAACCACTTAGGAACCCAATTTAAATTCTGAATATAATCCTGAGGATTTTCGACTTTGAAATTTGGTCCCATGCCCGCCTTTGCCCAAAGTTCCATAGAATTAGATAGACGTTCATAATGCAATTTACCATATGCCCAACTTAAATTGTCCCCAAAACATGTTGCGCTTATAGGCGAAATTATACAGCCAGTTGAAATAAAATGATGAAATAAATAAATTGATAATGATAATAAAAAAAATAAAAAAGGTTTAGAAAAAAAAATAATTTTCAAAGAATTTAAAATATTTTTATTAATAAAAAATATTATTAACCCTATCAAAACATATGGTAAAAAATAAGTCTTTAGAGTAATACAAAATCCAATTAAGGGAACTACCAATAGAATATTATTAAAATTAATTTTTTTTTTTCTAAAGCAAGTAAATTGAAAAATTTTAATAACTAAAATTACTATTAAAAGTTGACCAGCTTTATCAGTACCATATTCAGCTATTCTATTAAAAGATAAATTAAAAAATACAAAAGAAAAAAGATACAAATATTTAAAAAATTCATTATTTGATTTTGAGCTAATTTCTTTCAATAAAAAGAAATTAAAAAAAATCAGGAAAAATATAGAGGTAAAATGAAAAGAGTAATATTCTATGAAAGGTAGGTAAAACGTAGAGTTTAAAAAAAATAATGAGGATACCCATTTGTAACCGTGTGAAAGATTTGACATGCCAAAAATAACTTTATGTTCTGTTAAATACTTCGTAAAAGGTAGATGATAATATGAAAAATCATCATGAGTTTTAGATATCAAAAGTGCAGCAATTGTAAAAATTGAAATAAAAAAGATAGTTTTTAAATATTTTTTCTTATTTCCGTATTTAAAAAATATAAAAAATGAAATTCCAAAAAGATGAAGTAATATATTATGTATATAATTATGTGGAACAAATATGCTTGTTAGCAAGGATATCAAAGTCAAAAAAAATAACCCATAAAATCCAGTAAAAATTATTGTTTGATCATCAAATTTTTTAATTCCTCTAAAACATAATTTTTGAAAAAAAAAACCAAATCCGATGACAGAAATAAGTAATAAAAAAAAATATCCAAAAAAAAATGTTATATTATACATAAAATCAATTTTATTTTTTTGTTATAAAGAAACTTTTAAATAATAGTTCTAAAAAATTTTTAGCCAAGTTTTTTTTTTAAAATATAATAGAATATCAAATATATTAATATACCAACCATAATCAATATAACTTGTGTCATTGTATGATTATAATAATTAAAACCGATTAAATAATTTATAAATAATATCGAATTAATAGATAATCCAACTAAGGAACTAAGTATAAAATTTTTTTTAATATTACTTTTTTTTTTATAGAATTTAAAAATTAACTGATGCAAGTGATCATTATCAGGTAAATAATTGTTTGTTTTTGAAAATGTTCTTCTCATGATAGAAAAAAAATTCTCAAATGCAGGATACCAAAGTAAATTAGCAATAAAATAAGGTGAAATAGAATTATTTATTAAAGAAATTTTTAGTAAAAAATATCCAATCAAAAAACCAAGTCCATACGCTGCGCCATCTCCAAGAAAATTGGATCCAAAAAAATTAAGTATAAGAAAAAATATTAATGGGAATAACAATATTTTCAATTCCTCATTTAGGTAATCAACATTTAAATTAATAATTAATAAATATGTAAAAAATAATATGAGGGCAAAATTTAGAGAACATAAACAATTAGTTCCATCAATTAAATTAAAGCCATTAATCAGAACCATAAAGAAAAATGTGCAAATCAAAATTCTTGTTAAATTATTATTCATTAAATCATCAATGAAAGCTATTCTGGTATCGATTATGATATCTTTATTAATAAAAAATAATAATGAAAAAAATAAAAATTGAAAAATTAATCTCAATTTATAGGAAGTGATAACTTTTAAGTCAGCAAGTAAACCTAAAATAAAAAACAAACTACAAAAAATTATTAACGTAGTATCTAAATAAAACAAAATTAAAACTATTGGTAAAAAATAAAATGTTCCTGACAAAGGTGTTGAATTATCTTCTCTTAAAAGTGATTTATGGTTTTCGTTGTTTAATTCTTTATCAAGGCTTAGGTTAGATTTTTTCAAAAAAAAATTAATTATTAATAAGTAAATGATTAAAAAAAAAGATATATATAAATATAATTGCATTAATTTTTTGATTTAAATAAAAGCTTTCTTAAAAAGTTGATTGAGAGGATAATTAAATAATATAATGACTTGCTTTTACTAAAATTCATATAATTTCTGTAAACTTTATAACCATTAACTAAACTTGTAAATTTGTCCGAAGATAATGAATTACTGGTCTTTCTATAGTATGTTAATTTTCTATTTAATCCACTAATAGATTTTAAATTTTTTATTATTCTTAACCAAAGTACAAAGTCTTCCTTTGTTTTAATTTTAGGAAAATAATATTTATTTTTTTTTATAAACTTAGTATTTAAAATTACTGTAGATAATCCAATATCACAAGATCTCAAAAGTTCATCAAAAGTGATGTTTGATCTTGCATTTCTTATTGAAGTTACTTTATTTTTATCATTAATTACGAAATATGAAGTATGTGAAAAAACGTAATTATTTTTTTCCATGTGATTAATTTGAATTTTAAGTTTATCTTTTACCCACAAATCATCAGAATCAAGAAAAGCAACATATTTTGTTTTACTTTTTTTAATTCCTTTATTTCTAGAGTATCCAGCTCCTAAATTTATTTTGTTAACTTCTATCGAGATGGATGGTAATTTTTTTCTTTTATTTATCTTAAGAAATTTGTTTATTTTCGATAAGTCAGCTTTATTTTGATTATCATATATAATCACAATTTTAAAATTTCTATATGTTTGTCTAAATACAGAGTTAAGCGCAGAAAATAAAAAATTTAGATTATCTTTATAGGGAATAATTACTGAGACTGATGGTTGTTTATTCATAAATAAAAAAAATATACACAAAATAAATTAAAAACTTAGATAACTTTTTACCCTTTTTAAATGATCATATTTTTTTGACAATTTAAAATTATTTTTACTAATGATAAAAATTCTATTTTTATTGTTTTTTGCTAAAATTATATTTTTTTTCCATTCATATATATTTTCATTATTTTTTATAAAAAAAGCATTTTTTTTACTAATTACCTCTCTTAAAACTTTTAAATCAGAAGATATAATCATCTTGCCTGCTGCCATATAATCAAAGAGTTTAAGTGGTGAAGTATATTTTGAAATATCATCTATTTCACCTGCAGATTTAATTATCTTTGTATATGGTAAAGTTAAAATATCCATTCCCATCAAAATATTTGCAAGTTTAGAATAAGGTACGCTTTCTTTTAAAAACAAATTTTTATTTGTATTACCCTTTCTCAGCTTAATCATTTCCTCTTTGGTTCCGCCATATATATAATAGTCATTGTCAGGATCTATTTTAGATAATTTTATAAGAGTATTAATTCCTTTTGATGGAGAAAATGAACCAAAATATCCTATTTTCATTCTTTTATTATCTTGAAATTTAGGTAATTGATTAATTCTAATAGAGCTTCCACTTGGAAGTACTGTAATTTTTTGTGGTATAACATTATACTTATTTACAAATAAATTTTTGACTGAATTAGAAATAGCTATTATTTTAATCAAATCTTTTTTATTAAATAAATTAAAATAATTCAAAATAAATTTTGTTACCCTACCTTCAATTTTTGTATCATGGTGAATTTCTAAAATTGTTTTTTTTTTAAATAATGTGAGTATAAAACAAATAAAATAATTCCTTGTAATAGTAATTGAGTTTTTTTCTTTTAAAATATAAAATAAACAACATAAACTATATAAATAAAAACTTAAACCTTTTGGGAATTTTTTAAAAAATTTAAATTCTTTGATATTTACTTTAAATTTAATTTCATAATATTTTTTTATTGAAATTCTTTTATAACCAGTCCCAGGTTTTATTAATGTTACATGATGTTTGTATTTTGAAAAACTTTCACATGTTTTTATAATCTGTAATGAGCTTGGTAGTGGTGACGGTATAGAGGAAAAAGTTACATAGTTAATTTTTCTCATTATTTTTTTACTAAGTTTTAACCTTTCAAAATAAATTATTTCTCTATTTTTGATTTATCGTTGACCTTTTTAAAAAAATCACTCTTTTGGGATATTTGTTCAAATTTTCCTTGATATATAATTTTACCTTTTTCAATTAATATTATATTATCACAATTCTTCACTGAACTTAAACGATGTGTTATCAAAATTATAGTTTTTAATTTTTTTAGTTTTAGAACTGAGTTCATTACGGTTTGTTCAGTTAAATTATCAAGAGCGTTAGTTGCTTCATCCATAATGAGAATTTGAGGATCATGATATAATGCTCTAGCAATACCTATACGTTGTTTTTGTCCACCAGATAACTTAACCCCGCGCTCACCAACAACTGTTTGATATTTTAAGGATAAATCACTATCTATAAAATCATGTAAATGGCTAATTTTTGCAGCATCTATGACAGCTTCTTGATTTATTTTATCATGGTCTACCCCAAATGCTATATTTGCAGCAATAGTATCATCTGATAAATATATTTGTTGTGGAACATAACCAATTGACCTTTGCCATGCTCTACGATTATTTTTATCAATCAATTTGCCATCAATTTCTAGTTTTCCATCTTGTGTTTCCAATAATCCTAAAATTATATCAATTAAAGTAGTTTTTCCACAACCAGTTGATCCAACTATTCCAATAAAAGATCCTACAGGAATGTTTAAATTAACATCCCTTAAAAAAAATTGAGACTCTCTTGAGTACTTAAAGTTAATTTGTTTTAATGTAATTTCTTTTTTAAGTTTAAGGATTTCTTTATTTTCCTCCCCTTCACTCAGACTTGAAATTTCCACGTTTACTAACTCTTTATTTAAAGCCTCAAGTGGTGGTCCAATATATCGTAGAGTATTAATATTGATATAGATCGCTTGTAATAAAGGTATTAATCGATAACCAGCAAGTGTATATAATGCAAGAATTGGAATAATACTTATAAAATTACTACTTTTCACCATTAAATAAAGCACTAGTAACAACATTCCCCCAAAGACAACCGCTTCAATTGCAAAACGTGGTAGCTGATTAAGGACAGAAAATAATGCTTCGTATTTAGTTAAATTTTTGGCTTTACTGGAAAATCTATCAACATAAAATTTTTCTAGTGTGCTAATTTTAATCTGTTTTATTGCTCCGAAAGCTTCGTTTACTAAAGAAAAACGATCTCGAATAATTTTAAGGCGTTCGTCACCTAAAAACCTTAAATAACCTCTGATCAATAAATATATAATAACGTAAGTAGAACCAAGAGTTAAACCAACAGTTAAAGCAAGTTTTGGGTCAACAGCTATTAGTAAAGATATCACCATAACAGCTACAACACTTTTAGCTATTAGATCCATCATTGGTCTAATACCATTCTGTACAACCATATTTACCTCCGAAAGAATGTTTTTACTAAGATCAGCACTGTTACGGTCTAGAAACCAACTGTAAGATTGGGCTAAATATCCTTTAATAATTCTTCTTTCAATATTATACCGAGCACCAGAGGAGAAATTAATTTGTAAATATGTTACTAAAGATTTCATTAGTAATGATATAATTAATAATAAAAAAACTATTAATCCTGAAAATAAGAGAAACTGATTTTTATTTTCTATCCCTAAATTCTTTGAAACTTGAAAAACTTTATTTAATTTTAAATTATTTTCAATAACTTCTGGGTCTACTAATATCGCCATAAAAGGTAAAATAGAAGCTATTCCCGCTAACTCTATTATTGATAAAATTATAGCTATACAAAAAATTAAAACTGCACGTTTTCGTTCTTCAACTGATAAAAGAAATGAAAGTTTTTTTAAAATGTTCATTAAATCTTACTTTTTAATCAAAATTATGTCTTTTTTTAAAAAAATAACCTTTAAATTTTTATATTTTGGATTCATGCTTTGAAAAATTCTAAATGTATTAAGTACTTCTTGAGTATCAAAATACGTAAATTTCCTTTCATCACCATATTCTTTATTCATAAGGGTGGATCTTAGATCTCTTAATTTAAACCTAACCATCAAAAAAAAGTTATTATTACTATATTTCAAATTTTTACTCCTAATCAATTTCAAAAGATTTTCAGAAATAATTTTATAAGCCGGTTTTTTTGATAATAAATTTAAAGCATAATATCGAATTTGTTCAAATTTATTTTTTTTATTTCGGTTATTTTTATTTATTTCATTAGAAATAAATTTAAGACATTTTTTTTGAGTATTTGCTTTAATAGAATATTTATTTGCTGCCTCTTTACCATGAGTTGTTTTAAAAGGTACATATGCTATTGTTGGTATTCCCCTGATAGAGGACTCGAAACCACCATTACATCCAGAATGCACTACAATTCTTGAATGATATATCCATTCGGACAAACTTCCTTCTTTACTAACAATTACGTTATTAAATTTTTTCAAAGATTTATAATTATTTATAGGTTCTGTGGGATGTGGTCGAACAATAATCTTTAATTTAGTAAGTTTTGAAAGTTTAGCTATTAATTCTAAAAATTTTTTATACATATTATATCCATCTAATTTTTTCTTTATTACAAATTTTTTAGTCATGCCCCGTTTAAAGTACTCAGATTTTTCTAAAAATTTTAATTTTTTACTAAATTCTTTATTCGAGACCAAATAAGGAATATTCAGACTAAATAAAATATAATTAGAATATTTAAATTTTTTTGCTTTATAAAAAAAATCAAAATCCTCTCTCCAAAAGTCTAATCTAGGATTTCCAGAAAGGACAAATTTTTTTTCGGATTTTTTAAATTCTTTTTTTAAATTATTAAAATTATATTTTCCCCAGGTAAAAATTTTATCAGTTAGATTAACACTTTTTTCTGAAAATCTTGTTTTTCGATAATCGTTAAAATTATTTCTTTTATTTGATTTTATGTTTAATAATCCAGACTCCTCATCAAGACTTGTAATTGAAAAATTTTTTTTCTTATAAAATAATAATTCTTTAATTTTTTTAGGAGCAGGTGTATTAGATTTTTCTAAGATAACACCTGGTGCGAAAAATCCTCTGAGTAAATACGGCTTGACTCTTCCAAAGTAAACATTTGCTCCTTTTGAGGCACTCTCCATTCCTATCAGCATTTTTGAGAGAAACTCTCTGTTAAGTATTTCAAGATACAAATATAAGTTCATAGACAATATTGATATATATATGTTTATAAAAAAAATAAAATTTTAAAAAATATAAATCATGGTATTTTGTCTAAATTATGGATAATCAAATTAAAAATATAATTGAAAGAAATAGAAATATTGAAATTTCTTCAGATAAAAATTTGAATTTTGTAATAGACAAATTGAATAAAAATCAAATTAAAACTTGTTTTATTCTCAAAGGTAGAAAGCTTGTTGGATCAATTACAGATGGGGATATAAGACGATCAATTTTGAGAAGTATCTCTAAAACAACACCTGTAAAAAAAATAATGAATAAAAATCCAGTAAAAATATTAAATACAGATAAGAAAATATTTAAAAACTTATCTAAATTAGTAAAAAAAAAAAATATTTTTATTTTTCCAATTACTGATAATAAAAAAAATTATTTAGGTTTTATAAAATATGATAAAAAGTATACCAACACTAAGTCCTTTTCAGAAATTTTTGATGTAGTTATTATGGCAGGTGGATTTGGGAAAAGACTTAGGCCATTAACTATCAACAAACCAAAGCCTTTAATTGAGGTAGATGGAAAGCCTATTATACAAAGAATTATATCAAAAATAGATAATATAAATGTTCATAAAATATATATTACTTTACACTATAAAAGCGGAGTTATTTTAAAATTTCTAAAAAAAATTAATTCAAAAAAAATAATTCCTATAATTGAAAAAAAACCACAAGATACATTTGGTTCTTTATTAAGAATTAAAGATAAACTTAATAAAAATATTCTGGTCATAAATAGTGATATTATTACTAATTTGAACATTAATAACTTATTTGAATTTCATATTAAAAACAAATCAGATCTAACACTGTGTGCAAAAAAACATGAAACAAGAGTAAATTTTGGAGTTATCAAAACAAACGGTAAAAATATTCATAATATCGACGAAAAACCAATATTAAATTATTGGATAAATACTGGAATATATTTTCTAAAAAAAAGCTGTATTTCAAGTTCAAAAAAAATAAAAATAAATGCAGTCGAATTTATTAATTCATTAATTAAAAAAAAACTTAAAATATTACTTTATCCAATGTATGAGACTTGGTTTGACATAGGTACTCATGATCAACTAAAGCTTGCAAATAAATTTTTAAAAAAACAAAAAAAGAAATAAATGAGAAAATTCGATCCACCATACATAATTGCTGAAATTGGAGCAAATCATAACGGAAATCTAAAAATTGCAAAAAAAACTATACTTGAGGCAAAAAAAGCTAAATGTGATGCTGTTAAGTTTCAATCTTGGGATGAAAAACTTTTTTCAAATAACTTTTATTTAAAAAATCCAAAATTATTAAAGGACGTTTTAAGATATAAAACAAATTTTGAGGATTTGTCACAATTAAGAAATTTCGCAAAAAAAAATAAAATAGATTTTGGTACAGCCGTGTTTGATAAGAAACAATTACTAGATGCACTAAAAATTAAATGCGACTTTATCAAAATTGCATCTATGGATATAAATAATTATTATTTGTTGAATCTAGTATC
>MDSV01249374.1_pt1 | contig 11805 bp, 11 predicted proteins | sample 810851 | NCBI WGS metagenome assembly MDSV01 (sample SAMN05326640, study PRJNA326480) | marine metagenome | isolation source: seawater | place: Atlantic Ocean: North East | collected 2012 | reverse complement strand
GACAAATACCATTATTACAATATCTTTTGCCTGTAGGTTGTGGTCCATCATCAAAAATATGTCCATGATGTCCTCCACATTTTTTACAATGATATTCTATTCTTGGATAACCTAAATAGTGGTCTGTTTTAGTTTCAAAAACATTTGGTAGAGATTCAAAAAATGATGGCCATCCGGAGCCACTTTCATATTTTGATTTTGAGTCAAATAATTTTGTTCCACATGATACACAATGATAACTACCTTCTCTTTTTTCATTATTTAAATGACTACTACCAGGTGCCTCTGTACCCTCTTTATATAAAATAAATTTTTGTTTATCAGTTAAATCTTTTTTTTTATTCATTCAATAATTCTAATTGGTTTACCACTTACGCATGCCTCTAGATTTTCTAACATTTGAGTGTAAAAAATAGAATAATTTTCTGCAGTTACATACCCTAAGTGTGGTAACAAAAGTACATTAGGAAGAAAACGTAATTTATGAGATTCAGGCAAAGGCTCCTTTTCATAAACATCTATACCTGCACCAGCTATAACATTCGTTGATAAAGCTATTATTAAATCTTCTTCATTTATAATTGCTCCTCTAGAAGTATTAATTAAAAATGACGTTTTTTTCATCATATCCAATTCTTTTAATTTTATTAAATGTTTATAACGATCACCCAAAACTACATGGATTGAAATAAAATCTGAGTTTTTAAACAAATCTTCTTTACTAACAGGAAGAACATCTAATTTTTTGCAATTATCTAAATCTAAATTCTCACTCCATGCAACTACTTGCATACCAAAGGCTTTGGCAATTTTAGATACTTGTGAACCAACCTTCCCAAGACTAATTAATCCTAATATTTTTCCTTTTAATTCTATACCTATTGTTGTTTGCCAATATCCTTGAAACATATTGTCAGTTTCTACCTTAATATTTCTTGCTAATCCTAAAATTAAAGCCCAAGTTAATTCTGCTGTAGAGTTAGAATTTCCCTCAGTACCACAAATTATAATTTTTCTCTCTTTGGCTGTTTTTAAATCAATTGCTTTGTTCCTCATTCCACTTGTAATTATAAATTTTAATTTCTTTAAATTATTAATTAAATTTTTTGTTATAGGAGTTCTTTCTCTCATTATCAAAAGTGCCTCATATTCTTTTAAATTGTCTATTGCCTCTTCTTCATTATTAAAAGGTTCACTAAAAATTTTTATTTCATATTTTCCTGATAATTTTTTTAATTCGACAAATTCTTGTGCTACATTTTGATAGTCATCTAAAATTGCTACTTTAATCATATTTTTTTTTATTTGATAAAATTAATCCAATTAAAATAAATATAGCTCCTAATAAATGATAAAACATAAACTTTTCATTAAATATTAACATAGCCATCACGGCACTAAAAATTGGCATTAAGTGTAAAAAAATTCCTGCTCTATTTGCTCCAATTAATGCTATTCCTTTAATCCAAAAAAAGAATGATGCAAGTCCAGGAAATAAAACCACATAAGTTAAAGTTAGATAAAAAGGTTTGTCTAAAGTTATTGTATAACCCATACTCATCTCAATTAAATATACAGGAATTAAAAATATTAAACCAAAAGTAATTATAACCTGCAAAAGAGATATTTGAGTTAATTCATATTTTTTTTTCTTTAATAGCGCTGAATATGTTGCCCATGAAAACATAGCAATAACCATTGTTAAATCTCCTTTATTAAAATTTAAGCTACTTAAAGTTTCAATTTCTGCTTTTGTAATTATAAACAAAACACCTATAAGAGAAAGTATAACCCCTATAATCTGATAAATGTTTGTTTTTTCTATTTTTAATAATGAAGAAATAAATATAATCATCACTGGTATTGTTGAAATCATCAATACTCCACTGATAACTTGTGTAAAATTTAAAGAATAATAAACAATAGAATTAAATACAGTAATACTTGTAATACCTAATATTATAAAAAAAACAAGATTGGTAAAAACATAATTTTTTTTTTTAATTATTTCTTTATATGTAAATGGAAAAAGTATTAACCAGGCAAAAAACCATCTATAAAAATTTAAAGAAAAAGGTGGAATACTGTAAAGACTTGCTGCCTTTCCCACAATAAAATTTCCAGACCAAAACAGTGTTGTTAAAAATAAAAATATGTATGCTAAATTATTTTTATTTTTCATTAAATTATTAAAATCTTCTAGAACTATATGGTTCTAAATTAAGGTTAGTATTTTCGTTGGATATCATTTTAGAAATAATTTTTCCAGATATAGCTCCTAACGTCCAGCCTAAATGATGGTGTCCAAAAGAATAAAATATATTTTTATAATTTTTTGAAGGACCTATCACTGGCAAATAATCTGGTAAAGTTGGCCTAAAACCTAGCCATTCATCATCATGTTCTGGTAAACCATCTAACATAAACTTAGCATTATTTACTAAATTTTTTATCCTACTTTTACTTAAAGGGTTCTTTAAACCACCAAATTCTACGGTACCTACTACTCTAAGTCCTTGCTCCATTGGTGTCATTCCAAAACCTCTATTTGAAAATACTACTGGTCTTGAAATTAAATGTTCACAATTTTTAAAATGAATATGATAGCCTCTCTCTGTTTCTAAGGGAATTTTTTCATTTACTTGATCAGTTAATTTTTTTGAAAATGCACCACATGCTATTAAAACTTTGTCAAATTGATTTGTATTTTCTTCTGTTTCAATAACTGGATTTTCATTTGATAAATTAATTATTTTAACATTGTTTTTTTTAAAATTTCCACCTTTGGATAAAAAAAGATTAAATAAGTTCAACCAAATCTTTCCTGGGTTTCGTGCATGTCTAGCTTGTGGATAAAAGACTCCAGCATGATAAATATTTTTAATATTTGGTTCTAGATCGTGTATCTCTTTTTTATTGAGTAGCTGTTGTTCTGCACCTATTTCATTCCTAATATTGATTTCTAATTCTCTACTTTTAAGATTTTGGTCGTTCCAAATATACATAATACCTTTTTTTTCGACTAATCCTGATATATCTATCTCTTCAAATAATTCATCATACGCCGGTAAGGCCAAATCTAATATTTGATGCATATATTTTGCTGTATGCATCATATTTTTTGTACTACAATTTTTTAAAAATTTATAAAACCAAGGAATCATTTTGTGAATATAGTTCCATTTTAATGCAAGTGGCCCGGTAGAACTCATCAACATTGCTGGCACATCTGTTAATACATCAGGTCTATTTAATGGAATAGAGGCATAAGGTGAAAAATGACCTGCATTTCCATATGAAGCTGCAAATTTTCCTGGATCTTCCCTATCAAAAATTGTTACTTTAAAACCTTTTTTTATTAAAAACAAAGCACTACATACCCCTTGAATGCCTGCACCAACAATTCCAATATGTAATTTATTCATACTTATATCGAGTTGGACTATAATTATTTATTTTTATAAGAAAAGTTTTAATTTAGATGGCTTCTTTTTCTGAGTCTTTTACTAAAGTTGGTTTTCCAAATTGAATTTCACTTTTGTCTTCAGAATCCAATTTATTTCTTAATGGCTTTTTAGCCTTCTTAATATATCCATCAACATCAGCTCCTTCTTCTGTTTTTAGACTTTGTGAAAAATATATATCACCTTTAACAACTGCATTTATTCCTAGAATAATTATTTCTCCTTCAATATTTCCATTTACCTGACCATCAATCTCTATTTTATTTCCTTTAATATTTCCATTAATTGAACCTGTGTCTAATATAGTCAATTGTTGTGCGACGACATCACCATCTATAAGTCCAGCAACACGTAGGATACCAGTAGTTGTAATTTCTCCTTCTAAATGCAAAGTCTCACTTAGAAATGAATCATCTATTGATCCTGAATAGCTTTCAAACATATATGCAGTAAATCATATATATTCCAGTGGTGTCAACGATCTTCTGTCTGAATATAATGTCTATTTTAAGCGAAGTTTTAATTATTTATTTTTTTGAATTTAGAAATATGTCTCTCTACCATGCTAAAAAACTCTTCTTTATTGACATTTATTTGTTTTGAAATTTTCTGTATTTGCTCTTTTTTAGTCGACATTATTTTTTGTTGTTTTTCTTGTATTTCTTTTTTTTTTGTTGTCATGGCATTTATTAGATATTCAGTTGTTGTTTTGCCTGTTTTTTCTTTTATTATCATGCCTGAAGTATAGGATAAACCAACATTATAAATGTTACCTGAAGTTGCACCAGTTATTGCTGGCCCAACAAGCGCTGTCGGTTGGTAACAGCCTGTCAATACAAAAAAACCTAATAATATATAAATTATATTTTTCATCTCCCTTATTTTCTTTTACATAATATAATAGTTAACTCAAGATAGAATTCTACAAACAAATAGTGCATTTTGGGGTAAATTCTAAGACAGTTATTTAAAATTTAGTTTATGCTATAATTTCTTTTTGATAAATCTTACAGCTCATAACAATAGATAAACCTATCATAGTTGCCATCATTGAAGAGCCGCCATAAGACATTATGGGCAAAGGAGAGCCGACAATTGGAAGTAATCCAATAACCATACTCATGTTTACAATTATAAATACTGACATAGCAAAACCAAAACTTATACAATAAAATTTTGCAAAAAAACTTTTAGATAAAAAACCTATTCTTATTATTCTATATATCAATATTAAATAAAGGATTAAAAGAAAAATAGATCCAATAAAACCAAATTCTTCTGAAAACAATGTAAAAATAAAATCTGTATGTTTTTCTGGTAGAAATTCTAAATAACTTTGTGTTCCTTTTAAAAAACCTTTTCCAAATAGTCCTCCAGATCCAATAGCAATTTTAGATTGAATAATTTGATAACCTGCTCCGAGAGGATCTCTCTCTGGATTGAAAAATGTTAGTATTCTAAGTTTTTGATAAGGTTTTAAAAAGGATATTGCAAAAGGTGTGGAAATTAAAAAAATCAAAAAGGAATATATAAAATATTTTATATTTACACCTGATAAAAAAACTACAACTATTCCACTAAGAGCAATTAATATTGCTGTTCCAAGATCTGGTTGTGCAATAACTAAAAAAATAGGAATCATTATTAATAAAAAAGGATATGCAAGATTTTTTATCTTATTTACTTCTGTTGATTGAAGTCGATGATAATATTTAGCAAAACAAACTATAATAGCTACTTTCATTAATTCTGAGGGCTGAATATTTATAAAATATAAATCAATCCATCTTTGCGAACCTGAGACTGTTATTCCGAAATATATTGCCCATACCAACATTAATAATATTAAAAAATAAAATAAATAACTTATAGAATACCAAAATCTTACATGCATAAATGATAGTATTAAAAATAGAAAAAAAAATACACCAAATCTAATTACATGACTTGAAGTGTGATAACCTAATTTTCCACCTTCTGTAGAATACATGGCAAAAATACTAATAAGGCCTATCGTTAGAATTACAAATATCATTAAAAAATCTAATGATTTAATTTTATCAAAATAACTTTGTTCTTGGATAAATTGCATAATTAAACTTTAGTTAATTTATTATTTTTATAATTTTCTCTATCTGAATGTCGATCAATTACTTTCTTTAGTAATTTTTTAGCAATGGGTGCTGCTGTTTTACTTCCAGACCCTCCATGCTCTATAAAAACACTAATTGCATATCTGGGATTTGCGTATGGTCCGAAAGCAACAAAAATGGAATGGTCTCTCTCTTCATAAGGAATTTGTTCTAGCTTTAGATCTGCTTCTCTTTCAGCTTCAGTAATTCTTTTTACTTGTGCAGTTCCAGTTTTGCCAGCATATTGATATTTTTTACTAGAGTGCCTAGAAGAATAAGATGTGCCTCCTGGTTCATTAGTCGATCCAAACATTGCCTCTAAAACAAATTTAATATTTTCTTGATTCCTGAATAAAGGCTTTAAAAAATCACTTTCTCCGACTGTATCGCTTAAAATATTTTTTTGTTCTAAGTTTATTTTAATTTTATTTGTTTTTTCATCAATCTGAGATTTAATTGATTCATAAGTTATCAAATTATCATAGATTATTCTTGGTTTAATTTTAAAACCACCATTCGCCAATTGTGCTGTCATTATACATAATTGTAAAGGCGTTGTTTCTATATAGCCTTGTCCAATCCCAGTGATCAATGTTTCACCCAATAACCAATTTTTTCCTAAATTATTTAGTTTCCATTTAGTTGATGGAACTATTCCTTTTTTTTCTTCTAAATAAAAATTTTTTAGATGTGCAGTGCCTAAGCCAAATCTTTTTGCAGTTATAGACAGACGATCTACTCCAAGTAGTCTTGCAATTTCATAAAAATAAATATCACATGATTGTTTTATTGCATTTCTCAATGACATAAAACCATGTCCTTTTTTTTTCCAACATCTATATTTTTGCCCATAAAGTTCTGTTTCTCCCGTGCATCTAATTTTAAGATTTGGAGTAATTACATTAAATTCTAAAGCTGATAAAGCAACAATTGGTTTGATTGTTGAGCCTGGAGAATAAGTGCCAGCTATCGATTTATTTATTAATGGTTTTAAAGGATCATTGCTAATTTCCTTCCAATCTTTTAGCGATATACCATGAACAAATTTATTCGGATCAAAAGTAGGTGAAGAACTCATAACAATAATATCGCCTAAAAAAATATCCATTACACAAATAGATCCACTTTTCCCTTCTAATAATGATTGTGCATAATTTTGGGATTCTTTATCAATTGTAAGTCTAAATTTTTTTCCAGACTCTCCAATATTTTCATCTAGTTGGCTAATTCTTTTTCCATAAGCATTTACTTCATATCTTTGTACTCCATGCTTACCGATCAAATCTTTTTCTAAAGATTTTTCTAAAGAAGTTTTTCCTACTCTTATTCCTGGTACGTGATTTTCTTTAATAAATGAATTATCATTTATATCTTTTGCGCTTGCTTCTCCAACATATCCTACCACATGAGAAAAATTTTCTGAAAATGGATAAGTTCGTGCTAATGAAAAAACAGGTTTAACACCTTCTAATTCATGTAAAAAAAGATTTAATCTTGAAAATTCTTTCCAGCTTAAGTTTTCAGATACAATTAATGTTTCCCAAGGTAATTGCTTTCTCTTTTTTTTATAAATTTCTTTTATTTGATAATCAGAAATATTTATTATTTTTCTTAATCTTACAAAAAGATAATTAAAATCTTTTACTTGCTCTGGAATAACGTGCAATTGAAAAACTTTTTTATTGTTTGCTAAAGAATTACCAAAAAAATCATCTATTGTTCCTCTTTTGGGTGGTAACTTCCATTCTCTTAAGCGATTCTTATCTGATAAATAAGAATATTTTTTATTGTCTGATACTTGCAAGGTATACAATCTACCTATGATTCCAAAAAAAATTATTGATTTTGCAGCTGTTAAGATAAATGTTCTACGAGAAATTGTTTTTCTTTTATTGAAGCTAGTATCTCTTTTAGTAAACATTTTTACCTGTAATATTTCTATTTAATATTAAATTAAAAAGCATTCCAAATATTGGGTAAAATAAAAAAGTTAAAAAAGCATTAGTTAATATTTTCAAATATTCTATTTCAATATCAAATAATAAATATAATATTAAAAAGTAAATTGAGTTTACTATTAGTATTGAAGGGCCAAAAGCAAACCAATCATTTAGCATGGTTGGGCGTAAAGTTAAATTTCTTAAATATGAAGCTAATCCACATAATATTAGAAATTGTATAGATGAAATTCCTATAGGCAAACCAATTACAATATCGTTAATTACACCTGCAAAAAAAACTAAGCCATATCCTAATATGGCTGGATTCTTTAAAATCCAATAAAAGATTATTATTTGGATAAAATTAAATGAAAAATATTCATAGTTTTTAATACTAAATTCAGTCTCACTTAATACAAAATAATATAGTAATAGTACTGGAAAATAACCAAATAATTTAACAAAAAAAATTTTAATATTTACTGCCATTTGTTTTATTCTTTAAAAGAAACATTAGCATATTTAAGTTGAGTAAAATCGACAAAAAATTCAACTGTTAATTTTTTTTCTTTTTTACTTATTTTTCCAATCGGCATGCCAGATTTAAAAATTCCTCCAGCACCAGAAGTATAAACAATATTTTGATTTTCAATTTTATTATTTTTTGGTAAATAATCTAAATTTCCAAAATCTTTTCCAGATCCAGACATAATTGCTTGAATAGAATTGGGTTCAATTACTACTGGAATTTTACTATTTAAGTCATTTAAAAGAAGTACTCTTGAAGATAAATAGTTTACTTCAATAATCCTACCTATCATATAGATTCCATCTTTAACTGCTAAACCATTTTTAAAACCAGATTCTATTCCTTTATTTATAATAACTGATTTTAAATATGGAGATTGTTTATCAATTAAAACTTTTGTAAAAGTATTTTCATCTTCTTGCAAAACACCCTTATCAATCAATTCATTCAGTTGTTTGTTTTCTGATTCTAAAAAACTGACTTTATTTTCCATTTGGCGAAGTATTTTATTTTCTTGTTCAAGTTTTTTATAATCTTCATACATGCTAAAATGACCTTTAACATCATTTATTCCTGATTTAACAAACTTAGATGGAATTGAAACTAAAAATGAAGTTCTATAAATAACATCTCTTGTTATATATCTAAGCGGATTAAGTGGCTTAATCTGAAAGGATTCTAAAAATAATAATAAAAATGATAATAAAATTAAAATAAATAACGAAAATTTTTGTTGGTATCCTTTTTTTAAAAAAGCAGAACGAATTGCAATTATAAAGTCATCACGATTTGTTTCCATATCATACGAACTTTAATATTCTGTCAACATGGTAGAAAATAAATCCTCTTGCTCTAAAGCCTTTCCTGTTCCAACTGCAACACACGCTAAAGGATCATCTGCTATTTGAACTGGCAAACCTGTTTCTTTTGCTATCATTTTATCTATATTTTTTAATAATGCTCCACCACCGGTTAAAGTTAATCCCATATCAACTAAATCTGCTGACAGTTCTGGGGGAGTATTTTCTAAAGCATCTTTTATTCCACCAAGCATTTGATTTAAAATCGGATTTAATGCTTCTGCTGTATCTTCCTCTTTTAAACTAATTTCTTTTGGAGTTCCTGATCTTATGTCTCTTCCTTTGACAGCATAAGTATTGTTGCTTGAAGGAATAGCTGTACCAATTTCTTTTTTGATTTTTTCAGAACTAGCTTCTCCTATTAATAGATTAAATTTTTTTCTCATATAATTTATAATAGATTGGTCCATAGCATCACCAGCTACTCTTAGTGAATTTGAATATACTACGCCACCTAATGACATAACAGCTATTTCCGTTGTGCCCCCACCAATGTCAACAACCATAGATCCTGTTGCTTCTTGAATAGGAAGGCCTGCACCAATTGCTGCTGCAATAGGCTCTTCAATTAATTGCACTCTACGTGCTCCTGCTGCTAAAGCTGAGTCTTGAATAGCCTTTCTTTCAACTGGAGTTGAGCCTGTTGGTACGCAAATTAAAATTCTTGGATTTGCAAAAGATTTTCTAGCATGAACTTTTTTTATAAAGTGCTTAATCATCTCTTCCGTTACTATAAAATCTGCTATTACCCCATCTCTTAATGGTCGAATTGCACTTATATTTCCTGGTGTTCTTCCAAGCATTGTTTTCGCTTCGTCACCAACTGCTAAAACTGATTTTTTTCCTTTATCTTCAACTACAGCAACAACTGATGGTTCATTTAATACAACACCCTGGCCCTTTAAAACGACGAGAGTATTTGCTGTTCCTAGATCAATTGCCATATCAGTAGACCACATTTCAGATAATTTATTAAAAAATTTCATTTTATATCCCTTTCATTTTATTTTGTTGTTGCTCTCCTGGAGCAGTTTTTGTTCTTTTAATTATCATTTTATTTAATGCCGCTAAATATGCATTTGCTGAAGCAACCATTGTATCTGTGTCTGCAGCTTGCCCCACAGTTGTTTTTCCATTTTCTTCAATTCTCACACTAACTGTTGCTTGAGCATCAGTACCTTCAGTTACAGCATGGACTTGGTATAACTGTAAATTAACATCGTGCGGATACAATTTTTTAATACATTTAAATGTAGCATCAACTGGACCATCTCCTGTTTCAGAAGTTTGCTTAACTTCTCCATAAACATCTAGAGTCATTTCAGCTCTTTGGGGTTCTCCTGTACCAGCAAAAACTTTTAATGATTTTAAATTTATAACATTCTTTTCTTGAACTAAACTGTCGTCCACTAAGGCTACTATATCTTCATCATAAACTATTTTCTTCTTATCGGCTAAAATTTTAAATTTACCAAAAGCAGTTTGAATAATATCATCTGTAACATCGGCATACCCTAGATCAAATAATTTTTCTTTAAATGCATGTCTTCCAGAATGTTTTCCCATTACTAAAGAAGTTTGTTTAACGCCTACGCTTTCTGGTGTCATAATTTCATATGTATTTCTATTTTTAAGCATTCCATCTTGATGAATTCCAGCTTCATGTGCAAAAGCATTTTTACCAACAATAGCTTTATTGAATTGAACTGGAAAGGTAGCATTAGAAACAGCTTTTGAAGCTTTACTTAAAAGCTCTGTTTTAATACCTGTCGAATAAGGCATTAAATCATTTCTTGTTTTAATTGCCATGACAATTTCTTCTAGTGCAGCATTTCCAGCCCTTTCTCCAATACCATTAATTGTACATTCAACTTGTCTTGCTCCAGCTTGTACTCCAGCTAAAGAATTTGCTACTGCCAAACCTAAGTCATTGTGACAATGTACAGATAAAATAGCTTTATCAATATTTGGTACTTTATTTTTTAACGTTTCAATAATTTTAGTAAATTCTGAAGGAACTGTATAACCAACTGTATCTGGAATATTAATTGTCTTAGCTCCACAACTAATTGCAAGTTCAACTGTTTTGCACATATAATCCATATCTGTTCTTGTACCATCTTCGCATGACCATTCTACATCATCTGTAAGATTTCTTGCATAAGTAACGTGTTCTTTAATTGCTTCATAAACCTGATCTGGTGATTTATTTAGTTTATGCTTCATATGTAATGGACTTGTAGAAATGAAAGTATGAATTCTAAATCTTGGTGCAGCTTTTAATGCCTCATAACATGCATCAATATCTTTTTTTGAGTGCCTAGAAAGCCCAGCTGGTATTGAATTTTTTAAAATCTTACTTATTGCTGATACAGATTCAAAATCGCCAGGTGATGCAATAGGAAATCCCGCTTCTATTATATCTATTCCCATTTCATCAAAAATTCTTGATATTTGAATTTTTTCTTCAAGACTCATTGATGCTCCAGGCGACTGCTCGCCATCACGCATTGTAGTATCAAATAGTAAAACTCTATTTTTATTGTCCATAGCTAATTTTATAGAAAAAACATAATACAATCTATAATAGAGATTGCAAAATATTTGTTAGATTTAGACCTAATATGGATACTAATTAACTCTTATCACTATCAATAAGCTTTTTTTTACCTATCCATGGCATCATATCTCTCAATTTTGTTCCAACAGTTTCGATAGAATGATTTGCTAAGTCTTTTCTTGTTTTTAAAAAATTCTTTTGACCATTCTTACATTCATCCATCCATTGTTTGGTAAATTTTCCAGATTGAATATCAGCCAATACTTCTTTCATTCTTTTTTTTGTTTCTTCTTTTTTAATAATTCTTGGACCAGAAACAT
>MDSV01230521.1_pt1 | contig 11805 bp, 13 predicted proteins | sample 810851 | NCBI WGS metagenome assembly MDSV01 (sample SAMN05326640, study PRJNA326480) | marine metagenome | isolation source: seawater | place: Atlantic Ocean: North East | collected 2012 | reverse complement strand
TTAATGATTCCACTTTATTCACATCAAGACCTACTATTGCAACCATCGCTCCAACACCAACAGGTACGGCTTCTTGCATAAAAAGACCTCTCATTTTGAGTAACTTTGCAGTATCCGCAAGACTAATTGCACCTGTTGCACATAAGGCTGTATATTCACCTAAAGAATGACCCGCAACAAATGTTGAATTTTCAATGTTAAAACCTTCTGTCTCTAAAGTTTTTAATATTGCAATTGAAGTCGCCATTATTGCAGGTTGTGCATTTTGAGTTAAAGTTAAATCCTCAATTTTTCCATCAAATATCAAGTTTGATAAAGAAAAACCCAATTCTTCATCAACTTCATCATATACTTTTTTTGCAACAGGAAAATTTTTTGAGAAGTCCTTTCCCATACCAATATATTGAGAGCCTTGCCCAGGAAATACCAATGAAAGCAATTTAATTATCCTAATCTAGTCAAAAAAATATCGTTATAGTATATAATGGATTTAAGCAACAATATTTCAAAATAAATATTGAAATATTAACAAATTTTTACTCAGAGTGTTAATTAGCCATAGTTTATTGATATTATCTTATTGTTCATATTTTTAATCATTGTTCTTGCATTCCTTGACTTCTTGTTTATAAAAGCGCTAATTAGTATTTAGATTCAATTTGGAAATCAGGAGATTGATTATGGCTCTATATGAGCATGTTTTTATAGCTAGACAGGATTTATCTAGCATGCAAGCTGAAGAATTAATAAAACAATATTCAGATGTATTAAAAGATAATGGTGGTAAAGTTGTTGGACATGAATATTGGGGGTTAAGAACATTAGCCTACAAGATTAATAAAAATAGAAAAGGACACTATTCCCTTATTAAATCTGATAGCCCACCATCAGCGACCCAAGAAATGGAAAGATTAATGAAATTGAATGAAGATATTATGCGAGTGTTGACAATTAAAGTTAACAATCACGAGAGTGGCCCTTCCATGATGATGCGTGCAAAATCAAAAAATGATGAGTATTCCTCAGAAAAATCAGCAACTAAAGAATTAGTGAATTAATTTAATTTGGGACTAAAAATATGTTAATGAATAAAAATTTTTTTAGAAGAAGAAAATCCTGCCCTTTTTCTTCTCCTTCTTCACCTGAGATAGATTATAAAGATGTGAAACTGCTTCAGCGATATATATCAGAACGAGGTAAAATCATACCATCCAGGATTACTGCTGTTTCTTCCTCAAAACAACGTGAATTAAGCATTGCTATAAAAAGAGCAAGAGTTTTAGCTCTGTTACCTTTTTCATTAAAATAGGGTTAGTTATGAAAATTGTTCTATTAGAGCACATTAAAAAATTAGGTCAAATGGGTGATATAGTAGATGTGAAATCAGGATACGCCAGAAATTTCCTACTTCCGTTTCATAAAGCTTTAAGGGCAACTGAAAAAAATATTAAATATTTTGATGAACAAAAAACTGTTTTAAAAGCAAAGAATTTAGAAAACATAAAGGAAGCGGAAAGTGTAAAAGCCAAGCTAGATGGTAAATCATTTATATTAATAAGGTCAGCTTCAGATACCGGTGCTCTTTATGGATCTGTTTCTTCTAAAGATATAAAGGAAGTGGCATCTATAGATGGAATTGTTATTTCAAAAAATCAAATTGCTCTTGAAAAACCTATTAAAGAACTCGGTATTTACAAAATCAGTGTTTTATTACATCCAGACATTTCATCAGAAATATCAATTAATGTTGCAAGAACAACTGATGAAGCAAAATTACAAGAAAAAGGTAAAGATTTGAATGATACTAAATTAGTAGAAGTTACAGAAGACAACATTGAAATAAAAAATATGTTTGACGATTTATCGATAGCGGAAAAAATTAGTAATGAAGAGATAAATAGTACTAATGAGGGTAATATTGAAGGATCTAATAAGAGTGCCGAAAAAAATGAACAAAAAGTTGATACCTCCAGTAATTTATCCAATTCAGAAGTAACCGACAGTAAAAAATAATCTTAAAAAATTAAAAAAAACCTAGTTATCCACTGAATTAACATTCTGTGGATTAATTATTATAGTGTATAGTAAACACCTATATGGAGGTGTTAATGTCCGACTTTATTAAATTAAGTAACCTAGATAAAAATAACAAAAGTGATCTTGTTGAAAAGAATATAGAAATTCCTCAAAATATAGATGCAGAACAAGCTCTATTAGGAGCACTTTTAGTTAATAATGAGATTTTTGATAAAATTAATCATATTTTAAAACATGAACATTTTTATGATCCAGTTCATCAAAGAATATATGAAATATGTGCTGAAAAAATTTCTCGTAACTCTTTAGCATCACCAGTAACATTGAAAACTTACTTTCAGGATGATCTAGGAATAGAAGAACTAGGAGGAGTTGCTTATTTAGCTAAACTAGCTGCGTCTGCAATTTCTTTGTATGCTTCAACTGATTATGCTAAATTGATAAGTGAGCTAGCATTGCGCAGAAGTCTAATTAATCTGGGACGAGAAATCTCAGAAAAAGCCTCAATAATGACTATCGAAGAAAATGCAGAAGAACAAATTTCCAATGCTGAACATAAACTTTACAACATTGCTGATAAAGGAAATGAGACTACAGGGTTTACGCATCTCGTAAGCGCTTCTAAAGAGGCAATTGATATTGCAAATAAAGCTTATCAGAAACAAGGAGGTATATCTGGTATTTCAACAGGTCTGATTGATTTAGATAAAAAGCTAGGCGGTCTTCATTCTTCGGATCTACTCATAATAGCAGGGAGACCTTCTATGGGAAAAACGTCTCTTGCTACCAATATGGCATTCAGCATTGCTAATTCATTTGAAAAAAAAATTAATGATGATGGAAGTAAAATCTTAATAAATGGTGGAGTAGTTGGATTTTTTTCACTAGAAATGTCCTCTGCTCAATTAGCTACAAGAATTTTATCTGAAAATTCTAAAGTACCCTCAGACAAAATTAGAAAAGGTGATCTTTCAGAAGAAGATTTTAGAAATTTTATAGAAGCAGCTCAAAGTCTTGACCAGTGTCCTCTTTACATTGATGATACTGCAGCACTAACTATCTCTGCTTTAGCCGGAAGAGCTAGAAGATTAAAGAGAATGTATGGATTAGATGTTCTATTTGTAGATTATTTACAACTTATAAGACCATCTACCAACCGTGATAGTAGGGTTAATGAAATTTCAGAAATCACTCAAGGTCTTAAATCCATAGCTAAAGAATTAAATATCCCTGTAGTTGCACTTTCACAATTATCTAGGCAAGTAGAATCTCGTGATGATAAAAGACCACAATTATCTGATTTAAGAGAGAGTGGTTCAATTGAACAAGACTCCGATGTAGTAATGTTTATTTTCAGAGAAGAATATTATAAAGAAAGAGAAAAACCGGATGAACACGATGTAGAAAGTTTCTTAAAATGGCAAGAGGACATGAGCAGGTTACATGGTAAGGCTGAATTAATAATTGGCAAACAAAGACATGGACCAATAGGAACAGTTGAACTATCTTTTCAGAGTAGATTTACAAGCTTTGGAAATTTGGCAAAATAGAATTTAATTCTTTCTTAAATAAAGTAAAAAAATGAATGGAACAATTAAGATCAATCTTAAAAATGTCAAAAAAAACTGGCTTTATCTTAATAAATTTTCGAAAAAAAATACTGAGATAGCTGCAGTAATTAAAGCTAATGCATATGGTCTTGGAGCAAATGAAATTGCATATAGTCTATGGGAAGCTGGGAATAGGTCTTTTTTTGTTGCAACAACTGAAGAAGCTATTGATCTCAATAAAGTTTTACCTAAAAATAGAAAAATATATATATTAAATGGATATGATAAAAAATATAATAAAGTATTTAATGAGTTTGATTTAATACCCGTTTTAAATTCACCACTTCAGTTAACCTCGTTCATTGAAGACAATAAAAATAGAAGAGTATGTATTCAAATTGATGTTGGTATGAAGAGATTAGGTTTTCAGTTAGAACAACTTTATGAAAATGAAAATACTATTAAAAAATTGAATCTAGATTTAGTTTTAGGACATTTAACCACCGCTATAGATCCTAAAAATGATAATAATGAACTTCAACTAAAAAAATTTAGGGAATTTACTACTAATTTTCCTTTTATAAAAAAATCATTAGCTGCATCTCATGGAATTTTTATAAATAAAAATTATCACTTTGATTTAACCCGCCCTGGAATTGCATTATTTGGAGGTATTAGAAATTATAATATTATGGATGTAGTAAATATAGAGTTACCAGTACTACAAACTCACTTTTTGTACCCCGGAGAAGGTGTTGGCTACGGATTGACTTATGTTTGTAAAGAGAAAAAAAAAGTAGCAACATTAGCTGGAGGATATGCTGATGGTTTGACTAGAAACTTTTCTAATATTGGATTTCTATATCATAATAAAATTCCATGCCCAATATTAGGAAATATTTCTATGGACTTAGTAACTGTTGATATTTCTCATTTGAATACAGTACCAGAAAAATTAACTTTTGTAGGACCAAATCAATCAATAAACGATTTATCAGATATTGCAAAAACTATAAGTCATGAAATTTTGATAAATTTAGGAAATCGATTTTCAAGACACTATCTAACTTAATTAAAAGTATGAACATAAATAAACAAAATTTTTATTTTATAATTCCTAGATTGATTGGTAGAAGTACAATAGAATTTATAACTGCAATTGGTACAGTTACTTCTTTTTTAATTTTTGCTATCTGTAAAGCCTTAATTCCCCCTTTTTATATAAATGAATATCTAAAACAAATAATTAGAATAGGGTTAGCATCATTACCTGTGGTTGGACTTACTGCTTTCTTTACAGGGGGAGCACTTGCACTACAAATTTATTCAGGTGGAACAAGATTAAATGCTGAAAGTGCTGTACCATCTATTGTAGCAATCGGTTTTCTAAGAGAATTAGGACCTGTTCTATGCGGTTTAATGGTTGCTGGCAGGGTTTCAGCAGCAATAGCTGCTGAATTAGCAACTATGAAAGTCACAGAACAGATTGATGCTTTAACTACTTTAGCAACAGATCCAGTTAAATTCCTAGTAAGTCCTAGAATAATTATAACTACAATTTTTCTACCTATTTTGACAACTATCGGTAATATAATTGGAATATTTGGAGGTTATTTAATAAGTATCAAGAGATTAGGATTTAATCCTACTCTTTATATTGAAAGTAGTATAAAATATATTGAATTTAGCGATATTTTCTCAAGTCTTATTAAAGCCGCAACATTTGGTATGATTATTTCAACTATGGGTTGTTATTTTGGGTTTAAAGCTTCTAGGGGTGCATTAGGAGTAGGAAAAGCCACAACAGATGCAGTTGTATTTTCTTCTATTTTAATACTAGCTTTTAATTACTTTTTAACAGAATTACTCTTCAGAACATGAATAATAAAAATAATAAATTAGCGCTGGAAATCAAAAATTTATCTAAAAAATTTGAAAATAAAATGATTTTAGATGATTTAAATATTAAAATCCCAACGGGAAAATCTATTGGAGTTATGGGGCCATCAGGTACTGGAAAATCCATTTTATTAAAATGTATTTTAGGTTTGACTAAATATGAGGGAAAAATATTCTATAATGGAAATCTTTTAGGAAAACAAAATAGAGAAAAATTGTACAATGGTTCAGGAATGCTTTTTCAAGGTGGAGCACTTTTTGATAGTTTGAATGTTTGGCAAAATATTGCATTTAAGATGGTTAATAATAGATATTCTTACTCAAAAAAAGATTCTATTTCAGTTGCAGAAAAGATGCTTAATGAAGTGGAGTTAGGAACAGAAATTTTAAGAAATATGCCTTCAGAATTATCTGGTGGCATGCAAAAAAGAGTTGCTCTAGCACGAGCTATTGTTAATAAACCTAATCTATTGTTTTTTGATGAACCTACTACTGGATTAGATCCATTGACAACAAAAGCTATTAATAAATTGATATTAAACTTAATTAATAAAAAAAATGTTACTTCTATAATTATATCTCATGATCCCCAATCCATACAAAAAATATGTGATGAAGTAATTTTCTTAACTAATGGAAAAATTGAGTGGCACGGTAATGTAAAAGAAATGTTAACTTCAAAACATAAAATGCTTAAAGATTATTTAAATTCAAATAGATGAGTATAAATTGAATTAGACGGATTTAGGTAAACATATGGAATTTGATAATAATATTGTAGATATTATTAGTTTAGTAATAGTAGCTATATCAATGATCCTAAGTTTTTCTAGAGGATTGATAAGAGAATGCTACACGGTTATAGCTTGGATATTATCTTTTTTTTCTGCAATCCAATTTGGACCCAAAATTTTGCCTTTAATTTTAGGTGTCCCATTTCTTGAAGATTTCTTATTAGGAAATTGTCCTTTAGCAATGTTAGTATCCTATATTGTTACTTTTGTTTTATCGATTACAGCCTTTTCAATAGTAATAATTGTTTTAAATATATCCAAATCAAAAGAAAACCAAACAATTATGAACAGTATAGATAAATTTGGAGGAGTATTATTCGGTTTTATGCGTTCTATAATAATTTTGTTGCTTCTTTTAATTCTTACACAAGATTTTTTACCTGATTTTAATTTTAAAAGTGACATTAATAACTCAATTAATAAATCTTTAACATCTAATTTTCTTGAACCTTCAAAAAATTATTTATCAGATTTTATTTATAAAAATGGTGAAAAATGGCTTAAAAATAGTTATGATTTTGTATTAAATAATAAATGCTTATAAAATAAATTTAAAAAAAAATGAGTAAAAAAAAATATTTTAAAGATAAAATTGCTCTTGTAACTGGTTCTTCTAGGGGGTTCGGTTACGCAGCCGCCTTACAATTAGCAAAAGCAGGAGCTGACCTTATAATTACTGCACGAACTGTCGGAGCATTAGAGACTCTATCCGATAAAATTCTAAAATACGGTGGGAAAGTTACTGTAGCACCTTTAGATCTAAGAGATCAAAAGCATACACAATTATTTTGTAAAACCCTTTATGAAAAGTTTGGAAAAATAGACTTTTTTATTCACTCAGCTTTTTTAGCAGTACCAATGGCACCGATTGAAACTCTAGATGAAAAGGATATTTTAAAATATTTTGAATCAAATACTTTCTTGACACAAAGAGTGATTAAATTAATTCATCCTTTACTAAAAATACAAAAAGATAGCATTGCTGTTTTTATTCATGACAATACAAAAAAAAATAATAAAAAATTTTTAGGTGTTCACAATGCAATCCAAGCAGCTTCAAAAGAAATTGTAGAGTCATACTCAAAAGAAACAAGCAGGATTGGACCAAAAGTATTAATTTTTGAACCTCTATATATGCCCACAAAATCTAGAGCAATAATGTTTCCAGGTGAGGACAAAACAAAATTAAGCTCTTGTGAAAACGAGGCGAATAAATTGATTAAATTATTAATACATAAAACTAGAAACTAATCCTTAATATAAGGATTATTTCCGACCCTAAAGCTTAGTCTTATAGGAACATTTTTAAAACTAAATTGATCTCTTATACTATTGAAAAGAAATCTCCTGTAATTTTCTGGAACATCAAGTCTTGAGGAAAATATTAAAAAATTTGGAGGCCTTGACTTTATTTGAGTAATATATCGAAGTTTTAATCTTCTACCCTTTAACATTGGTGGAGGATGCTCTAAAGTTTTAATTTGAAGCCAATTATTTAATTTTGACGTAGTAAATCTTTTTTACCAATTCTTTTTAGCTGCAACAATAGTATCCTTAAGTCTCTCAATACCTTCATTTCTTAAAGCAGAGATTGCAACCAAAGAAATATCCCCAAATTGAGGTAATGATAATTTTATTTTATTTTTTAATTTATTAATTTTTTCTTTTTTATTTTTTTCTAAATCCCATTTATTGAGAACTAAAATTAAACATCTACCTTCATTCTCAATTAAATTTATTATTTTTAAATCTTGTGAATCAAATGCTTTTTCGCTGTCCAACAACATAACAACTACTTCAGAAAATTTAATAACTTCAATTGATTTACGCACTGATAATTCTTCTAACCCTTTTTGAATTTTACTTATACGCCTCATGCCAGCAGTATCAATTATCTTAAAATCTTCTCCCATCCAATTCAAATCCACTAAAATAGGATCAGTAGTTGTACCAGACTTTGGACTGGTTACTACTCTTTGTTCCTTCATAATAGTATTTAACAAGGTTGATTTTCCAACATTGGGTCTACCAACAATTGCCAATTTTATAGGCTCTTTTTTTGAACTTAACTGTTTGTTAGTGATCAATGATGAATAAGGATCAACAAAAAAAAAATTTCTTTGTAAATTTGTTTCAGATGAAATTTTTTCATCTTCATTTAATTTAGTTTTTTGTGATTTTAAAAATTTTAATATTCCATTTTTTAAATCATCAATCCCTAATCCATGGACTGCAGATATTGGAAAAGAATTTTCTAGGCCTAATGAAAGTGAATCCCAATAACCTTCCATAGTATTTTTGTTATCATGCTTGTTGCTTATTAGGAAAGTTTTAAAATGAAATTCTCTTAAATAATTAGCAAATTCAATATCGTTATTAGTTAACCCACTTTTTGAATCTACTACAAAAAGTATTAAATCACAATCTGCTAAAAGATTTTCATTTTTTGACTTTATATCTTTTTGTAAAAATTTTTCTGGTGTTAGCAAATCACAACCGGCAGTATCAAATAATCTTACTAATTGATTACTAAGGTAAAAATCATAATATTTAAAATCTCTTGTTGTTCCCGGATTATTATCTGTAATAGATTTAGTCTTATTTAGTAACCTATTAAATAAAGTAGATTTACCAACATTAGACCGTCCAATTATTAAAATATTAAATGAGGCCAACTTTTTCACCAAAAATTAAATGAAGTTTATTAATTAAAAGCAATAATTTTACCTGATTTAGTAACAACAAATAGTTTATTATGGACTGCAAAAGGCCTATATATAGCCTGACTTCCTAACCTAAATTGAAAAATTTCTTTACCAGAAGATGGATCAAATTTTCTTAAATATTTATCAGTACCTGTAATCCACAAAAAATTACCAGCTAGAGTTGGTCCAAAAAATTTGTTTTTTGAAATATTCGAATTTGAAATATTCCTAGACCAAATAACTTTACCACTATTTTCGTCTATTCTAACTAATTTCCCTTTTGTTGAAACCAAAAATAGAGAACCTCCATTTATTAAAGGAGTGCTATTTGATCCAATTGAAACACTCCATAATTTTTTTCCATTTTTTAAATTTAAGGCTAATAATTGACCAGAAGAGCTGATAATAAAAATTTTATTAGATTTGATTACAGGGCTGCCACCAAAATCACCTATTACAGAATAAGCCTCTCCTTTATTACCTTTATCAAAAGATACTCTCCATTGTTCAGATCCATTATTTGCTCGAACGGCAGTTAGTTGCCCTGAGCTAAAAGGTAAAAGTAATTTATTGTTTTTTAAAGCTGGTGAAACCCCTTTTGACAAAAGCGTAGGTCTTGTGGCTCCTTCTAAGGTCCAAATCGTTTCACCTTTTTTATCAAGCGCTATAGCTAAATCACTAGCATTTATAATAAAAATTTTATTATTAGAATAAATTGGAGCACCTCGAAATGGAGAGTCAAACCTCTTTTTCCATTTAATTGATCCAGTTGAATCAATAGAAAAAATTTCCCCAAACCCCGTAGCTACGAATAAATTATCTTTATGGATTAAAATACCACCTGAATGATGAGTGTCCTGATTTTTTTCTGAAGTGGGGGCTAGATTTTTAACCCATTTTATTTGACCATCAAGATTTAAAGAATGGAGATTAGCCCTACCATCCAGTATGTAAATATTTTTACTTGAAAAAATAGGGGCAGATATACTACCTCTAATTTTAATCCTAGTTTCCCATAATTTAGTTAATGGAGTTTCAAATTTTGAATGTTCCAATAGATGAGTTGGTCCATTTTCTACTTGTTGCTGAGATTTAATACTTTTTTGAGGACTTAATTCAATATTTTTATCATTGTTTGTTAAATATGTTTCCATTTCTTGTTGATACAAATCTAACCGCTCCCCCTCAATATTTTTATTATTAAAACAAGATAATAAAGGAAAACACAAAATAAAAAGTAATAATTTCAATGCACTAGAGGATAATTTATATTTTTTTTTAAAATATAGCAAATTCATTAATTAAATTCTCATTTGTTTTACTTTTTTTCAGATTTATTCATTTGATAAGAGTTTCTAAAATAATTTTTAAATTTTTAAGCCTATTATTTAGTGAAAATGAATTTGATAATTCTGGTTGTACAATGTTAATTTCTTGCAATGCTTCTTTAAATAAACCTTTTTCTAAATATAAATCAATTTTTCCTTCCACAGCTAATAACCTAAAGGGTTTATCCGGACCAGAAAGCTCATTTAAAATTTGAAACTTTTCATCATAAGTACTATTACCAAGATAAAATTGATAAAATAACGATAAATCTCTTAAAACTTGAGGAGAATTTTCATTGTTTTCAATATTTTTTAAATATAGTAATTTCTTTTCTATATTATTTTCATTATCAAGAAATATTGGACTTAATGCAGCTAAAATACTTCCTGGTTTATTTTGTTCGATATAAGCGATATATTCATCAAAATTTTGATCTTCAGAAATTTTTTTAAATGCTAAATTTAACTCATCACCATTCAGTTGGTAATTAATTTTTTCATTATTTTTTTTCCACTCATTAAAAGCCACAGCAGAAATAATTAATACGATGAAAACAATACCAAACCATAAATATTTTTTTAAATATTTAAAAAGTTTATCACGACGAACTTCTTCACTTACTTCCTTTATAAATGAATCATTTAAACTCAATATAAAATCTCCTAATTAAAAAGTATTAATTTAACTGTATCTTCGTTCAAAAACTATAAATAAATGTTGAAATCTACTAGAATTAATCAAATAAACATCTAAATATAAATTAAGTGATAGATACCTAAGAAATCAAGTTTGTCTACAATTAAATTATAAAATCATAAATGTAAAAGAATTAAAATTATTAATAAGGAATTTTAACTAATGACAACTCAACTATTTGGCCTGTTTTATTTATGAAATTAATTTCAATATTTGTAGCAGTTATAGTAGCATTTTCATTATATTTTTTAATAGTTGATCGAAAATCTCTTATCATTTTTCTTGAAAGGTTTCAAAGTAAAGAAAATGTAACCACAATTTCAAATAAAAATAATGAAAGCTTAGAAAGTACAATTTCTAAAAAAGAATTACCCTTTGTAATTGTAAAAAAATCAGTAGCAGAACAAACTGAAAATATACTTATACTTAGAGGGCGTACTGAGGCAATCAGAAAAGTAGAGGTGAGGGCTGAGGTTAATGGAGGAGTAATTTCTAAACCAAGGCTAAAAGGATCCAGAATTCTTGAAAATGAGACATTATGTGAGATAGCTGCTGGTACGAGATATGTAACACTAAATGAAGCAAAAATGAGGCTATTAGAAGCCGAAAAAAAATCAAATGTAGTACAATCATTAGGGGAAAAAGGTTACAGTACTGAAACTAATAAATTGACTCAAAAAACAATTTTAGAAGCTGCCAAAGCTTCACTAGCAAGAGCAGAGTATGAAATATCCAAGTTGATAATAAAAGCTCCTTTCCCTGGTATTTTGGAGGACAATACTGCTGAACTTGGGA
>MDSV01229812.1_pt1 | contig 11805 bp, 9 predicted proteins | sample 810851 | NCBI WGS metagenome assembly MDSV01 (sample SAMN05326640, study PRJNA326480) | marine metagenome | isolation source: seawater | place: Atlantic Ocean: North East | collected 2012 | reverse complement strand
CAAACTCTGCTTGATAATTGTCGGAAAAGAAGATGTTGTGTAAGTCCAAGTCGGGAAACGATCTGTCGATCCCCCAATAAAAAATCACTGCCGAGCTCGATCGCTCTTGCTGTAAACTTTTCTCAGGTGCTTTTTGCGTGGGCATCAAATGTCGATAGGTGGGCACCACGTCCATATTGGACACCACCACATCGGCCTTGTGTGTTGTTCCATTGACTCGTATGCCAGTGGCAAGCTGATGTTCAATAACAATTTCCTCCACAGCAGTGTTGAAGTGAAATTGCACCCCCTTGCGTTTGGCAAGAGCAACCAAACTATTGGTGATGTCAACCATTCCTTTTTCGGGAACAAAGGTGCCATAGTGCTGTTCGAGATGCTGGATCAGTGTCATCATCCCTGGTGTTTGGTAGGGGTTGGAGCCATTGTAAGTCGCAAATCGATCATAGAACTGCACCAAATGAGGTTCTTTCAACCGACGCGTATTGACCTTGTGCAGGGTGGTTTCGAGTTCGTACGAAAACAAATGAAGTATCCCTTTCACAGTGGCTTTGTTGAGGTATGTATCCAGTTTGTGTAATGATTTTTCTAAAAAAATAGAAACCGTTCGGTTGTATTTTTTTTGGGCTTGTTCCAAATAGTTTTGCAATTGATGTTTTGGCACACCGAGGGTATTGTCAACTTCCTCCAAAAAACGATTATTATCGCCATAGGCATTGAGTCGAACGCCATCTTCCCAGTAGTATTTACACCCAATTTCTTTGCGCTTGTATTGAAAATGATCACGAGGATTTTCGCCAGCAAGTGTAAAGAGCTCATCGACAAAATGAGGCATCGTAAACAACGAAGGGCCAAAGTCAAATCGATAATCGCCAAGCGTAAAGGAAGATAGTTTACCTCCCGGATATTCGTTTTTTTCAAAAACCGATACATCATATCCCTGACATGCCAAACGAATAGAAGTCGCAATGCCTGCAATGCCAGAACCGATGATGATTGCCTTATTGCTCATGTGGCTGGATTGATTGTTTCACTGATGATTTCAAATCGATTAAACATATCTTCTTTATACCATTTGCGCTCTCTTGTCTTTTTGACAATCGAGGCGTGTGCTTGTGACTCATATGCAAAAGTACGAATCGCTTGGGCGCTTTCCCATATACTAAAAGTCGCTTGTTGTACAAAAGGCCACTCGCCTATGCCTTTAAAAAACCCTACGCCTTTGGCTTGTTTTATGGCGCGAGATGCTTGTGGCACATGGCGCCAAAAGTCAAGCAGTCGAGAGGGGTTTAAGGTTGCACGTGTGATGACCCCAATGGGTTTATCCCCCAAGGGCTTTTGTACCTCAAATGGCGACTGACCACTCCACTTGCCGTGAGTGTGTATGGGACGTAGAGAATAGATCCGCTGTTCTGCAGATCGATCAAAAAAGGTCTGCAAAACAGCTGCTTTATCAAAGGCTTTTTCTTTGCACTGCTCATTGTCCCAAACAGTCAGCAATGCATAGGTCGAGAAGTCGGGGCGTAAGCTAAACCCAGCCCCTGCGCCTGTTCCCAACATCTTATAAAACTGTAAACCCTTGCACTGTTGCAAACCAGTATGGGCGCGTTGCATCTGGGTAAATGCCCAAAAACGATGCTTGCTGTATGAAAAAAAATGAAGGTAAACGGCTTGTCTCATCAGCATAAAGATATCATTTATCTGCTTTAGTAGCACTGATTTTTTTGGTTTTAAAAACATATAGAATTTGTAATTTGCAACCCATGAAAAAGATTATTGCCTTTGGAGCGAGTTCATCGATCCATTCCATCAACAAAAAACTGGCAACTTATGCAGCTTCCTGTGTGCCAAATGCCCAAGTAACTGTCCTCGATCTCAATGACTATGAGATGCCCATCTTTAGTGTCGATCGACAAAACAATGATGGCTTTCCAGACCTTGCATACGATTTAAAACAATTGCTGACTGACACAGATGGTATCATCATCTCCTTTGCCGAGCACAATAGTTCCTATGCAGCTGCGTTTAAAAATATCTTTGATTGGATTTCTCGTTTTACAGGTGATATTTGGTACAGCAAACCAATGTTTTTGTTGGCAACCAACAATGGAAAAAGAGGCGGAAAAACTGTTTTGGAACAAGCCCACAATCGAATTGCGAGAAAAAACCCTTTTGATATTCCTCATTTTTCTCTTCCTTATTTTTCAAAAACATTTGACGAACATCAAGGAATCACTGACGATGCATTGAAAACGCAATTCCAAAATGCATTGGCAGTTTTTGTCAAGCAGTTATAAGAGCATCCAAACAGCCATTGCAATCATCAGCGCATTTTCGATAAGTGTGGCTTCTGTCATGGGGAGTTTGAGCACAGATCCCAAACACGCACAATCTATCTCCTTTTTGGACAACAACACCTTGACGACTCCTATGGTGGTGATCCCCAATATCGCTACAGTCAGCCATAGTGCCAACTGAAGTTCCAAACGCATCAAAAACAGAACCCCTAATGACAGTTCCAAAAATGGATACAGCCAAGCATAAAAAGGAATCGCCTTGGCAAGAGGGTCATATCGTCGAAAACTGCTTTGAAATCCTCTGAGATCTAAGTATTTAAAAAACGAAAAGACCACAAAAAAGAGACCCATAAAGTCGGGCAAAACGTCTCTGATGACAAATGTTGGGTAGTGGATGATTAGTGTTCCTCCAATCAAGAATAAAAAAATCAATCCCAAAGGATAAAGTTGTTTGGCTTTTGAAAGTGCAGTTGTAATGTCTTCCACCAGTGCATACTTGGGTGGCAAGACAGCCTCGATTTCATTCACATTAAAAGACTGTTGATAGCGAACCTCCACAGTGCCTGTTTTAAGGTTGGCTGTAACATCATTTACATTGGGAAGTTGAGCAATGGCATGCTCGACAGAGGCGACACATCCTTCACAGGTCATTCCTTCGATATGGGCAATTTGTTTCATCTTTAAAAATTTGGTGCTGTTCTACAACTATGGTTTAGCTAAGTTGAAGCATGGGTACTTGCACAAGCAGAAGTTCGGCGTCGGTTTTGGTTTTGATCGTAAGCTTATCTGTTTCCCAAACCCCTATGGCATCTCGTCGAGAAAGGGTTTGGTGACCAACCTCCACTTCTCCTTCAATGATAATCAAATACACCCCATGTTCAGGGCTTTGTAATGCATAATCGAAGGATTGGCCTTGATCGGCATCGAGCATGTGCATCCATGCATCTTGATGAATCCAAACCCCCTCATCATCGGCAGAGGGAGACAGGATTTGAAAAAATTCATTCTTTTGGTGCAGGCTGCGAATTGGCAGCTGGTCATAACGAGGTGTAACGTTTCGTTTGTTGGGAAACAGCCACAACTGAAACAAATTGATTTCTTTGTCTGGACTATTGTTGTACTCCGAATGCTGTACACCTGTCCCTGCGCTCATCACCTGAATATCGCCCTCACGAATCACTGCCGAATTGCCCATCGAGTCTTTGTGTTCCAAATCGCCTTTGAGTGGGATGGTTACAATTTCCATATTGTCATGTGGATGGGTCCCAAAGCCCATTCCCCCTTGAATTATATCATCATTGAGCACTCTCAATGCTCCAAAATGAAGGCGATCGGGTTGATACCAACTCGCAAAACTAAAACTGTGGCGTGCTTCCAGCCAGCCATGATTGGCATAGCCTCTTGTGTCAGATGGATGAAAAACGGTTTTCATAAAATCTAAACAATTATATCGGGGCAATCATATCTGCTACGATATTCCCTGAAATTAACGCGGGCGGAACACCAGGGCCAGGGACAGTCAGCTGCCCTGTGAAATACAAGTTTTTTACTTTTTTACTTTTGAGTTTTGGGCGCAAGAATGCAGTTTGGGTCAGGGTGTTTGCCATGCCATAGGCATTGCCTTTGTAGGAGTTGTAATCGCTTTTAAAATCCCGCACACAGAAGGATTTGTTGAACAGCACATGCTCCCGAATGGGTTGGTTGGTGAGTTCCTCCATTCGTGAAAGCACGATATTGTAGTACTTGTCTCGCAGCTCTTGCGTGTCTTGCAATCCAGGTGCAATGGGGATCAAAATAAAGCAAGCTTCTTTGCCTTGAGGTGCCATGGTTTGGTCAGAAATCGATGGTAAATTGACATAAAACAAGGGTTCTTTTGGCCATTCGGGTGTGTCGTAAATACTCGATGCGTGTTTGTCAAAATCTACATCAAAAAAGAGGTTGTGATGTGCCAAATCTTTTAATTTTTTATCAATCCCCATATAAAACAAAAGCGATGATGGGGCAAACACCTTTTTCTTCCAATACGACTCGCTATACCCTCGTAGGGATGCTTGCAGCAATCTTTCTGTATGGTGGTAATCGGCGCCACTGACTATGATGTCTGACTCGTGAATCGTATCCCCAATACGAATACCATTTGCTGTCTTGTTTTTTGTAAGAATCTCACTCACTGGCGCATCTGTATGAAATCGAACACCGAGTTCTTTTGCCAATGATACCATCGCATTCACAATCTGAATCATCCCACCCTTTGGATGCCAAGTCCCCAGTCCAAAATCGGCATAGTTCATAAAGTTGTAAAACGCAGGTGTTTGTTCTGGTTTTGCGCCAAGAAAAAGAACAGGAAATTGGAGGAGTGAGCGCAGTTTTGGGCTTTTAAAATCTCTCTCCACTTGTTTGCGTACGTTGGTGAGAAATAGCCCAACATTTTTGACTGTTACTGGTGTGACCAATTCTAGCGGAGAGACCCCTGGTTTGTACACCAAATCATCGATGGCCACATCGTAATTTCGTTTGGCTTGGTTGAGAAAAGAAATCAATTTTTGACCACTCCCCTTCTCTTCCATTTCAAAGCGATCTGCTATTTTTTCGATGCTGTCATAAACAGGAAAAACATCGTCTTTTCCAAACACGACTTGATAGCCAGGATCGAGGCGTTCGAGTTTATAATAATCAGATACTTTTTTGCCAAAGCCTTCAAAAAAACGTTCAAATACATCTGGCATCCAGTACCATGAAGGGCCCATATCGAAAGTAAACCCATCTTGTTTGAACTGACGCGCTCGACCACCAAGGGTGCTGTTTTTTTCAAAAACCTCAACCTCAAATCCTCTTTTTGCCAAATGACAAGCAGCAGATAGAGAGGAAAACCCAGAACCGATGATGTTGACCCTTTTCACGTTCTACAAAGTTAAGCGATGAAAACGAGCCTAACGCACAATCTGCAAAAAATATAATTATTTTGACGAAGTTTTAAGAAATAGTCACCTCAAGTTCATTTCCAGAAAGTGAAGATTCATAACAATCTAATGCTGAAGAATTGTTACAGTCTGTACTAAATGTATTGTTTTTATGAGTACAACGAAAGGTTGAGCTATTGACTAATTCCCACTGATATCTTTGGTAGTGGTATGGACATTCGTTCGTGTAAGCTTGAATATGATCACTTGCTGTTCGAAGCAAGAGAATGTTGATTCCAAAATTGCCCACATTCATCCAATCCCCAACTTTTGAGAGTTTGGATGAAAAATTGGAATGGGTTAAATCAATGGTATATGTTGAACCGCTTTTGGTATAGCCATTATCAGAACTTCCACCATTTCCTGTCGATGTTCCGTTGCCAGTGTCCTCTTCCAAGCTGTCGGCAGAGCAAGCCTCCAAAAAACTCACCCCAAAAAAAGCAAACGCCACAGTTGGGCACACTTCTTTCAAAAATGCTCTTCGATCTTTCATAGATTTTTTTTTTAAATATATATAAAATTATATGGTTTAAAAGTTTTAACGTTGAAAGCAGTGGTTGAATATCACTTAAAAAATTGAATATCTTGCACCAATGAAAATGAATCATAAAGCGCTTATCAATCGGCTTGTATTTCTTCTTTTTCTTTTTTTTGGGGTTTTGCAGGCGCAGATCAATCCTAAAGATGTTGAAATCATTCGCGACAGCTATGGCGTTCCGCATATCTATGGAAAAACCGATGCCGATACTGCTTATGGACTGGCATGGGCACACGCTGAAGACAATTTTATCACCATTCAAAAAGCCTATTTGGCTGGAAATGGAATGCTGAGTCAATGTAATGGTAAGCAAGGCATTGGTGCTGATTTTATTGCCCAGTTTATCCAAAGTGAGGAGACAGTCGACCGTTTATACCATACCCTAAGTGATGAATTTATAGCTGTTTTACAAGGCTATGCAGAGGGGCTAAACAGTTTTGCAAAACACAACCCTAGTGAGGTTCTTTTGTCATCTTTGTTTCCCATCACCCCAAAAAAACTATTGATTTATTCACAGCTGCAACTCTTTTTGTCCAATGAAGGAGATCGATTTGTAGAGGCGATTGTAAGTAACAGAGTGGCACCCTATAAAAAACCCATTGAGGAAGATGTTCGGGGATCCAATCTCATCGCTTTAAGCTCGCATAAAACAGGCACAAACGAAAGCTTTTTGGCGATCAATACCCATCAGCCTCTTGAAGGGCCTACCTCTTGGTATGAAGCCCATCTGGTGAGTGAAGAAGGGACCAATATCATCGGCGCAACTTTTCCAGGAGCACCATGTATATTGACAGGAGCCAACGAGTATCTAGGTTGGACACATACTGTTAACTACCCCGACAAGGCAGATGTATTTCAATTGGAAATGAAAAACAGAACCACATATATCGTTGATGGAGAGGCACACCAACTCGTGAAGAAAAAAGCAAAAATGTATGTTCGATTTTTGGGTATGCGCATTGCTGTATCTAAGGTTTTTTACGAGAGTATCTATGGTCCAACACTCAGAAATAAGACCGGCGTGTTTGCTGTAAGAACACCTAGCACAACCAATATCAATGCGCTCGAACAGTGGTGGCGCATGAATAAAGCACGCTCATTTTCCGAGTTCTATTCTTATCTAGAGTGGAATGCACTTCCAGGATACAACATTGGCTATGCCGACCGAAATGATACCATTTTTTATATTTCAAATGGTAAAATCCCAAAACGAGATTCGAGTTATGATTGGCGAAAAGTCGTTCCTGGAAACACCAAAAAAACGCTGTGGAACAGCTATTATACCACCCAAGAACTGCCACAAGTCATTGCCCCAAAATCGGGCTATGTGTACAACGCCAATCACAGTCCATTTTTCTCAACTGCACCTGATGAAAATCCAAATCCAGATGCGTTTGCAAAAGCTATGAATTTTGAAACCTACAACAACAACCGCAGCACACGATTATTCGATTTGCTTTCGGAAAAAGACACATTAACCTATGAAGATTTTAAGCGAATCAAATACGACCACAGCTTGCCAACACCATTAAACTACAATTATGTTGACTTCAACGCTATTTTTGAGATGAACCCAGATGACTATCCCGATGTTGCAGATTTGTTAATGGATATCCAAAACTGGGATCGCGTTGCAAGTGTTGATTCTTATGGTGCAGGTGCTTTTGCAGTACTCTATTACACGCTTGGCAAATACTATTCCAAATTAGGTCCATCAAAAGTATTTAATAAATTATTGATATACACATGCCTAAAAGATGCCAAAAAACACCTGTTGAAACACTTTAAAACGACCAGCATCCGCTTAGGTGATTTTCAAAAACTCGTACGGGGCGACAAAGAACTTCCCATTTTTGGACTCCCTGACGTTGTCACTGCCATGAGGGGCTCTGCTTACAAAAACGGAACCATCAAAATCAATCATGGTGAGTCTTATATTGCACTCATTCGTTTTGGTCAAAACAAAACAAGCGTAGCGTCTATCATCTCCTATGGTAGCAGCAATCGTCCTGACTCACCACACTACAGCGACCAGATGGAAATGTATCAACGCTTTGAAACCAAACCAATGCATTTTGATCGTGAAAATGTAATGAAAGATGCAAAGAAAATTTATCATCCCAACTGAGTCCATCCCAGTCGATTCAGGGTTGAAAATTATATATTAAATTTGCCAAAAATAAAAGCATGATTGTAGAACAAATCTACACAGGATGTTTAGCACAGGGCGCTTATTATATTGAAAGCAATGGAGAGGCTGCTGTGATTGATCCTTTGCGTGAGGTTGAGCCCTATCTACAGAGAGCTGAGAAAAACAATGCAACCATCAAGTATATTTTTGAAACGCATTTTCACGCTGACTTTGTCAGTGGCCACCTGACCCTTTCCAACAAAACAAAAGCGCCAATTGTTTTTGGACCTCTTGCCGATCCAGATTTTGATGTGATTATCGCAAAAGATGGACAAAGCTTTCAGATTGGTGATGTAACCATTACTGCGCTACACACTCCTGGGCACACCATGGAAAGCACCACTTACCTGCTTCGAGATGCAAAAGGAAAAGATCATGCTATTTTTAGTGGAGATACACTGTTTTTGGGTGATGTTGGACGCCCTGATCTAGCACAAAAAAAGGGTGCAATGACACAGGAGCAATTGGCCGAAACACTTTATGACAGTCTACGAAACAAAATCATGCCATTGGCAGACGATATCACTGTTTATCCTGCCCATGGCGCAGGGTCGGCTTGTGGTAAAAAAATGATGAAAGAAACTGTTGATACCCTCGGCAACCAAAAAAAGGTCAATTATGCCTTACGTGAAGACATGACCAAAGAGGAGTTTGTGAATGAAGTGATCGACGGTTTACTTCCACCACCACAATATTTTCCAGAAAATGTACGACTAAATAAAAGTGGTTATGAGGATATTGATCAGGTCATGGAAAAAGGAAAAATACCACTTATCCCATCCAAATTTGAAGACATTGCCAACCAGTCAGGAGCAGTGATTTTGGACGTGCGAAGTGCAGATGAGTTTTCCAAAGGTCATATTCCAAATTCTATTTTTATTGGAATCGATGGAGGGTTTGCTCCTTGGGTGGGTACACTTATTGGTGACACCCAACATCCCATTATTTTGGTAACACCAGAGGGGCGTGAAGAAGAAACCATCACTCGACTGTCAAGGGTTGGGTTTGACAACACTCTTGGCTACTTGGAAGGTGGAATCACTGCCTGGACAGCCGCTAGAAAAGACATTGAACAAATTGAAAATATCACTGCTACCCAATTGCAAACTAAAATCGAAGATGGTGCTGCTTTGTTTGATGTACGAAAAGAGAATGAATACGATTCGGTGCATATCCCCAATGCAACACTTATTCCACTAGACAAAATCAATGAGAGTCTCAATCATCATGCCTTTGAAAAAGAGTTTTACTTGCATTGTGCAGGTGGTTATCGAAGTATGATTGCGCTTTCAATTCTCAAAAATCGTGGCATCCATGGAGGTGTCAACGTTGTTGGAGGAATGAAAGCGATTAAAGAAACCTCTATTGGTTTGCAAGAAATGTCTTGCTCAAACTAGTATTCGACCTATTGAATAGTGGTCGTATTTCGATTCTTATTTAGCAATTCAATTCAGTCTATTTACAACACGAAATCAGTCATTATAAATAAGCATTAAACGATAGTTTTTTGGATATTTATTTTGTATTTTTCGAACAAAAATAAACCCACTCAGATGGAACATATGAAAAATTCAAATGGCGCTTCAAAATGTCCTTTTCATGGCGCTACAACACAGCCCAATTTAGGCACCCAAAACAAAGATTGGTGGCCAAACAGTCTCAATGTTGACATCCTTCGTCAACACGACACCAAAAGCAATCCTCTATCGGATTTGGATTATAAAGAGCGTGTCAAGTCACTGGATATTGAGGCAGTTAAAAACGATATCAAAAAAGTTCTGACCAACAGTAAAGACTGGTGGCCAGCTGACTATGGTCATTATGGTCCATTTTTTATTCGCATGACATGGCACGTTGCTGGTACCTACCGAACTGGCGATGGACGTGGTGGTGCTGCAACTGGTGCACAACGCTTTGCACCACTCAACTCTTGGCCAGACAATGGGAATTTGGACAAAGCCAGACGACTATTGTGGCCTGTAAAAGAAAAGTATGGCAACTCTCTCAGCTGGGCAGATTTGTTTGTCGTTGCTGGAAATGTAGCCATTGAGGACATGGGTGGTCCAAATCATGGTTCGGCACTTGGCCGAGAAGACATCTGGCATCCAGAAAAAGATATCTATTGGGGCGCAGAAGACGAGTGGCTTGGCGACAATCGCTATGGCGATACGAGACAAGATCTCGAAAATCCTTTGGCAGCAGTACAAATGGGGCTGATATATGTCAACCCACAAGGACCAAACGCCAATCCTGATCCAGCCCTTTCTGCACAAGATGTGCGAGAAACCTTTAAGCGAATGGCGATGAACGACGAAGAAACTGTCGCGCTAACAGCTGGTGGACATACCTTCGGAAAAGCACATGGTGCTGCCGACGCAGACGAGTTTGTAGGTGCAGAACCTGAAGGAGCACCAATCGAAAGTCAAGGCTTTGGATGGGAAAACAGCTATGAGTCAGGCAAAGGAGTACATGCAATTACCAGTGGTATAGAAGGGCCTTGGACAACCAATCCCATTCAGTGGGACATGGGTTATTTGACCCTCTTGTTCAAATACGAATGGGAATGCCAAAAAGGACCAGGAGGAGCTTGGCAGTGGCACCCAGTTGACTGCGAAGAAGTTGATATGGTACCTCAAGTGGATGGCAGTGGCGAAAAGGTATTGCCAATGATGACAACTGCTGATATTTCGATGAAAGTTGATCCGATTTACAGAGAAATCTGTAAAAAATTCCTTGCCGATCCAGATGCTTTTGGTGAAGCATTTGCCAAGGCGTGGTTTAAGTTACTCCATCGTGACATGGGGCCTAAGTCCAACTATGTGGCAGGAGACTTTAAAGACGTAGAGTATATCTGGCAAGATCCTGTTCCAGCAGGAAAATTCCTTTCATCTGGAGAAGAAAATGAAGTGAGAACCGCCATTGCAGCAGCTGGTATCGACAATGCCAAATTGATCGAGACTGCTTGGGCTTCTGCTTCGACTTTTAGAGGGTCTGACAACAGAGGTGGCGCCAATGGTGCTCGTATTCGTTTGGCACCCCAGAAAGATTGGGCAGTCAACCAACCCGAGCAACTCTCAGAAGTACTTGATGCTTATGAAAAAATTGCTGCTAAAACAGGTGCCAGCATTGCTGATATCATAGTGATTGGTGGTGCAGTAGGAATTGAAAATTGTTCTGGTGCAAAAGTTGAAGTCAACACAGGTCGTGGTGATGCAACACAGGACAATACAGATGTTTCTTCTTTCGAATTGCTCAAACCAAGTGCTTGTGGTTTTAGAAACTATATCGAAAAAGAGTTTAGCGTTTCTCCAGAAGAGTTATTACTCGACAAAGCCCAACTCCTTGGTCTAACACCAGTCGAGTTGACAGTTCTTGTTGGTGGTATGCGTGCCATGGGTATTTCCCAATCAGGTGCTGGCCTATGGGGTGATGGTAAACTGAGCAATCAGTGGTTTAAGCAACTGCTTTCGATGGACATCAAGTGGGAAGCAAATGGATTTAACAGCTACACAGGTATTGATCGAAGTTCAGGTAAAAGTGTCTATTCTGCATCGAGAATTGACTTGTTGTTTGGTTCAAATTCAGAGTTGAGAGCCATCGCTGAGGTCTATGCGCAAAATGACAACAACGATAAGTTTGTTGCTGATTTTATCGCTGCTTGGAACAAGGTGATGAACGCCGATCGGTTTGACTTATAACAACAGAGTCTGCGTTCATTTACTACTTGTTAGATAGATGTTTTTTAGGTAGTATAAGTCAAGTTCAACAAATAAAGCGTGTAAAAATTATTTTGCTTTGGGTTGGAGTAAAAACTCGTATCGT
>MDSV01159874.1_pt1 | contig 11805 bp, 10 predicted proteins | sample 810851 | NCBI WGS metagenome assembly MDSV01 (sample SAMN05326640, study PRJNA326480) | marine metagenome | isolation source: seawater | place: Atlantic Ocean: North East | collected 2012 | reverse complement strand
CGGCTTGAGCTCCAGGCGTTCCTGCATCACGGGTACCAACTGGCCCACTGCATGATTGAGCATTTGCCGGGCGGATTCCATCACGCTGGCATGATTAAAAATATACTCCGGAGACTGCATGGTAGTCTGGACAATACGATAAGTAAGCACCGGCTTACCGCTGAGAACTTTAAGCTCTGGGATCACCAATGCCTGGCAGCCCAACGCGCCACATATCAGCTCAAACTTGTCGTCCGGGCCTGTACTGGCGTTATAAGGCAGGGCATTGAGCCCGCTTAATACCGAGTCGACATCGGCAATCTGAACATCCGGATATTCTCTCAGCTGTTGGGTGAGCATAGACATAATGCCAAATTCCGCCCAACTGTCCTGAATATCACCGGTTTGTACCCATACCGGCAGCACAACAACCCGTTGGCCAGCCTCCACCACGTAACTACCCGGAGACTGCCACCATCTGCTTACGGCTAACACGGCAACGATGGCCAGCGCTGCCAGGAAAACCACTCCACCATACAGCTTCCAGCGATGCGTGCCACCAGCCGACGCTGACGGCTGAGTAACGATACTTTCTTCTATGACAACCGGGGCGACAAAGCGGAACCCTTTACCGCGTATGGTTTGAATAAATTCATTATCAGGTTCATCGGTATTGAGCAGCTGCCGGGTATCAGACACCAATCGCGAAATAGAGGCTTCACTGACAAATTGATCCGGCCATAGCGTATCGAGGATCTGCTCCTTAGTGACTACCTCGCCCGGATTGGCCACCAGCAATAACAAAAAGTCCGCCACTTTTCCCGTGGTTTGCCGTACCTCACCGTTGTAGTACAACCGGTGAGTCCCGCTTTCCAGCGAAAAACCGGCAAAGGTATATTGGATAGAACCTTCCATGCGAACTTCCGTTGTCTTGTTTACAGCGTTTCGAAGCTGAAAGCTGTCTTTAACTACTGATTATAATCTGTTCAGAGTAGATTAACGATATCCCCGATATAAGCAAGTTATGCCGGCTTTTTCTAAATGTTTTGCCAACCTAATACATTGGGATTAAACTTATTTTCTTGCTTATGGATTCACCATCAGGGACGGTGGCATGTTGTCATTCTTATTAGATGATGCCAATTTCTGGTTTAGCTGTGCGCTGGGCATTGTTATAGCGCTTTTCATTCTGGAAATGGCAGGGATGTTTTTTGGGGTTAGTCTGCTAGGGCTAGTCGACGATCAGGCGGCACTGGATGCCGACACTGATACTTCTTCAGGTTTTACCGAGTTTGGTAGCTGGCTGGCGCTCGACAGACTGCCGCTGCTGGTTTGGCTGGTATTACTGCTTACCACTTTCGGCTCTGCCGGTCTGACATTTAATTTTCTTTCTCTCACGCTGCTGGACACCTATTTTGCCCGTTGGCTAATAACGCTTCTGGCTGTTATAGCTGGACTGTTTTTCACGGCCCGGTTTGGCTCTTTTATTGCCCGCCTGCTCCCCAAACAGGAATCGTCGGCCACCACAGCCGATGAACTGGTTGGCACGGTTGGTCACATTACCGTTGGTGTTGCCCGTCAGAACAGTCCGGCGGAAGGTAAATTCATTGATGCCCATGGCCAGCCTCACTACCTGTTGGTAGAGCCTTTCGAGCCTGATGAGCAATTCTGTCAGGGCGAAAAAATATTATTAATACAAAAGCGGGATTACCGCTGGTTAGCAAGTCGCTATTCCGACCTTTAACCCTTTACGATAGAAGTAGTCATTATGGAAAATTCAGGATTAGGTAACTTACCTTTCATGCTGATAATGATCGGCGCAGCAGTCATCGGCCTGCTCGTTATTGGTTTTATCTTTGCCCGTTTATATACCCGGGCGACCAAAGAAACCGCCTTTGTACGTACCGGCCTTGGCGGCGAAAAAGTCATCAAGGATGGCGGCGCGCTGGTACTGCCAGTGGTTCACGAGGTGATCCCGGTTAATATGAATACCCTGCGCATTGAGGTAGAAAAAACCTCCAAGGATGCGCTGATCACCAAAGACCGTATGCGAGTGGATGTGAAAGCCGACTTTTACCTGCGAGTAGCACCTAATGCAGCCGGCATCTCCATGGCAGCGCAAACCTTGGGCACGCGAACCACCCGTGCCGAAGAAGTGAAAAAGCTCATGGAATCCAAGTTCGTCGACGTACTTCGTGCGGTGGCGGCCGAGATGACCATGACCGAAATGCATGAACAACGCGCCGACTTTGTGCAAAAAGTGCAGCAAAGTGTGGCTAACGATCTTGAAAAGAACGGCCTTGAGCTGGAGTCCGTCAGCTTAACCGGCTTCGATCAGACCGATCTGCAATTCTTTAATGAAAACAACGCGTTCGATGCCGAAGGTCGTGCCCGCTTAGCCAAAATCATCGAAGAAAAACGCAAAGAAACCAACGATATTCAACAGGAAAACCGCATCCAGATTGAACAGCGTAACCTGGAAGCAGAAAAACTGTCGTTAAACATCAAGCGTGATGAAGAAGAAGCCCGCATTCAGCAGGAACAGTCACTGGCCTTTAAACGGCAGGAACAAAAAGCCGAGATTGCCAAGCAACGCGAACAAAAAGAGCAGGAAGAACGCCAGGCTGAAATTGCTAAAGAAAAAGCCATTTCTGCATCGGAAATCGAAAAAGCGCAAACCATTGAAGCCCGCGAGATAGAAAAGCGTAAAGCTATCGACGAAGCACGCATTCTGCAACTGCAGCAAATTGAAGTTGCCGAGCAGAATAAACAAATTGCTATTGCCAATAAGTCTGAAGAAGAATCCGCTGCCCGCGCCAAAGCGGCTGAAGCCGAAAAGCTCAAGGTTGAAAAAGAAGAAGCGGTTATTACTACCCGCCAGGTGGCCGAAGCTAATCGACGCATGGAAATTGAAGTTATCGACGCCCGTAAAGAAGCAGAGCGTGAAGCGGTGAACATTACCGTAGAAGCCGAAGCGAAGCGTGAAGCGGCGATCAATACGTCAGAAGCGATCCTTACCGAAGCCCGGGCCAGCGCTGATGCCAAGAAACTGCAGGCAGAAGCTGACGAGAAAGTGTTTGCCGTGGAAGCAGCCGGTAAGAAAGCCATGTACGAAGCCGAAAACACCCTTAAAGACGAGCAAATTGATCTGCAACGCTCACTGGCCATCCTTAAGATCCTGCCAGACATTATTGCCAATGCGGTTAAACCACTGGAAAACATCGACGGCATTAAAATCTTACAAGGCTATGGCAACAGTCTTGGTGGTGCTGGCGGCAGTGGTGAGAGCGGTGGCGCAGGCCTGGCGGATCAGGTTACCAGCGCGGCACTTAACTACCGCGCCAATGCGCCGTTAGTTGACTCATTACTGCGTGAAGTGGGATTAGTGGATGCTGAAGATGGCACACTGGAAGATCTGATCCAGGGCAGTGCTGTGATTGACGGCGACCTGGTGACTACCAAAGCGAAAAAGCCGCAATCCGGGTCTGCTAAATCCGCTCAAGGTGAAGCGCCGGCAGAAGATGACAAGCCCAACAGTTAATCCTTTTTACCTGCCTTGCTACCGCGCCCCAGGCGCCGGTAGCAGCTTGCCAGGCCTGAACCCATGAAGCTACAGGGCAAGCTGCTCAACTGGGACGATAACCGGGGCTTCGGCTTTGTTGAGCCCAAAGGTGGCGGCCAGCGTGCCTTTGTTCACATTAAGGCGTTTAGTTTTTATTCCCGCCGCCCTCAGAGCGGCGATATGATCCAGTACCAAACCAGTCAGGACCGCAAAGGTAAACTTCGGGCCATTGAGGTTAACCTGGTTAACGACCATCCAACGGGCAATAAGCCTCCGCCGAAGAAAGCACCGAAACCACCATCCCGACCATCTAAAAGGCGGGTTCCGCTGCTGCTACCCTTTTTCGCCTTGCTTGGTGGCCTTATCTGGTTTCAACGCATTCCCATTGAAGTGCTTTACGTTTATGGCGTTGCCAGCCTGATTGCATTTGTCATGTATGCCATAGACAAATCCGCAGCGCGCGCTAACCGCTGGCGTACTCCGGAAAGCCATTTACACCTGATAGCACTGGTTGGCGGCTGGCCCGGTGCTTATTTAGCTCAGCAGTGGCTGCGGCATAAATCCGCAAAGCGGGACTTTAAAGCCATGTTCTGGTTTACTGTGGTAATCAACCTTACCGCACTGGGTTACCTGTTAACCCCCAGTGGTCAGGCATTGTTAACCGGTATTATGGGCTTGCGTTGATGAAGTCATTCCTTAACCGACTCAGCGAAGGGCTCGACAGTCTGAAATCAGAGCTCGATAACACTGCCACGCTTATCAGGGAACAGGTAGGTAAGCTACCGGTACTGGCCGGTAGGCTCTAGCGCAACACTTAATAATGGGGCGGCGGGGTCTCTTCTGACATTTTGGCAATATTGGAAGGCTCCATGCCTTTGACCTTATCGATAACATGACGTAACTGAAACTGCATCTTATCGATTTGTATTTGCTGATGGGCCAAAGCTTCATTGAGTGCATCAATAGTGTGCTCCTGAAAAGCCACCTTGGTTTCCAGCTCGGCAATAGCTTCTTCGGCTTTGGCTAACTCGTTAGCCAGCTTGTCGTTGTTCGTTGTCATTCAGGGCATACTCCACAGCTCAGCTAATCCGCTACTACTTACCGATAACACGTGTTCGTCATCGAGAAAGCCCACACCGTAAACTACGGCAGAGGGCGGTGACATGTTTTCCCGTGGGGCAACTTTCCATTCTCCCACCTGTTCACCCGTTGCAACTTCCCACAAATACAACCTTCTTGAAGGAGCTCCGGTAAGCAAGTACTTACCATCTTTAGAAAACACGGCATCGGTAAATATCTTCTGGCGCGCAATATACTGCAATTGGCTAATCGGTTCACCTGTTTGTACATTCCAGATCTGCGATTTTTGCTGACTGTCGGCGGTAAAGGCATAGCGCCCCTCATCATCCAGTGCCACCAGGGTAACGCGGCTGGGATGGGTAAACGTATGAATTACCTGCCCGCTATCGGTACTCCAGAGGTAAGCCACGTAGTCGTTTCCACCGGTCAGGGCGTAACGGCCATTCGGCGTAATATCCACACTATTGATACGCTCCTGATGACCAAGAAACTCAATTCGACGGCCACTTTCCGGTTCAAAAAACATCACCTTGCCACTGGAACGTCCCACCAACACGCCGCGACCGCCGTTAGCCAGCGCCACATCGCGGATGGTTGACTCGTCAATACGCCAGAAGCCCACCGGCTCACCGGAAGATAAGCTCCAGATAGCAAAAGCCTCACGGTCTGATGTTACCGCAAACTGGCTGTCAGCACTGATATGCACATTGGCCACTAAATTATTGCTCTGATCGCCGTCTACGCTTTGGTGGCTCCACTGAAATAACGGTTGCGCTTCACCAAAGCGCCACACATGGATGCCATTATTGATACCAGACACCACGCTTAACTGGCCATCCACCGACACGTCTGCCGCGTAAGCGCCATCTTCAACAATGCGCCATTGATTGTCCGGCGTGGTATCCGGAACAATACACCCGGCTAAACCAAATCCGGCCAGAAGCGTAACAATCAGTCGAGAAGTGAACGTTTTCAGTGATGGTGTTGTCATAGGCCTTTCTTATTGCGAATGCTCGCATTAACATAGCACGAAATCGTAATATGCGTCGCTTATCCTGGGGATTGGGCGCAATGTGAAGCCGATATTCGTGATTATCGTATCAGGCGTGTTACAGTAAAGCGTTAATAACCTGGTTTACATTTATAGAATTTGATTTGTCGCAGCACTATTAGCGCTGCTACAAGATACCAACTAACGGAGAAGTTTATGCAAAAGTCGCTCGTTGCCCTAACTATTATGGCTACACTGGGTCTGGCAGCATGTCAGCCTCAACAGGGCACCACTACCGAACCCGCTCAGGACCCAAAGCTGACAAAAGAAGAAATGACCGACGCGCAAAAGCAAGCGTATGCCATGGGTGCCAGCATGGGCATGTTCGTGTTTACCCGCGACAAGCAAATGCAACAGTTTGGTGAAAGCATCGATAAAGACGCCCTGATGCAGGGTATTAAAGACGGCATGGGTAACACCCTGATGTTTGAAACAGCTGAAATTCAGCAACTGGCGCAAGCTGGCGAGCAGGCAATGCAAGCCAAGCAACAGGAACTGGCCAGCAAAATGGCGGAAGAAAATATCGCCAAAGGCGAAGCTTTCCTGGCTGAAAACGGTCAGAAAGAAGGTGTAATTACTACTGAGTCAGGTCTGCAGTACGAAGTAATGGCAGAAGGTGAAGGCGCCAGCCCGGTTGCCACCGACACAGTTAAGGTTCACTACAAAGGAACCTTACTGGATGGCACCGAGTTTGACTCTTCTTACTCTCGTGGCGAACCAGCGGTATTCCCACTGAACCGCGTTATCCCAGGCTGGACTGAAGGCGTTCAAACCATGAAAGAAGGCGGTAAAACCCGTTTTTTCATTCCTTCTGAGTTAGCCTATGGCGAACGTGCTACAGGTAATATCACACCTAACTCAACACTGATCTTTGAAGTTGAGTTACTGGAAGTGGTTAAACCGGCAGAAGAAGCCGCAGAATAACCTCTGGCGCGGTGTCTCATGCACCGCCCTGATATTCCATCGACCCAGATATTCAATAGACCCAAAAAGAAAAAGCCGACATTTATTGTCGGCTTTTTATTCAGCACCTGTCCTTGCTCATCAGTAAGTCCATACTGTCTGCATACTCATGCCAATCAAAACGATAGCAACGCATGCGCCCAAATACTCATTCGGGTAAAGTTTTGTTTGCTTTTTAAGCTTAGTTTAGATTTACCGGTTTGCACGGCGAACAGCGACTTTTTAAAAAATATTTCGAGCTAGAAGGCGTGGGTTTTATTCCAATCTGAACTTAACAGATCAGAGGGCACACTTGTTACTGTGTGCCCAGTGTTGATTTGATAACTACTGATTTGGAAAATTAGGAGATAACGCTGCGGCGGCGATTAGGCGGCATTTTGAATTTGCTAACTTGTTGTAGCAAAAACTTTCCGGCCCGGTACATAGCAAGGCAGATCAGCACCGACACCATGGTTTTTGTGCCTTCATTACTACTAAAAGCATTCACCGTGGTGAGGATGAACATTAAAACGCCGCTTAACAACAGCAGGAAGCCCATTAAACATAAGCCGAGGGCGCTGGCGGTTGCCGGCTTGTCAGCTCGCTCTTGGTGTTGCTCAGTTCGTTCTGTTGGTGAGTATCGATTCATAATCTCAATTCATTTAATGTAAACGATGTCATTTAAAAAAGTGACTGCAAAGTTTAGTCACTTGTATGACGAATTCGTTCAATATATTTACATTTTGATTACAATACCTGAGAACCGAGGCTACGGATAGGGATCTTTAGTATAGATAACAATCATTAATCACATAGATTATAGACATAAACACAAGGTTTGTCGCTAATCTGCTACACAGCTTATCGGCATTTTGTATAAAAATATGATTTTATTTATTGCTGGTGGCTATAAGCTGAGTCTATTCAACATCTTCGGCAATGCGCTAATCAAAGGCAATCGCCATAACAGCACTACGCGCAGCTTCATATCCGGCAGCGTCTAAATCGGTAAAATCCTGAACATGAAAACTGAGTAGTTGCTGCTGATATATCATGCAGTACATTTCGCCATACAGCTCAACATTGTTCTCGGTACTGCGTCCGTTCCAGCTGATCCGCACGGCAGGAACTCCGTCAATCGAAACTGTTTCTATGGCAGACGTAGAAAAATTATCCCGGCGACGCTTCACGCCCTCTAAAAACTGCATCAGGTATTGTTTGGAAAAAGCGATTTGCCTGGCCTGATTGAGTTCAGGTATACCATTTGGCGGCGTAAACACCGTCAGTTGTAGCAGCGTGCTCTTGTCACTATCGTCGTGACGACGGGTAAATCCAACGGCCGAGAAGGCCTCGCTGGGCGCTTTCATTACCGGCCCCTCAAAACCTTCGGGAACCTTAATATCCCCCGAGCCAAAGTCGTAAGCGCTCGCACTCTGACTAAGCACTAATAAAACAGCGCACCACATGAATCGTAACATCATCTCATCCTTCCTGGTTATCTTCGGCATAGCTAATCCGGTTGATATACCAGACTCTGATGCCTTCGGGTGTTTTTACATCTACCTGATCATCTTCTTCTTTTTTTAGCAGCGCTCGTGCCATCGGTGAATCGATGGAGATATAGTCTTTACGATCGTAAATCTCATCCGGCCCGACAATGCGAAAGGTCTTGGTGTCACCATCGTCATTTTCAATTTCTACCCAGGCACCAAAGAACACCCGGCCGGCCTGCTCCGGCGCAAAATCCACTACTTTGAGAATTTCCAGGCGCTTTCTTAAAAACCGGATCCGGGAATCGATTTTACGCAACAAACGCTTGTTTTCCTTATAATCGGCGTTTTCTGACCGATCGCCCAGGCTGGCAGCCCAGGTAACCTTGGCCGTAATTTCCGGCCGATACTCACGCCACAGATAATTCAGTTCGTTACGCAGTTTGTCATACCCTTCCCGGGTCACCAGGTTTGTACGCAATTTGCCAGACCCTTTAAAATTGATGCTAAAAGTAAATTGTATCGGCAATTAACTATGCCAGCCAGGGATTATATCTGCCACCGGTTTGCAACCCAAAATGAGGTTAGCAAACCCATATGACACGGCGGGTAGAGGTGCTATACTCTGGACCCAATAAAAGCGTGGGTAACGCTTACCGATTGCAAATCAATAGTAGGTAGGAAGGGACACTTCCAATCATTAAATTCACTACCGCCTGAATCTCATACATGATGATAATTAATACCATTGCCAACGAACTCGCCGTTAAACCTGCTCAGGTCGAAGCGGCTGTAAAACTGCTCGACGAAGGTTCAACCGTACCTTTTATCGCTCGTTACCGTAAAGAAGTCACCCAGGGACTGGATGATACCCAGTTACGTAACCTGGAACAGCGGTTAGGTTATTTACGTGAATTAGAAGATCGCCGCCAGGTGATTTTAAAATCTATCGGTGAGCAGGAAAAACTCACGCCTGAACTACAGCAACAAATTCTTGCTGCCGATAATAAGACCACGCTGGAAGACTTATATCTGCCCTATAAACCGCGTCGTCGTACCAAGGGGCAAATTGCGATTGAAGCTGGCCTAGAGCCGCTGGCCGATGCGCTGTTTGCTGATCCAACTCTGACTCCGGAAACCGTGGCTGCAGAATATATCAGTGCTGAAAACGGCGTGGCAGATACCAAGGCAGCACTTGAAGGCGCGCGTTATATCCTGATGGAGCGGTTTGCCGAAGACGCCGGCTTACTGGCGAAGATTCGTCGTTATCTCAACGAAAATGCCCACATTCGCAGTCGCGTTGTGGAAGGCCAGGAAAAAGCAGCGGTGAAGTACAGTGATTACTTCGACCACTCAGAAAAACTTGCCTCTGTGCCTTCGCACCGTGCCCTGGCAATGTTCCGTGGCCGTAACGAAAATATGCTGCACATTCAGATGGTCGCCGATCCTGGTCAGGAAGACTCGCCGGCCCATGCCTCCTACTGCGAGCAAATTATTGCAGAGCACTTTGAACTGCGCAATCAGGGTCGCCCTGCCGATGCATGGCTGGCTCAGGTAGTCACCTGGACCTGGAAAATCAAAATTGGCCTGCACATGGAAACCGAACTGTTTGGTCAGCTTCGCGAAAAAGCCGAAGAAGAAGCCATCAATGTGTTTGCTAAAAACCTCAACGATCTGCTGATGGCTGCCCCTGCCGGTGCGAAAGTCACCATGGGCCTGGATCCGGGTCTGCGTACCGGGGTTAAGGTCGCCATTGTAGATAAAACCGGTAAGGTGGTAGGTACCACTACCATCTTCCCTCACGCACCACAAAATCAGTGGGATAAATCCCAACGCACCCTGGCGAATCTGTGCAAACAGCACAAGGTAGAACTGATCAGCATCGGTAACGGCACCGGCTCGCGGGAAACCGACAAGCTGGTAGGTGAAATGCTCAAAGCCAACAGCGAACTGCAGGCCCAGAAAATTATGGTCAGCGAAGCCGGCGCATCGGTTTATTCTGCTTCAGAGCTTGCCTCAAAAGAGCTGCCGGGTCTGGATGTATCATTACGCGGCGCAGTGTCTATTGCCCGTCGTTTGCAGGATCCACTGGCGGAGCTGGTAAAAATTGAGCCTAAAGCCATTGGTGTGGGTCAGTATCAGCATGATGTCAGCCAGAGTTTACTGGGCAAGTCGCTGGATCAGGTTATCGAAGACTGTGTTAACGCCGTTGGCGTTGATTTAAATACCGCTTCACCGGCCTTGCTCAGTTATGTATCAGGATTAAACAAAACCCTTGCGCACAACATTGTTAGCTACCGTGATACCCATGGTGCCTTTGCCCGTCGTCAGGATTTAAAATCTGTAGAACGTTTGGGGCCCAAAGCCTTCGAACAGGCCGCCGGATTCCTGCGCATCGTAAACGGTACTAACCCGCTGGACAGCTCAGCAGTGCACCCCGAAGCCTACCCGGTAATAGATAGCATTGTGAGTCGCACCGATGTGGCGGTAAATGACCTGATTGGTAATACCGACTTACTGCGTAAGCTTAATCCGGAAGATTTTGTCAGTGACAACTTTGGTATTCCAACCGTTAAAGACATTCTTAAAGAACTGGATAAACCTGGCCGGGATCCGCGCCCGGAATTTAAAACCGCCGCTTTTAAAGAAGGCGTGGAAACCATGGCAGATCTTAAGCCAGGTATGATCCTCGAAGGCGTTGTCAGTAACGTAGCCAACTTTGGTGCCTTTGTGGATGTAGGAGTTCATCAGGACGGTCTGGTGCACATTTCAGCACTGACCAATAAGTTTATCTCCGATCCACGTGAGGTGGTGAAAGCCGGTGATATCGTTAAGGTAAAAGTGCTGGAAGTCGATGTAGATCGCAAACGCATCTCGTTTACCATGCGTTTGGATGACACCCCGGCTCCGCAAAGTAAAGGGCCGAAGGGGAGTGGCAAGCCGCAAAACAAAGGCGGCAGTAACCGTAATCAGAAAGGCCAGCAAGGACGCCAGAGTGCACCTGCTAATGCAGCAATGGGTAATGCGTTCGCCGATGCTTTTGCCAAAGCAAAGAAAAACTAATTAAACAGCTCAGCTAACTAAAAAAGCCCCGCTCGCAAGAAACGGGGCTTTTTTGTATATCTGCTCGTTTACGCTGAGGCGCTGAACCCCCCTTCAACAGGCACTGCGACATTTTTATAAAATGAGGCAATCACGGTATTTCGCTGCTGCATTTGCTCGCTGTCTATTTGCAGCGAGCGACGGCCACTGCTTTGCTGACTGTACCTGTCTTCGTCGGCGGCCAGCTCGTCGAGTTTACGGGTTGGAATCTGTGGCTGATTGTTCTCAACAATTTCTTCCAGCGTAGGGACTTCAGATGCTACTCGCGAGGGAGAATCGCCTTCTTCCGGGCTCACTGCCGACGCTTCTTTGCGCTCTTCGGCCAGTTTACTGCGTGCTTCAAATGCTATGCGCGAAGCTTCTGCGGCAACCTGTAAATCCTGCGGTGATGGCTCAGCAGGCGCCAGCGCAGCAGCACGAACCTGCTGCATTTTGCGAATAGTTTGTTGCGGTGTATTTTCGGTAGAGACATCAATAGACACCTCTCCGTCAATAGCGTAACGCTGGCCGTCCGGACCGCGTTGAAAATCATACTGAGGCGAACCGGCGTACTGACCACCAATGGTGGCGTGAGCCTGTTCGTGGGTGCGCACTTCCTG
>MDSV01119792.1_pt1 | contig 11805 bp, 16 predicted proteins | sample 810851 | NCBI WGS metagenome assembly MDSV01 (sample SAMN05326640, study PRJNA326480) | marine metagenome | isolation source: seawater | place: Atlantic Ocean: North East | collected 2012 | reverse complement strand
TTTTACGACACTGAACTAGAGCACCAGAGGCGTAAGCCGAAGGCCAAACTTTATATCTTGATTTTACTTTGTGATAGCAGGCGTCTTTCTTCTCTGCTAGTTTCTCGAATTGTTCTTCCGTTATTCCTGTTACTTCGTTAATTTTCATGTTACCACTTTCTACATGACCAATATCTTGCTTTTGTTTTTGGTCCTGGGTTTGCACAGTTGTGACGTGCTCTGAAACTTTTTCTTGCTTTTGGGTTGCTCTTTCTGATCCTCATTGTTTTTCTTTTTGCACTTGTACCACCGTGTCCAAAGTTTACTTTCTTAACGTTGCCTGTCTTTGGATCTTTGACATAAACTTTAAATTTCTTAGTGTCACCACGCATTGGTTTGTTAAGTGGAACTTTTCTACCTTGATATTCTGCGTCAAATAATTCTGTTTCGTCTTCTGGGAAACCTAATGGACCAAGCACTTCTTCAAAATCCTCGTCCTCTTCTATGTTGAATTCGTCACCTTCCGGGAATGGAGTGTATTCGTGTTCTGGTTCATTAATCCCATCAATTTTGTTAAGTATGCTTCTGATATCTGTCATTGATTCTGCCATTGTTGTATTTCCCATCTGCATCTGTGTTGGATTGTTTGTAAATTGTGTTGTTTTTGCCAGTCCCCTGCTACCCGCTGAACTTGGTGATGCAATCTGCTCGCCTGAACTTATGGTACCTCTTTGACGCATCTTTGTTACGTCGTCTATGTATTTTTTATAGTTGTAGGGTATATCTGTCATGTACAGATATTTATGCTTGATTTACTTCTTTTCGGCTGGATCTAGGTCGTTAGTAAACTTGTCTTCTACAGGCGTTTCTAGTTCAACTTCTTCACCCATATCTGCCTCGTCAAACTCTTTGTCTAGCATAGGAACCTCGCCTTCGTCGTCTTTTTCGTCGGATTTGTCCTCTGCTTCTTTGTCGTCTGTTTTTTCTTCGCCTGCGTGTGGCTCTTGCATATTTCTTTTGTCTGCTTCTGCATCTGCAAGGATCTCATCTTCTGTTGGTGCTTCTGCCTCTTCGGCGTCTGCTATGATCTCAGTAGTTTCTGGAGTCTTAATAATAAAACTATTTTCGTTCATGTCAACTTCGTTTGCTGAGAACTTGTTGTATAGTTCAACTAAATCAGTTGCTTCTGCTTCTTTTACGTACTCTGTAATTTCTTTTGTGAACACTTCTCTGAACGCTTTATCGTCCATAGTTGCATCTTCTTTTTCTTCTGCTTTTAATTCTGCCAACTGGTTTTCTAGCTCTGCAATCTTGTCTAGTCTGTTAGATTCTTTTGCAACTGCTTCTCTAATATTTTTTGATATCGAATCGTCTTTGTCTGACTCTGAAATAGCTTTTGTGATAGAACTTTGAGGTGCAGTTATTGATTCTACCATTTTTTTTGCTTTTGGTGAAACTTTTACTGGCTCAACATACTCTTTGATACCTGCAAGTTTGGCTATATCTGACAATGTTACTTCTTTGTCGTCTAGTACTTTTGGAGCCTGGCCTGCCGCTTCCATAAGTGCCGCACGTTCTTGTTCTGGAGTTTGATTATTCATAGCATTCAAACGGGCTACTAGGTCTCTGAAGCTGGTATCTGCTGAATTTTTTGTGCTCATATGAAGTATTTATATTTGTTACAGTTTTATTTAAGTTGTTGATTAAGTATTATAGCAAGTTTTGACTCGTATGCCAACCCTTCCGTTTTAACAAACTTGCTGTATTTGTCTTGCATACCCTTAACAAAGTTAAGATCTTTGCCTGATGAAAGTCTAATTTTCACTGCTGACAAGTCTTTTTCTATCATTTTTGCCAGTTCATCGTTGCCTGCGTCCTGTGCCATTTCCAAAGCCGTTTCAATTGCCTGCACAGCCGGAACACTTCTATCTATTGCGTCGTTAATTGAATTGATGCCTGCCAACCCTGCAACTATAACTCCGGCCATTGCTAGGTTCCTTGCCCAGTCTTTTAAGCCTTCGTTTAATTCTGTTTCATTTACATCTGCCATTAATTGTTTTCCTGTTACACCTGCGGCAGAAAGTTGTAAGTAAGCCTTAATTAAATCACTCTGTCCAGATGCCTGAATTTGTTTTGCTATGCTATCTAAGTCTCCTGCATCAGCTGGCTCTTGTTGTGCAGGTGCTTGTTGTTGTGGTTGTGCTTGAGTAGGTGCTTGTTGTTGTGTAGGTTGTCCTTTTAGGTCAACTTTGGCCGCTGTTCCGATAGCTGAAATTTCATTGTTGTCTAGTCCGGCATCACCTAGAAGATTCATAATAGAACCTGTGTCAGTTGGTGATCCAACGGCTTTCCATGCCTTCATTAATTTATTAAATGTAACATTATTTCCTAATTCTGTAGCACCTTTTTTAATTGCTCCTCCTACCTTACCTGCTAATTTACCAAGTCCTGCTTTTGCTTTTTGTGCCAATGATTGTTGAGCAGGCGCTTCTTTTAATCTTTGATGTAGATATGTTTCGTAATCAATTGATTCTGTTTTAGGTGCAGTGGCTCTTACAGCATTTTTCTTTAGCTCGTCTGCTTGTTGTCCTCCTGCCTGTATGGCCGCCGCCGCTCCGTCTACATTCTGTTCTGCGGACGCAACAAATCCTTCCAAGTCATTTATTTGTCCAATTAGCTCTTCTAATTGTTCTGGTGTGTAGTCTAGCTCTTTAACTTTTTTAAGTGCCTCTGCCGCTCCTCTCAAGGTCTCTTGACTATCACTAGCCTGTACACTTCCTAGGAAGTCATGTAGTTTGGCAGTTGCTTGAAGTGTTTCATCAGACAATCCCCCACCTGCACTTTTAACTGCATTTGATAATTCATTGTATTGTTCTAATTCTGGACCAGTAAGTACAACATCAAAACTGAAATTGTAATTGTTTATACTGCCTGACATTTTTAAATTTGTGTATCCGTCTTTTAGTTGTGGTATAACATCTCCGTATTCTGCAGACACCTCGGCCATTGCATCTGCCTGTGTGGCAGTCTTCATTGCTTCTGCGGTAGCGTCGATGGCATCCTGTCCGTCTGCTTCTATGTTGCTTACTACGTTATCACCTATGGCATCGAATGTTGCTCCAGCTAATGCACCAATTGCCGCTGTCTTGGCCGCTTTGCCTACTGCTGTAGAAAGTTTCTCACCTTTTAACAGATCCTTGGTAGATCGCAATAAGAAACCTGCCGCGGCACCTCCGGCTGGTCCAGTTGCAAATGCCGCCACGGCCGTTAGTATTGCAACGGCCAAAGTTGCTTTGCCTGGATTTGCTTTTGCCCAATCACTTACTGCTTTGATTCCTTGTGTAATTTTGTTATCTTGCTTACCTATTTTGTTTGTCAGCTCAGCAAATTTTTTGTCCATGTCTTTGACAGGACCGGCATTCTGCGCCATTCTGCCAAGTTCATTTACTTTGTCATTGACCTTCTTCATCAAGTCAACAGGCAGTTTTGCTATTTGTCCTGCTTTACCTAATGCAGACTTATGTTTGCCAGATGCCATTGCGTTTGCTTCTGCACTCTTGAATATTGCTGTAATTTGATCTTGTGTAAGTTCTGCTTCGAACACTTTTGTCAGTTGTTCCAACAATGGCCATAGCTCTTGTTCTGCTTTGCCGAGGAACATCTGTTGGTTTTCGTTTAAACCATTCCAACTTTCAGTTAGTATGTTTTGTGTTTTAAGATTTGTTACTTCGTATAGGTGCATAGTTCCCCTATAACATTTTCGCTAATTGTGTTTTTTGCTGTGGAGTAAGGCCACCAATTACTTTTTTAATATCAGGAGACATTCCTTTTCCTGCAGGTGCTTGTTGTTTTGGAGCAGGAGCACCTCTTACTTTGTCTTGTGTTGCCTTTGTTAAAATTGTGTTGAGAGTTTTAGGAGAAACCATAGGATCACCTTGAAGTCCTTGTAATTCACTTGTTGGTTGTAGGCCCATTTGTTTTAGAAATGCTGAAACAGTTGATGCCTGTGGTTTATCAGCTTTTGCACCTGTTTTTACAGCAAAATCTCTAAATTTTTTGTATACACCTTTTATTTGTTCGTCACCTTGTAATTTGCTGTCTAAGTCTGCCGCCTTTTGTCCCATTCCAGGAATTTTTGAAAGTATTTTACTCCCTACTTTTGTAGCCGCTTTTCCAATTGTTCCCATACCTGGAGGAGCTTCGTTAGTTTGTTTTCTATTTTCTTTTGCTAATTCTTTTTCAACTTCGTTTACTCTTTTGTTTAATATTCTCATCATTCCAGGTTTTGTGTCTACATCATCTAGACTTGTTTCTCTAGCTAATATTTCATCAATGTGTTTTTGTATAACCTGTGAGTGTTTGTGTAATGTGCTTTTATCCAGTTCTTCTCTGTAAGGATTTAATTTTTGATATTCTTCGTAGTTGTATGTTCCTTGTAGGTAGTCCGCGGCCTTGTTCAATTTGCTCTGTACCCAACCCTCTAGGTCATCACCTGGTTTGATCATGTCCATCAACTCTATCGCATACTTGGCGGTGTGGTACAGTGTTGATTTGCTCATGTGTCCCTCGCCTGCGTCTTCGTCAAACTTGCCGATCTCCTCTTGGTCTCCACCTGTCTGGTCTAGAAATTTCAAATCCTTTGCCGTTACATCGTTTTCACCTTTATCTTCACCGTATGAGATTGTGTAGATGCCTTCGTCGTCATCTGTGTAGTCCACTATCCTCACGATCCTGCCTGATTTGATTTCTCTTGCGTAATCACCGATCTGTTCTCTTGATTCTTTAACACCTTGCATGGTGCCTGTGCCTTTTGGCATTTTTTTGATTTCCGTCATGCCACCGTCATCGTATAGGCCGGCCTTCTCGCCCTGCATATATCCGTGTACTTTTTTAACATAGTCACCTGCTAGGTCAATCTTCTTGGCCACCCATGCTTCCATCTCAGCACTGTCATCTATCATGTTGTGTAGTTTTACTGCATGGTTTCCAATTTTTAACAATTGGTTGAGTGCCATGCTGGCCTCGTATGTGTCAGCTTGTACTGGTTGGTTGTGTAACTCGTTTATTTTCATTAATTAAATCCTACGTGTGTAACTTCTGGGTGTTGTTTCTTAATTCTTTTTGCTTCCATATCGTACATTTCTACTTCGTCGTAATGAGGATTATCTTTGTCACTGACATTCATTCTTAGATATTTGTCTGTAGCGGCTATGAAATCATCTATGGGTGTTGACCCTGTGTTTTCGAAATCTGGATCAAGTCCTATTCTTGACAAAACCATTCTTGCGTTTGCGTTTGATCTGTGTGGAGTTTTGAATTCCATGTCATCTGGATACGTCATTGTTTTGCCTTCTGGATCTTTTGGATCCTTGTAGTAGCCATAGAAGTCTGCACCTTCTTCAACACCGGCCAGTTCTTTGATTCTGCTGATCTCACTTTCGTCTTTGATCAAATCGTGTTGGTGTTTCTGCAGGTCTGACATATTATCAAAAGTTCCTGTAAGTTTGCCGTGTCTGTATGAATAAAACTTACCGTCTTTATTCCTTGCGGCAAGTCCGTATTTGTTCATACCCCTGTCTGTATTGTTTTCGACTTCTTTAATATTCATACCAATATTTATTACGCACAGGCGTCGCAACGACAGTGCTTACAAACCTCTATTTCGTACTTTTTTGACCCGTCTACAGGGTAGTGTTTTTCTGTTCTTTTGCAGTCCTTACCGCAATGGCTGTCGCAACCACAGTTGTTGCACTTAACCGTCTCAGTCAGTATCAATGGTTCCATTATGGATAACTCCTTTTAATCAACGGTCCACCAAACAAACTTACATTTGGATTAAGTTTTCCTGTCTGTGCGCCTTTGGCTGTGCCGTCTGGATTCTTGGGTTGCACTATCTTTGGTAAATTTGGTGCTTTTGTACCTGAACGCCCAGGTGAACCTATGTATGATTTTTTACCTCGGTCCTTGCCTATCGCTACATGGGGTGATGTGACTGTGGCTATATTTCCAGCACTTGTGGCACCTGCTGTGGCTTGTTCACGTATGAGTATTTCATTGATTTTCATATATTGTACTTATCTTTTAACACCTCACCAGCCAAAGCAAAGAATTGTTCTGAGAAAGGAAATGCCGGTATAGCCGTATTGTTCAGTATATAATCGGCTTCTTTATCGGTTAATCCTTTCATACGCATGGCCATTTTTGTGTTGTAATCTTCATTCCATAAAAATTTATTTGTGTTTTTCTCATCCTCAGGAAAAGCAGTATTCATATCAAAATCTAGTATATCGTCAAAAGGTTTGAAGGTGATTATTTTATTGGTGCTACCAAGTTCTAAAATCAGTGAGCCGGAACCTCCAACACTAGATGGTATCATATTTTTACCTTGCCAATGGTATCTAAATGGAAAAGGATAGCCTTTCAATCTAGCCTCTATGGTAGTATTTGTAGTGCCGTGGTTTGTAAAAACATTACCAACGCCGTTGTATTTTTTTGGAATTATTTGTCCTATGTGTTTATAAAAATTTTCTGCATCGGTCTTAAAATATTTTAGAAAATTTTTTGGTAATAAAAAAATGTGTCTAAGGTCAAGCAGGGTTGACCTAGTCATGAAACCATTAGTATAGTTGCTATCGTTATTTTCTATTTCCAGACGTATGTGTTGCTTACCTTGTAAAACATTATCGTCTATGGTATAGAGTTTGAAGTGTCTAGGCCAAGTTGTTTCTGAAGCTTTTCTAGACCATGTTGCTGTTTCGCCTTGTTCTTTTATTTTCTTTACTATCGTCCACGGCGGAACTGCTTCTTGGTTTACAAACTTATAATTTAGTCTATCGGTTTCTAGAAAACGATCTAATGATTTATGATTCTCTACTTCGTATTCGTCAACAAGTAAGTCGTCTAAAAATATTCTTACCTTTGGATTTTTCCTATATTTTTCTGCTATAAAGCCAACACCTAACACATATTGCATATGTGTAATTATTGGTTATTTAGATAGGCCTAATTTTTTTACGTTCATGTATTCACCACCTACAGGAACATCTTTTGTGGCATTCTGTTTTGTAACTATTCCAACACCTGCGGCCTCTTCTTTTTTAGGCTTGCCATGTTTGTTGTGTTGGGCCCAAGCAATAGCATATGCACCATCTTTACCAAATTTATTTTTTAATTTTTTGACTTGATGTTCTCTGCCAGGAGGTGCTTTTTCATTTGCTTTATTGTTGCCCTTGTTTTTGAAATCGAATCTATTGTTTGGACCTTTGCCTGGTAGATGTATTAAGCCCATTGGGTCAGCCGTGTGTGGCATTATCATAAATTCGTGTGCTCTCATAGAAATATTTATCTGTAGATCCAGGAGTATAGGAAACCGTCTACTTCTGCTAATTTTAAACTTCTGTGAGAGTCTTGCTCTGTCAACTCTTCACGTAATTTTCTGTGTATAATTTTCACATATCCCGAAGTAGAATATTTTTTAATCAGTAGCTCTATCTCATTCCTAAACCTTGTTGCATAATAAACAGACACAGGAAATTTTCGTAATTTTTTTAAATTATCCACATATACAGCTCTATCTTCAATGGGCACTGCGTATTCTGAGAATACTTTTGGCACACTTAAAATACTTAGATTTATATTGCTTGAATATTTTTTCATCCATGTGCAAGTTTCAAATAATTTGTGTGTTGTTAAATTACTGGCCACAAGATTAAATTGTAGGAAGTTTGCATTCTCGCTTACAAATTTAACATTTTTTTCGAACTCTTCCCACCACAAAGGATAACGAACATAAGTGCCAAGCAAACCAGTTGCATCACAGGAGCATATGATAGTTAAATTTTTAAATTTTTTTATTACATCTTTCCATGCATCTGATAGTTTTTTTAAATTGGTGTTAATTATGATTTCGCAGTTAGGATTTACCAAAAACAGTCCATTTAAAAATTCTAAATAATCTTTGATGTATGTAGGTTCGCCGCCTGCAAGATATACTTTTTTTAAATTTTTTTTGTTTACACTAAAAATATATTCCTTATTGTTCTTGTTTACACCAATCTTAACACCTTTTTCTTTCTGCCATAACGTGCTTTCCTGTGGACCACAAGTCTTACATTTTAAATTACAAGTTGGATCGTACCTGACATCAATGAACTCTACAACAGGATTTTTAATATCTGGAGTTCCAAACTTTTTAATCCAGTCGTTGGTTTCCTGTATTCTAGGACTCCAATCTGATTCTTCTTCGTATTCATAACATTTATTGCACACATCGGGTTTGATGCCTTTCAGCATTGACTCTCTGACGTAATGTATAGTTTGGTTGTTTTTAAAACTGTCGGCATGACAGCACGGGGCAGAGTCGCCACTTATCTTCTTAAATTCGTGTACCCATGGTAGTATGCATATTGCTTTGTTTTCTTTGACATCAAACATCAGCAGTATTTAATTGGTAAAAAAATTGGATTATTTTTTTGGCATTGGGTTTTCACCCGTAAGTTTTGGTTGTGCGAACCATAGTTTAAACCACTCGTCTGTGCCTGGTTTAATTTTGTGTTTTCTTTGATATTCTGATTTTCTGGTTCCGATCATGGATAGGTTTTCACCCATTGAGTCTTCTGTTGGCAAGTTATCTATGCCTGCTAATTTTTTTAATCGTTCTATATCTTCCATGATCTTAATTGCTCTTTTGTAGGTTTGTGAGCTTTTACTTTTTCAACTGCTCCACCTTTAGCTAAAAACTGTTTCATTTTCTCATCTAGCTCTCTTTGTTTCTCCTGTGGTGTTTTTTCTATGTCACCTGCGGCATATGGCCTATTGATTCCACTAAATTTTGGCATTGTTTTCCTCCTGATTATTTAATAAAAATTCGCCCTTTTGTAAAGGGTGTCCGTGGTTAAGTTCATCTGTAATATAAAAGTTTCCAGATACAGATATTCTTGTTACGTCCGATCTAAAGGGAGGCACCATGTGTTTCAGAGATGCCGGGAACATCCATACATCGCCTGCGACAGGTCTGATACCATGAGCTGTGATTATACCTTTTTGATCTTCTCCGTAAAAGAAACTTACTGTTCCAGGGCCAAGTCCTGTGCCCTTAAAATTTTTTATCTCTGATTCTATAATTTTTGGTACGTCTATGTATATCACAAAAGAGAATGCACCACCGTGCGTGTGTGGAGGATTAAACTCATTTTGTTTCATGTAGTTGATCCATAACTTTTGTAACAGTACACGGTTAAATGTATTCATGCCGTAATAATAATTGTTTTCATCATTACGTTGCAATTTTTTAAAATAGGGAATAAAATATTTTTTAAATTTGTCTACAAACCAAACCATGTCTTCTACTGGGTAGTTGTTTTCTTTTTCTATGTGTCCTGCAAGATTGGGAACGTTTGATTCTGTTGTTTTATCGCCTCGTTCTAGTAGTTCTTTCAGTAATTCAGAGTCAACACTTGTTCCTGCTAATACCGGCCCAAAGTGTAGATATCTATGATTAATCGGTTTTTCCATATTGGTCAAGTGCTTGTTTAACTTTGTCTAAAGAATCTCTATTCGCTTGATATAATATTCCATAACCGCCTGCGGCCTGCCAACGTTGTATGTTTACTGGTCTGTCGTCTATTAAAATGTTTGGTGTGCCCGATGCTTTGTCCTTCGCATAACTTTCTTTTCGTCCTGTTACAATAATGTCATCTGGTTGTTGAATATTGTTTGATATCCATAATTTTTTATATTTTGCTGAATTTTCATGATCACCTCTCAATGGTGAAGTGTTAATTGAAAAGTTACCGCCAGTAAATTCTTTAACCATATCTATTAAAGCATCTGCTGTTGGAAATTTAGGAAGAACTGCAAAGAAATCAGTGCCTTGTATTCTGTTAATAACTTCTTTTTTCAAATCTTTTGTTTTGTCGTTCGTCAATTGTTTCCAGTGTTCGACTCCATAGAGTAATTCTACACCGCCAAAGAAGTCTGCTAAAACTCCATCCATATCTAAATATACTACCGGCTTACCATCTTCCATATCTTCATTATACAACTTTTTGTTGTTCTCGTCAATCTGCTCTCCTAAACGGTCTTGTAAAATATCATATAACTTTTTACCAGTATTGCCACCCATTACTATTTTTGAAAATTCATGCTCCTGTCCTTTTGCCGCAAGTTCTCTGGCTTTTGACGCCGAGGCACCTGTAGCACCATCTTGGTCTGGATCTCTTTCACCTGCACTTACTACTTTAATATCATCAAACTTATAAAGGTCATTTCCTGCTTTATCAGGTTTGCCATTGTACTGGTTAAGTAATTTTTCAAATTCTGCCACTCGGTCGGATCCAGCTATCATTACTATCCTAGTTCTGCCTTCTGCTTGTATTTTTTGTAATGTTTGTATTACAGTTTTAGCACCTGCATCACCTACTGCTAAATCAGGATAAAACATTTTTATATAATCCTGTTTTTCTTTAAATGTTAATGGATCTGTTTTGTTATTCTGTTTGTGCGATAAAAAAAGATATGCCTTACCATTGGCTTTTTTAGCTGTCGCTAACAAAGTTTCAATTAATTTTTGGTGTCCTATTGTGGGAGGATTGAATCGGCCAAAGGCAAAAACTGCTGTGGATCGATCGTCCTCGTTAAGAAACAGTTCCCTTAGGTGCATCGTATTCGCCTTTTTCTATGTTTTCTTTTTCTCTATCTGCTATAATTTGAGCAACCTGTAGTCTAGTCTCTTTTGGAAACATATCTTTTACATCTTGGTCCACTGACCCATGTTGTTTCACATACTCTCTAGCGGCGTCATCAATTAGATACATCCATAATTTGATAGATTTTTCATGATCATACACACCACGTTTCATTTTTCTCTTAATGTTTGTGATGATAGGCATGAACCTTCTTCTGTAAAGATCCTCGTCATTTTGTATAAATGAGTCAAGTTCGTTTACTGCGTCCGAGTCTATTGCTTCGTTTATGAATTGTGATGCTCTCATATAAGCATATTTATATTAATAAAGGTTCTCTAGCAACCACATATAAAATGGTGATGAGAACTTGAATGTCCATGTACCATTATGGCCCATAATAGGCGAGTTCTTAAGAGTTTCTGGCAAGGATAGACCTTTTTCTCTGCTTTTAGTAGCCCATGGTTCTGGGTATTCAGGTTTGTAAACACCTTCAAAAATTAAAGAACCTATATCTATTTCATCAATGTGTATTTTTTTGATGTGTAGCATTTGGTCTTTTAGAATATCTCCCTTTTCGTTTACAATAGTTTGGCTGTCTGTTTTATTTGATCTAGACACAACTAAATCATATCCTTGTCCTTCTTCCAAATCTACTTTGAATTCTATAATTTGTGGTTCTTCTTCTGTGCCAGTGATTTCTTGTTTTGCATGACTTGTTCCATTAAGCAATATATCTGCCACCGGTGGCTTATCCCACATTGTTGCAAATAATTCTAATTTAAAAGTTATATTTTCGGTTGCCATTCAAATTTTAATCCTACTGCGTGTCCTACGTACGACATATTTACGTCCTCACGGAACAGCTCAATAGCGATCTGAGTCCCTTCAACAACACATTTAATATACTTGTCGTCGTGTTGCATCACGTCAGCAGTTTTTGTAAGGCCATTGTTAGTGCAGGTTAATTCTATTGTTTCCATTTGTACATACTTTCTAATTTTTCCGTTATCTCTATCCTACGTCCGCCCTGTGCTTCGAACTCGCTTATGAATTGATCGATTAAATTTGCCGCTAATCTTCTGTACTCAGGTAGCACATCTCTTTGTAATTTTTGTATTGACTCCTGTGGTACCGATTGCAC
>MDSV01233470.1_pt1 | contig 11806 bp, 15 predicted proteins | sample 810851 | NCBI WGS metagenome assembly MDSV01 (sample SAMN05326640, study PRJNA326480) | marine metagenome | isolation source: seawater | place: Atlantic Ocean: North East | collected 2012 | reverse complement strand
TGGAGCGGGCAAAGGGGTTCGAACCCTCGACCTTCTCGTTGGCAACGAGACGCTCTACCACTGAGCTATGCCCGCAATTATTTAAGTATAGTACACACTCTTATCAATGGTCAACCATTATAAAATGCCGCTACCTACTGGCTAAATTTTTTTATATAATAAACTTATGAAAAAATTTCCAGATATAATTCCGATTTTTCCTTTGAATGGAGTTATATATTTTCCTAAAACAAATTTACCGCTAAATATTTTTGAAAAAAGGTATTTGGATTTAATTAATGATGCTTACAATAAAGATAAATTAATGGGAATGGTCCAGGCTAAAAAAAATAGTAATGATGTTTATGAAGTAGGTTGTCTAGGGAAAATTAGTGATTTTCAAAAAAGTAAAGATGGTAGAATTTTGATTAATCTAACAGGAATTTCAAGATTTAAGATTATTGAAGAAATTAATAATAATAAATTATACAGGGAATTTCATGTTGATTATAAAAACTTTACTAAGGATATAGATGATAAACAAAACGAAATTGATACCGTTTCTTTAATGGAAAAAGCCAAAATTTTTTTTAAAAGAAATGGTCTTCTACTAAATTGGAGAGAATTTGAAAAGCTAGACTATTTACAAAAAATCAATACATTAGCTATGATTGCTCCTATTACGAATGAAGAAAAACAAAAACTTCTAGAAGCGGTTTCTTTAGCAAACAAAGTTGATACACTTAAAAATATAATTAGTTTTTACTTGTATGAGACGGGATCAAATAATCAGACTATACAATAAGATTAGTTTGAAGATTTATTCATAGAGTCAAAAAAGTCTGCGTTATTTTTTGTATTTTTTAATTTAGCTATTAAAAACTCAATTCCATCCATCGTGCCCATCGGACTTATTATTCTTCTTAGAACATTCATTTTAGAAAGGTCATCTTTTTCGAATAGTAATTCCTCTCTTCTCGTTCCAGACCTAGTTATATCTAATGCTGGATAAATTCTTTTATCTGCAACCTTTCTATCAAGTATTAGTTCTGAATTACCGGTTCCTTTGAATTCCTCAAAAATTACTTCATCCATTCTACTTCCGGTATCGATAAGAGCTGTAGAAATTATTGTTAGTGACCCACCTTCCTCTACATTTCGAGCAGCGCCAAAAAATCTTTTTGGTCTTTGTAATGCATTCGCGTCAACACCACCAGTTAAAACTTTTCCAGAACTTGGGATGACTGCATTATAGGCCCTTCCTAATCTAGTAATTGAGTCCAATAATATTACCACATCTTTTTTATGCTCAACTAAACGTTTAGCCTTTTCGATTACCATTTCAGCAACAGCAACGTGTCTTGAAGCTGGTTCATCAAATGTTGAAGCAACTACTTCACCTTTTACAGATCTTTGCATGTCTGTAACTTCCTCTGGTCTTTCGTCTATTAAAAGAACCATTAAATAACACTCAGGATGATTTGCAGTTATTGATTGTGCTATGTTTTGAAGAATAATTGTTTTACCTGCTCTTGGAGGGGAGACAATTAAAGATCTTTGTCCTTTGCCAATAGGACTAACAAGATCAATTAATCTCGCTGTATTATCCGGTTTTTTTTCAACTTTTGTTGTCTCGACTTCTAACTTTATTCTCTCATTAGGATAGAGTGGAGTTAAATTATCAAATGCAATTTTATTTTTACCTTTTTCAGGTTCATCAAAATTAATTTTATTCACTTTTAAAAGCGCAAAATATCTTTCTGCATCTTTAGGACCTCTAATTTCTCCCTCCACAGAGTCTCCTGTTCTTAAACCAAATCTTCTTATTTGACTTGGACTAACGTAAATATCATCTGGCCCGGGCAAATAATTAGATTCGATCGCTCTTAAAAAGCCAAATCCATCCTGTAGTACCTCTAAAACTCCAGTAGCTGTAATTTGTTCATTTTTTTCAGCTAATTTTTTTAAAATTGCAAAAAGAATCTCTTGCTTTCTTAGTGTGCTAGGATTCTCAATTCCAAGCTTTTCAGCTTCACTAATAAGCTCTGCAGGGTTCTTTTGCTTTAATTCTTGTAAATTCATGTGATTGTGTTGATTAATAGGAAAGTATTAAAAATATATGACTTTTTTATAAAATATCAACCCTTTTTATAAAGGCTTAAAAATCACAACAAAAACAACTAATATAAGTATAATTGTTGGGACTTCGTTGATAATTCTGTAAAATCTTGATGACTTTTCATTGTTATTTAAGGCAAAATCACTGAGGTATTTACCAAGTAAAAAATGATAAAAAGTTAAAATTATTACCGAAATAATTTTTATTTGCATCCATAATTCTTTAAAAACCTCCAGACCAAGGCTGTGTATTAAAAGAACTCCAAATAACCAGGAAAGTAACATTGCTGGCATCATTATATAATTATAAAGCTTCCTTTCCATAATTTTAAAAGTATCTTTTTGAGACTCATGATATGCCTCTGAATGATAAACAAAAATACGTGGTAAATATAACAAGCCTGCCATCCAAGATATAACTGCGATTAAATGAAGGGCCTTAAATAAAAGATATAAATTCATTCTAAATATGTTTTTTTACTAATTTTTCAAACAGATCAATATGATTTGAACTGTCATTTAAACAAGGAATAAGATCAAAATTTTTTCCACCACTATTTAAGAAGCTTTGCTTGCCCTGAATATTAATTTCCTCCAATGTCTCTACGCAATCAGATGCGAAACCTGGGCAGATAACTAATAAATTTTTTATCCCTTTAGATGGTAGTTCCTCTAGTGTTTTATCTGTATAGGGTTTTAACCATTCTTGGGGACCGAACCTAGATTGAAAAGTAGTTTTAATTTCAATGTCTGTATATTTTTCTCTCATAAGTCTTGTAGTTTTATGGCAATAGCAATGATAGGGATCACCTTTATCAAAATAATTTTTTGGTATTCCGTGATAAGATGAAATTATTAAATCTGGTTTCCAGTCGATAGACTGTAATTTTCTCTCAATACTTTTTACTAAAGCATTAATATAAATTGGGTCGTTTTCATAATGAGGGACTATTTGCAAACTAGGTTGCCATCTCATTTTCATTAGAGATCTATAAACTTCGTCACAGACTGTCGCCGTAGTCGCTGCAGCATATTGAGGATATAAAGGGAGAATGATTATATTTTCGCAGCCTGCTTTGTGTAACATGTTTAGCTTTGATTTAATGCTAGGATTTCCGTATCTCATAGCAAAATCGACAATTATGTTTTCATTGCCAATTTTATTTTTTAATTTGCTCGCTTGATTTCTTGTATAATATAATAATGGAGACTCATTAGTATCTTTAAGCCATATTTTTTTATAGGCGTGAGCTGTTTTTGATGGCCTAAAAGTTAATATGAATAAATTTAGTATGATTTGCCAAAGTACCGGGTTAACCTCTATCACTCTTCTATCAGATAAAAATTCTTTTAAATATTTTCTAATATCCCACCAACTTGTGGAATCTGGTGTGCCTAAATTAATCAATAGGACACCAGTTTTACCGAATTTTATATCAGGATGTTCATTTTTCATTTCAGTATTTCCTAAAAAATTTTATTAATTTGTTTACTTTATCCGGGTCTGTTTCAGGAAGCAAACCATGGCCCAAGTTAAAAATGTAAGGTGAATCTTTAAATATATTCAAATATATTTCGGCATAATTGAACATTTCTTGCTCTGGTAGGATTAGATGTTTTGGATCCAAACCTCCTTGAAGCACGACACCCGTCAAATTATTTTTTGCCCACAAAGGATCTAAATCATAATCCAAATTAAGCCCGTTTGGCTTTACTATATTATTAAACTCCTTGTAATTTTCCTTAATACCTTTAGGAAAGCATACGACAGGTATTTTTTTTCTTTTACAAAAATCTACAATTTTTAAATTCGGAATATAACAATAATTTGAAAGATTTTTTTTTTCTATTAAACCAGCCCATGAATCAAAAATCTGAACTACGTCTGCACCTGCATTTATTTGATTTTCTATGTGTGCGCAAAGGAATTCGTTTAATTTATCAAAGATTAAATTTATTTCAAACTCTTTATCTTTAATTACCTTGTAATCAATTTTCTTTTTTGTTTGTTTAGCTCCCAACATATATATTAGCAGAGTCCAAGGGGCACCTATGAAAGCAATTAAAGATTTTTTTTTATTTAATTTACTTCTAGATATTTGTATTGCTTTGTAAACTGGGTGAAGTTTTTTAGTAAAAGATTTTATATCGTTATTTAGAAATTTCTTATAATTAAATTCATCTAGAATAGGTCCTTGATCTTTAATAAATTTTACACCTTGCCCCAAAGCGTGAGGAACTATTAAAATATCCGAAAAAATTATAGCAGAGTCTAAATCAAACCGTTTTATTGGTTGTAGAGTTATTTCACTGCTCAATTCACTATTCAAACACAATTCAATGAAATTTTGATTTCTAGATCTTATTTTCCTAAATTCAGGTAGGTATCTTCCTGCTTGTCTCATAAACCATACCGATTTACAAATTTTTTTATTTAATAAGATTTCTTTAAGATTACTCATTTAATAATTAAAGTTTATAAGTGTTTTTAATGTTATAGGCCCTGTTAATTAGTTATATAATGATTTTTACAACTTTTATACATGACACACTTAATAAGTTACCTTGGATTAGCTTAATTTTGAGTTTTTAATCATTTTATAAACATTAAAAAAACATTATTATCAACAATTAATAAACTGTTTAAATATTGTTAATTGATGTTAATTATTTTTCTCTAATTAAGATAATAGTGAAAAACATTAATTAATTAATACTTTATTAACAAATGTATGAACGAAAAATACAATGTATATCTTGTGTCTGACTCTACGGGTGAAACCCTGGATAGAATATTTTTATCTCTTAAATCTCAATTTGCAAACTTTGAATATGAAAAAAAGGAGTTCGCTTTTATTCGAACTGAACAACAAATTGATAAAATTATCAAAGAATGCAATCAGATAGAAAGTTCAATTATATTATACACTATTGTAGAAACAAAATTAGCTAAATATTTAGCTAATCAAAGCGAAAAAAATTTTGTTCCATGTTTCGGTGTGCTTGGCAATTTAATACTAAGCTTTTCAAAACTTCTAAATCAAAAAGCAATACATAAACCAAGCGCCCAGCACGTTTTGGACGATGATTATTATAAAAGAATAGAAGCAATTCAATTTACCATGTCACATGACGATGGAAAAAAGGTAGATGATATCAACAATGCCGATGTAGTATTGCTCGGTGTTAGTCGAACAAGCAAAACGCCTACTTCGATTTATTTGGCCAATAGAGGTTATAAAACAGTAAACATTCCTTTAGTATTAGATCAAAAAATACCAGAGGACCTGAAGACTAACGAAACATCTTGTATTGTAGGATTAGTGGCTGATCCAGAAAGATTATCAGACATTAGGCGAAACCGAGTGGCCATTATGAAAGATCATGATTTTAAAGAATATACAGATTTAGATTCTATTAAAAAAGAAGTGGAGGATTCAAAAAAAATTTTTAAAAGAAATAATTGGCCAGTTATAGATGTTACAAGGAGATCTGTAGAAGAAACAGCTGCTTCAATTTTAAAAATTATAGAGATCAAAAAAAATAAATGAAACTAATCTTAGCCTCTAAAAGTGGAGTAAGAAAAAAAATTTTGGATAAATACAAAATTAACAACGAAGTTATAGTTTCAAATGTAGATGAAGATGAAATTAAGGACTCTTTATTAGCCGAAGGAGCGAATCCACTATCTATATCAAAAAACCTTGCGGAAATTAAATCTATTAAAGTTAGCAATAAAAACCCTGATCGTTTAGTTATAGGAGCTGATAGTGTTATCTCGCTTAATGAGGAATTAATTAATAAACCAAATTCAAGAGAAGAAGCTTTCAATATACTCAAAAAGCTAAATAATTCAAAACATTTTCTAATAAGTTCAGTATGTATTTCTAAGAATGGTGCAATGATATGGAATCACAGTAATTCCTCAGAACTTAAAATGAAAAACTTTACTGATAGTGAATTAAATTTATATTTAGACAAGATTGATACTAAAACTTTATTAGCATATGGCGTTTACCAAATTGAAGCCGAGGGTTTAGAATTATTTGAATATATTAAAGGAGATAAAGATTCGATAATGGGTCTGCCTATTAAAGAAATTGTTAAATACATTAATCAATTGTGAATATGAAAAAATTATTTGGAATAATTGGAAACCCAATAAAACACTCTTTGTCGCCAATTTTACATAATTATTGGTTTAAAAAGTACAACTTAGATGCTGATTATTCTATTATAGACACTAAAGACAAAGATTTATCTGAAATTATTCAAAAAATAAAAGATGGGAAATATTCAGGTATAAATGTGACTTTACCTTTTAAACAAAAAATTATTAACCATGTCGATAGAATTGTTAATGATGCAGTAATAACAGGTTCAGTAAACACACTTTTATTAGATAATAATAAAGCAGTCGTTGGAGAAAATACCGATGTATTCGGATTACAAGCTGCTTATCTAAAAGAAATTGATAATAGTGTCAGTAAAAAAGTTCTAGTAATTGGAGCTGGGGGAGTTTCACCTTCGGTCATATTATCTATCCAAAAATTAGGAATTAGAAATATTGCGATTACCAATAGAACAAATGAAAAATGTATTTTTTTAAAAAAGAAATTTAACTCATTAAATATTCTACCCTGGAACAACTTAAAAAATGAGATTAAGAGATTTGATATAATTATCAATGCAACTAGTCTTGGATTAAAAAATGGTGAGGATTTCAATTTTAATTTCTCAAATACAAAAAATGATCTGATTTTTATTGATACAATATATAATCCTTTAGAGACAAAAACTTATAAATTTTTAAAGGATGAGGGTAGGAAAGTATTTAATGGTCTTGATATGTTTATTTATCAAGGACAAAAATCTTTTTACTTATGGACGAAAATTAATCCTGAAATAGATAATGGTTTAATTGATTTATTAAATTCAAAACTTAAATGATAAAAATAGGCATAACTGGATCTTTAGCTTCAGGCAAGACTACAGCAAGTAGGATCTTATCTTTTAAAAGAGGCCCTCTTTTTAGCGCTGATAAAGTTGTAAAAGAATTATACTCGAACAAGCGTTTTAAGTATTTAATAAGCAAACGCTTCAAGATCGCAAATAACAATAGATTAAAAAAAGCAATAAAAAAAATAATCTTTGAAAAAAAAACAAATATTAAAAAATTAGAGAAAATAATACATCCAATTGTAAGAAAAAAAATGAAGAGATTCACCTTGTTACACAAAAATAGGAAACTTCTTTTTTATGAAATACCATTATTAATTGAAAGTAAATTAATGAAATATTTTGATTTAATAATCTTTATCAAAGCCAAAAAAGAGTTAAGATTAAAAAGATTTAAAACTAAACGAGGTGATAAAAAATTATTTGATTTATTAAACAAAAAACAAATTAAAGATAAAGCAAAAATTAAATTTTGTGATTATGTAATTGTTAATGAAAAAAATTTAGATATTTTAAAAAAAAACTTATCCGCTATAATTAATAGATATGAATGAAGTATTTTTAGACACAGAAACAACAGGGTTATCTTTTAGAGATGGTCATAAAATAGTTGAAATAGCCTGCGTTGAAACAAAAGATTTAATTGCTACAGGAAAAGTTTTTCATAAGTTAATCAATCCAAAAAGAAATGTTCCGGATGCAGCATATAAAATTCATGGTTTCTCTGAAAAATTTTTAAATAACAAAGAAACCTTTGAACAGATTTCAGGTGAGTTTTTAAGTTTTATTAAAGATAAAAAAATTATTATCCATAATGCTTCTTTCGATTTAAGTTTCTTAGATGGAGAACTAGGGTTTATTAAAAAAGAAAAAATTGATAAAAAGTTAGTGGTCGACTCTTTAGAAGTAGCAAGAAATAAGTTTCCAGGAACTTCAAATTCTTTAGATGCTCTATGCAAAAGATTTGGTATAGATTTATCTCGCAGAACAAAACACAATGCTTTATTAGACTGTGAACTTTTAAGGGAGGTTTACATTAATCTGCTAGATGTAAAAGAGCCTAAATTTAATCTTTCTAGTAATAGTGTGGAAAATAGTATCAAGAAAGTTGGAAGCTATAATAAAACTATTGTTAAAATATTGGACACTGAGATAGAAAAACATAAAAATTTTTTAAAGACTGAATTAAAGAAAAATTTTTACTGAGTCATCCTCATTCTATAAAGATTTTCAAAATCAATTTTTTCATTTATTTTTATATCTTTAAAACCTGAATTTTCAAATAAAGAAATAAATATATTTCTTAGTTCAGGATAAACCTCTGTAGGAACTTCAATTAGAATAATTTTCTCCATTTCTTCTTTTGCCAATTTCTTATTATTTAATTCTACTATTGAGGAAAAAATAATCATTGTTTCAATTTTTTCAAAATTATCTTTTATAGGAGAAAGACTTAAAGAAGTTTGCACTTCTATGATATTTTCTTTAACTTGATTGCTTTTAATATCTATATTGATCTTATAATTAGCTATATCTTTTGAAAGAAGAAAAAATGTCTTAGGGCTTGGAATATTAAATTTCAATTCTTTTATGTATTTTCCTATAATTTTATGTGTCATCTTTTTTTTTATCTATTATTTCAGCTTCTATTGTTTTATCTTTAGTTTTTGTACTAGGTTTAATTTCATTTTTAAAAAGTAGTTTAAATAAAATTAATCTAGTTAATGGAATTAGAAGTATGAATCCAAAAATATCTGTAAAGAAACCAGGCACTATTAGCAAAAGAGCTGCAGTTGCAATCGATGCACCCGATATCATTTCGTATAGAGGCATCTTATTTTGGTAAAGATTTATCAAACCAGATTTTAATGTCTGAATTCCCTGTAATTTTGCCAGATATACACCTATAATGGCTGTTATAAAAATTAAGGCAACAGTATTTAAGGCACCTATTTGCCCTCCAACTTTAATTATTAGAAAAATTTCTAAAGCTGGAAGACCAATAAATAAAAGAAAAAATGGGTTCATTTGTCTAATACAAAAATATATGATTAATGTATATTTATCAAATTATGAGTAACAACTTTGGATATATAGACATTATTTTACTTGGAATGATCGCAGGATTTATTATTTTGCGATTAAGAAGCATACTTGGTAGAAAAACTGGTCACGAATCAAAAGTTTATCCAGGTTTTGCCGAAAAAGAATTTAATATACCAAATAATGAAACACAGCCAGTAAAGCAAAATCTTGAGATCTTAGAGGGAAAAGATAAAAAAGAGTTTCTGAGAGGTGCAGAAATTGCATATGAAAGTATTCTAACTTCGTTTGCAGCGGGTGATTTGATAAAACTAAAAAGTCTATTATCTTCCAATATGTTTTCAAATTTTTCTGACGCAATTAAATCTAGAAACAAAGATAAAATAAAATCTGAATTTACATTTATAGGTGTAAAAGAGTCTTCAGTTGAAAAATACGAAAAAGTTAAAGATAATTTGTTTGCTACAGTAAAATTTGTTGCTGAAGTTATTTCTGTAAAGAAGGATAAAGATAACAAAATAATAGAGGGCAATCCTGATAAAATTAAATTCGTAACAGATAGTTGGAAATTTACTAAAAACATAAATCAAAAGGGCCCTAATTGGTATTTGTCTGAAATTATCAGCAAGTGATAAAGAAAAAAGATTTCAATCAAGAAGATAAAAAAACTTGGGAAGAATATATCAAAAACCCTTCTGATATTTACGATAAAGACCAAGATAATTATAACAGCATCCAGAGAAGAGAACGTTATAAATTTGATCTACATGGTTTTACTTTGGATGAAGCTAACAACAAAGTGAAAGAAATAATAGAACACTGCTTTGCAAATAAATTTAAAGAAATATTACTTATTACTGGTAAAGGCATACATTCAAGTAACGAGGAAGATACTTATGTTTCTAAAGATTTAGGAAAATTAAAATATTCTGTACCTGAATTTATAAAATCCAACTTAGATTTAAATAAACTTATTATTTCAATCAATGATGCAGGAAAAAAGGACGGTGGCGAGGGAGCGTTAATAATTAAGTTGAAAAATTTATAAAATGAATTTCGATAAATCAGTGTCTTTTACTAAGTTTCCTAAATTATTTTGAACGTATTTTTGATCTACTGTAATTGTTTCTCCAGCTCTATCGGTTGCATTAAAACTAATATCATCCAAAACCTTTTCTATAATAGTGTGAAGTCTTCTGGCACCTATATTTTCAACTGATGAATTCACCTCAGCTGAAATTTTAGCAAGCATATCAATACCGTCATCTGTAAATTCAAGATTTACGTTTTCGGTCTTCAGCAATTCTTTATATTGTTTTATTAAGCTGTTATCTGGTTCTTTAAGAATTCTCTTGAAATCTTCTTCTTTAAGCGCATCTAATTCAACTCTAATTGGTAATCTACCTTGTAACTCAGGTAACAAATCCGAAGGTTTAGCCAATTGAAAAGCCCCCGAAGCGATAAATAAAATATGATCCGTTTTAATCGGACCGTGTTTGGTACTTACAGTTGTACCTTCTATAAGAGGCAATAGGTCTCTTTGAACACCTTCTCTTGAAACATCGCCTCCGACTCTATCACTTCTTGCAGAAACTTTGTCGATTTCGTCTAGAAAAACTATTCCATTTTCTTCGGTTGCTTTTTTGGCTTCAGAAATAATTTTATCTTCCTCGATCATTTTGTCTGACTCCTGTGCAACTAAAATGTCGTGAGATTCTTTTACGGTCATTTTTTTCTTTTTACCCTTTTTTCCACCCATAGATTTTCCAAGAATGTCTCCAAGATTTACCATTCCAACATTTCCTCCAGGCATTCCAGGTATTTCGAAACTTTGAAGAGGATTAGAAGAATTTTGAACCTCTATTTCAATTTCATTGTTGTCTAAGTCGCCGGTTCTTAATCTTTTTCTGAAACTCTCTCTTGTTGCGACGCTGGCTTTATTACCAACAAGTGCATCTAACACTTTTTCCTCTGCTTTTAATTCTGCCTTAGCTTTAACTTCTTTTCTCTTTTTTTCTCTTTCCATAGCTATAGCTATTTCAATTAAATCTCTTATGATTTGTTCTACATCTCTACCAACATAACCGACTTCTGTAAATCTTGTGGCTTCAACTTTTATAAAAGGAGCTTCTGCTAATTTAGAAAGTCTTCTGGATATTTCTGTTTTACCAACCCCTGTTGGCCCAATCATTAAAATATTTTTTGGAAGGACTTCATCTCTCATTTCATCTGATAAAGCTTGTCTTCTCCATCTGTTTCTTAATGCAACAGCTACAGCCTTTTTTGCATCTTTTTGGCCAATTACGTATCTGTCTAACTCTGACACAATTTCTCTTGGAGATAGGGCGCTTACTTTAGAAGTTTCCTTTTTTTTTTTTACTACTTTTAAATTTGTAACTTTATTTGTTGGTGCCATGTTAAACTTTTTCCACTGTAACGTTGTTATTTGTAAAGACACATATGTCTGAGGCAACTTTAATAGATTTTCTAGCTATATCTTCCGCACTCATATCAGTTTCGGCTAATACTTTGGCAGCGGCTAAAGCATAGTTACCACCTGATCCAATCCCAATTATACCGTCTTCTGGTTCTAAAACGTCTCCTGTCCCAGAAATTATAAAACTATGTTTTTTATCTGCTACAGCCATTAAAGCTTCTAATCTTCTTAAAAATTTATCACTTCTCCAATCTTTAGCCAACTCTACGG
>MDSV01111858.1_pt1 | contig 11806 bp, 11 predicted proteins | sample 810851 | NCBI WGS metagenome assembly MDSV01 (sample SAMN05326640, study PRJNA326480) | marine metagenome | isolation source: seawater | place: Atlantic Ocean: North East | collected 2012 | reverse complement strand
TTTTTGAATTGCGTGGTTCTTCTCTGTACAGGACTTTCTACTGATGCTAAATCAGGAGTTTTTAATAATCTATCGCCAAGAGGACTGTCTCTAAAAGGTACTACTCTCAGTACATCCGATAGAGGTTCAATCATTTCTTTAACAACAACACATTCTGAAAACTTTTGAATTGATCCTGGTAGTGATTGATATAATTTAAAAATTATTGAATGTGGCCATTTTGTAACCGATGCTTTATCTTGTCTAAAATTTGTCGTTAGAAAATAATCGTTTCCAAATTTCAAATAAGTCCTTAGTTCTCTTGGATTGAATATGGTATATGAAACATCAAATCCAGTATAAGAACCTGCTTGAGCACCATCTTGATAAAATGCTAGTGCTGGATTATCATCCTCACCGACTTCAATTGCTCCATCTTCAAAAGTTTTATCTAATTCTACAATAGTACCATCAGCATTTACTGATTGTATTTGTGCAACAAATGGTTTTTTTACCTTTTCCTCAGTTGTTTGATTTACTAATTGAAATCTTACTTCTATATCATCCAACCAAACAATACCAGGCGTTGAACCAACATGCCCTTCAAATATTATCGCCCAATTAGGTATTGCTAACTTCCAAAGTGGATGTACAGGTATTATAGCTTCAAATTTTTCCCATTCATTAGGAATTGTATTTGATACAAATCTTGCGCCGCCACCCTCAGATGTTGGTCTGCTATAGCTATATTGTGGTGGAATTGGTCCTGTGTATTTCCAATAGTGGATAGTACTAACATCATCGGGTGCTGACCACACCCACTGTTCCTCAGGACTTATCGTACCGACTCTATCACTCGTTTCTCCGATTACTAATATTCCGCTACCGTCATCAATTAGTGGTACTACTGGAAGTGTTGCTCCATCAGGACCAACTAGCCAATTTGATGTACCAGGATTTCTAGTACCTAAAACAATATCACCCACCCCAATACCTGGTATATCTTGCTTCGTACCCATACCAACCATAAATTCGTCAAAAGCAGCAAAGTCCACGTGCTCACCATCTTCAGCTTTAAATATCCTGCCACCAACTATTGTCATATACTTACCCCAATCGGTATAGCTGGGTGTCAAGTCGCTTTCAAAAACAACATCTGGATTTATTGGCATAGAATCAAATCCATCCTCATTTATTAATCTTGGATAATCATGTTCTATAAACTGGTCAGCACCATCGTAATTATTATCTAATTCAAAGAAATCTCCATCCCTATCATCTACTCTATAATACTCATCATTCACATAGATGTAATACTTAAATTTTGTGGAACTTCTAGATATGGTAAGTTTTACTTGGTGTTCATTATTTCTTATGGCATTATCAAATGCTTCATCTTTATCAGCAAGATTATGAACTCCGCCCCATTGTATTGGTGGATAAGTAGTATTGTCGCTTTGATTAGCACCAAGATTATTACTATCGTTACGGAATGTATCAATTCTAAAACCTTTATTGTTACCAAATCCATCGTGATAAAGTACGATAAATGAACCAAAGTGTGTTCTATTTCTATTCTTTTGTCTTGCTGGTGCGATAGTCTGAACTTTACCAAATTCAAATATATCTTCATATAAACTTATAGTTTTACTAGTTCCGTCTTCTAATTCTCTCTGTACATATGTCGTTCTTACTTGTGGAAATAACTCATCCCAAGTACGAGCAATTACTGTGCTACTATTTGGTTGTTCTTCTTTAGCTATCCAAATAACATCTTGTTTACCAAGTAAAATGTAATCATTGATATCACCAAAAGTATCTCTGTATGCTCCATTCATTGTATAAGTTCCATTGGATGCCCAAGCATAATAAGATGATCCTACTGTACACCCATATTCAAATCCAGTAGAGCTTGGTAAATTTCTATTGAAAAGTGGTCTTCTTGTTTCTACTGGTTGATTTGCTGGAACATAAGGATGAGCATTTACAGCACTTGGAAAGTCGTCAGGACTTACTGTAGGATATGTACCCTCACCATTAGGACCTTGTCCAACTATAGGATCTGGTTCATTTGGTTGAGGATATCTTCTCCACATCTCACCATCCCACTGCCAATCACCACCCTCACTAAGTGTGCCTATAGCATCATTAAATCCTGAATAATTTTCGTTTAGGGATAATCTTATATGAAATGTATTTGGTGCTGTCATATCATCATCAAAAACTGGCACTTGATAATACGAAATTTTCCAAACACCAGTTCCATAATCTGGTGGTGGACCACTTCCAGCACCCACAGGCGGTGCATTGAATTGTAAACTTGTCTCACCTACATTCAAACCTGATGGATATTGTCCTGTACTCCACCCGTATCCATCAACCTGATTAAAAAAGTTAGTTCTTGGCATTCCAAAACCACTAAGAACATTACTAGGAACACTCTCAATTGCTTGTGCAGCTTCTATAGAAGATGGATTCCAATTAGGCGGTGGTGAATTTGGCATTTCCTCATTTAGTGGACTACCTTCAACAAAAAATCCTTCAGGTGGATTATCTGGTTCAGATTCGGATATGAGTTCACTAGCAAATTTAGATGTTATTCTTACTTGTTTATTGGGTACTGTAGACTTTATATAGCCAGATACTACAATATTATCATCGTGTGATATTCCTAAAGCTTCTAATGTTTGAGTCTTAAATGTGTGTCCAATCAACAAAGGTCTGTGTGGATTATCAAGAGGCCAGGCACTAAACTCTTCAGAAAAACTTTGATTTATATCTGGCATCTTAATACAGACACCACCATCACGACCCTCACCTTGTATCCAATGAGCCCAATATCCTAAGTGAACTGAATTGCCCCAAGTATCATGGTTTGTAAGCCAACTAAGCCATCCTGTACTCCAATTACCAGTAGGTCTTACCGCATTTGCGTGTAAGTTACTGTCCCAAGGAAATGAATCTCCATATTTTACAACCTCACCTAAGTCACTTGTAATTAAATTTTCTTGTTCACTTATAATATTATTTTCAGTTGTTGGAATAGTAGTTACAGTATCTACGTGATAAACATCATTTACATAAATTGTACCACCAACCATTCTAGGAGTAAAAACAAAGCCATCTGGTTGTGGTATTATTGTCATTACATTAGTGTTTGTAACAAAATTACCTTCATCATTTGCTGTACCGAAAAAGATTTGCGTTGCTGATTCATTAGTTCTTCTTATTGATTCTCCTAATCTAGCAAAATCTTCTAAGTAATTTTGGCCATTAATATCTTTAGCCTTTATTCTAACTTCTGTTCTTGACGGAGAAACAGCATCCACTTCAAGTCCCAAAGTTTGTAATTGCAGTTCAGGACCTCGTTCAGCACCAAGTGTATATTCAAATATCTTACCACCATCGGTTACTTCTATAGCATCTAAATTTTCATAGATATCAAACTTACCCATTGGATTTGGTACAGTTCTTACCAATGCATCAGTATCACTTCCAGCTAACTTTCTAAGAAATCTATAAGAAACTCTATAACTTCCACTTTTCAATCCAGCAGCATTTAGTTCTTCTACTGGTTTTATTAACATTTTACCATCAACATCAAACTCAATTTCATTGAAAAGCTTTTTTGTGGTATCTATTACCCCACCAGAAGTGGTTAGAAGAGTTGCTTCAATATAATCTCTATTAGGATTTGTTCCGAAGATACCATTTTCATATGGTTTATTACCTATGAGAATATCATTACCAGCCCTTAGTCTAATTCTATCTGCTGTACTTAAATTACTAGCCATTATAGTTCCGTTATATTTCTATCTAATACTTCATCTAAAATATCGTCATTGATTCTGTATTGTTCAACTTCTAAAGTTTTTGGTATCACAGTAGTTTCATCATCATAAAGTTCACCACCATATGGATTTTCAAATAATAACATCATACCATTTTCATCCCTAACAACCAGACTGCCATCATTAGCTGAAAATTCTGGACTATTGTAAAATGTAGTTTTATAATAATCCTTTTGTATCAGATATGCTTGTTCATCAGCATCTTTGAGATTTTGATAATACTCATTTTGCTGAAGTTCTTCTTTTGTATATGGCATTTTTACCTCACAACTTTGAATGTGAAATCTTCATCATAGTAGTTTACCATTTCATCCACACTATTACTTCCACTAACTACTTTGAATTCAAACTTATAATATCTTTCTGCTTGTAGCCCGTTCATCCATAAGTTAAAATAATTTCCATCAGAATCACAGCTGATTAGTGAACCTGTACTGAATGGTATTATCACATCTTCTGTATTAGCATCAACAACAGAATAGTAAGCACCATCTTGTACAAGCTTACTTCCACTTGGTAGATATTTAGCAGTCAAATATTCTGATGATGTGTTATTATATGATTTTGTTGGGTATCTACCTCTACCAACTAATCTAAATTTAGCTTTAGATTTTTCTTTATAATCAGGCCTCAAATTTTTCATATAGATTTGTAAATCTTCTAATTCGGATTTTGGTAATGGTGATAATGAACCAGTATTCCATTTAGCATCATACCACTCAACTTCTAATTTTGGTGGATAAATAGTATTTGTTTGTCTTGAAAAGAATGACAAGTTACCAAGTCTTTTTGTACTACCCTCATCTGTATTGGTATCGCCATTTCCAAAGCTACCACTTCTCTTTACCATAAATCCTTCATTAGTGTATGTACCATTCAACCAAGAATTTACAATCGGAGTTACATCCATTCTTATATCTCTTGTCTCATATTCTAAAGATTGAGAAGCATAAACACTTGTAAACCAAGTACCACCAGAACCAGTCAAAGGCCCATACCATTGAGTTTTGTCTGTGGCATTGTCCTTATAATTCCAACTAGCACCATCAGTTGTAGGTGGACTGTCTGCTTTAAATCCCTCACCCTCAGCCCAACTTTGACTTACTGGATAAGCCCATAATGATTGGCTAACAGATAGTTCTGCTGGATTGGCATCAAATAAATTTAGATAATATTTGGCATCTGTTGCTATTGTTCCTCTCACAATAGATTGTGAAATTTCAGCTAAATCAAATTTTATTACAATTCTAGATACTTTAGGATTTGTTCCAGCAGAAGTTAAATCTTTTCTTACTTCTAATATTTCATCAAGACCAGTATTATTACTACCACTTTCTTGATATAGTGTTGTATCTTTATCTGGAAAAATAAAATAGTGCATTAGTTATCTCCTGATGAGGACCCAACTACTCTTCCCTCAATGTCCGTTGCTGGATATTTTAGTTCAAAACAACTCGGGTCCATAGATGGATATAATACACCATCTTTAGTAGCTGAAGTTATATCATACATATTTCCTGAATAACCATTTGATGCTAAAAATTTATTCGTAATAACTATTGGTAATCCGTTAGGATTATTTTCTTCTGGTGGAATTACAGCAGAAACACCATCTGTAAGTGATATCTTATAAGCTAAATCAGCTAAAACAATCGGTTGTCCAATTTGCCACTTATCGATACCAAAAAATTCTCTAACAACTTGAATTGCTCTCAATAAAACTTCTTCTCCATTATATCCTGTCTTTGTTATTATATTGAATTTTACAGCGATGTTGATTATAAAAGCATCTTTTATATTTACAGCATCCGTTACCATTCTAAATTGAGTTAGGTAAGTTTGGATATTTTCTTTAACTGCTGTATTCAATTGAGTCAATTTTTTTATTGAATCATATCCTAAGACATAAAGATTTAATGCTAATGGGTTTATGATTCTATTATCAGAATTAGCACCTGTATCTGTAACATCCAACTGGCTATCTTGTACAATATATGCTTTTGCTATGTTACCATACTTTGGTGGTATAGCATATACTCTAGTTATATAATCTTCCTTTGTTACAGCCCTTGCTTGTGCTTGAAAATAAGCTAAAGCATTATTTTTAACTTCTGTTATACTTTCTGCTGACCTACCACCAGTAGCTGGTTGTGGATTAGTTACACCCACAGAGTTTCTTGTCTGTGATAATAAAGTTGTTGTAAGACCATTAGCATCAATTTCTATATCAGCTTTTTGTACGCTTGTTATTGTACTAGCACCGACATTGTGGTTTATACCACCACCATATCTATACTTTATTGTCAAAGTTGTATTTGATGGTGCTTGACCATAAGCTTTTGTTTGTAAAAAGTTAGATGGGTCGAAAGCTTCTCCTAATTTAGATGGTGAGCCTGGCAGCGAAGAACCAACTGAATCAGGATTAGGTATAATCTCTTCATCAGGAGAATCTGATATACCTGCACCAAATCTCATTTCTGTTCTACCATCCTCTGTTAGAAATGTAGTAAATCTTCTTGATGTTTTTAGTAATTTTAGTAAGTATGGTGCTTGGTCAGATTGTGACGCTAAATCAGGATCTGTCTTTGAAGTATTTTCCATATCTGTAAATACAGTATCTTGTGCTAGATAAGGAACTTCATACCAACTGTTACCATCACTATCTAAACAAGAAATTACTTCAGTAACATCAGAATTTGCTAAAGCAATTCTTTTATATTTCTCAGCAGCATTTACAGTAATAAATTCTGTGGCAACACCACCACTTTGAGCCCTAACACTTTTTCTCAAAAGATAAGATACTGGAACATTATTATTACTTTCAAAAATAGTTACACTCATTGGGTCGTATGAAGATGAAAATTTGAAATTACAATCTTCGGTAGAGGTAAAGGATATACCACTATCAGCTTGTACTTGTAAACCACCTTTTATATTCAAAGCATACGATAAATCAGGAGCTGTAGTGTAACTAGCACCTGTTCCACTTGACTTTGCTGGTACAGTTTGAAATATATCTAAAATTGCTGTAGCAGGGGTTGCTTGTCTTGGTGTGTATCCTAATGCCTGAGCCATATTATATACAGTCTTTTTCTCTTCAGCATATGCTAATAAACTTTCTTTGAACTGATTGTCTACATAATAAGAAAGCACATCTCCAACATAACTAGCCATTTCAATAAACATCATACCTGGTGAAGCCTCATTGAAGTCATTATAGTTGTTTGGAAAGTAAACTTTAGCAAATTCTATTAGATTTGATTTCAATGAAGAAAAATCTTTATTTAGATACTTTACTTCTTTTACTGAATTATTTTTTGGTGCTGTATATGGCATTTACTCTCTCCAGTTATCCGCCTAATTGTCTACTAAAAGGCTGTCCCACTTCACCTGTTTCAAGGTCTGTAAGCGAACCTAAATCTAATGTTATATCCTCCAGTGTAGTAGTATCTGTATTTATCGAAAATTGTACTTTAGGTGATAATGTATTTTCAGAATCTTCAAAGGTTATTTTACGAACATCTACGTGAGGTAAAAACTCTTCAATGGATGCTCTTATTTTTTCTTCTATTTGATTTTGAGTATCATCGTTTATCGGTTCAAAAACAACACTCAATAAATCAGAGCCAAATGTTGGATTTCCCAATCTTTCCCCTTTTCTTGTAAGTAATAAATTTCTAATATTAGATTTAGTTTGCTCTAATAAAGTTTGTGTTTGTTTGAACACGCCATTTTGATGTACACCTAATGGAAGTTGTAATCCAATTAGTACATTAGGATCTAAATCATTTTGTATTGAACTCATTACTTATTATCTCTTTTGTCCATAGCTTTTACTACACCACTGTAATCTTTAGTTAGTGCTTTCATTACATCTTCAGGAACACTATCTGGATCTACACCAACTGCTTGAGCAGTTGAAATTCCGATAGCTTGTCTCTTCATTTCAGGATTACCAAATTTTCCACCGTACCCCATAGCCTGTGCCATTTTTGTACTATCAAAAGTTCCACCTCCCATTGTTGGGTACTCTTCCATTCCATCTTTTTGTGCTGTTTCATTGAGTACTTTATTCAATATTGGATCTTTTACATAACTTACTTCATCTTTAGGTTTTGAAGTTTCTGTGGGTCTGATTAGTCCCTCAGTAATAAATATCTTCTTTACCTCTTTTTGTACTTCACGTTTGATTAATTCTTTCAAAGTGTGTACTAATTTACTATTTTTTGGCATTTGAAACTCCTATTATTATATAAATATAAATCTAAAATAAAATTGATTATTCTGAGCCCTCTACTTTTTGCTCTACTTCATCGCCACCGATTTCTTTTGCTAATCGTAGCTTTTCATCTTCAATAGCTTTTTCTCTTGCTTTTGCTTCATCAATTCTTTTTTGAATTCTATTTCCTAGTTTAGCTCTTCTTTTTATTCTAGCTTCTTTTCTCTGTCTTATTCTAACTTCCATTTGTTCAACTTTTGTATTGAAGCTACCCTTTACAGTTACACCTGAACTATTAGTTCCACCTGAAAAATTTATAAATTCATCTCTTGCTGGTGTTACCACAGACACTACATCGAATAAAGCATTTATTTCTGACCTTAATAAGTCAAGTAGTAGTTTTGTGGCATATTGTATAGCAGCTGCTACTGGGTTTAGTGACATAGCTAGTGTATTTGCTTTATCAGCAGTCTCACCTGTCTTTCTAGCTACTGTTGCTGTCTTTATTAATTTTTTACAATTATCAACTGTAGGTTTTACTTTGTCTTCCCAAAACTCTTTTATTTCTTGTATAGCATCTTGAATATCTTTTATTTTCATATAATATTCATTGTATAACTTTTCGTTCTCTTCAATCTTTCTTATATATTCATCTGTCAATTCATTTAGACGAGCAACCTCTTCTGCGCTCTCTCTTCTTATAGCGTCTGCCAACACTGTTGCTAAATATGGTTTCTTGTGCCAATCTGCGTGTGGCATACTAATCTCCTATTATTGTATAAACACCTTTTTACTAAACATAGCGTCATTCTCTATAAATGATGTATTTGCTTTTTCAGCAAATCCTCTAAATGCTTGAGCTGCTGCTTTTATCTGTGCAGAACCATCGCCTTCAAATGTATCTAGTTTATCACAAAAATTTTGTATTCCAGATAACAAACTAATCATAAAATTTTTCAACTCACTACCTTTTACTGCTGCACTAGTAGCATCTGTTTTTCCTATGGATATTTGCCCATTACCTATTGTAGCTATATTTATTTCATTCATAGAGGTAAGATTGATTGTATCGCCTGATGACAAAAAGATACTGTTCCCATCCCCACCAGCAGAATTAATCATTATACTATCCGATGATATCGAAATCATATCCCCACCAGTTTCAAAAAACTCTTCTTGGTCTGATTCTAAAGCTGATGGTTCAAGTTCTATTGCATCGGCATTTGAAGTCATCTCAATAACAGAACCACAACTATTTGCGTTATGAAAATGTGGAAAATTTTTGTCGAAATTTTTATGTCCAACTTGTAAAGCATCTCTGTCTTGGTTATTGCCAATTACAATTTTTGGATAAGACCTATAACCTTCCATAGTAGCTTCAGAAGTAAACATCATATAATTACCAAACCTACCTTGAATAGTTGTATCTCCATGATTTGGAACTACTGGTCTAGCCATATATGTGGTTTGTTCAAATACTAATTTTTCACCAAGAACTTTATTGCTTCTGTTGTGATTTACCTTACCCATTCTATTTAATGGAAAGTCATAAAATACTTGTCCATCATGCTCTACCAATACCACTTCTTCATCTATTAGTGGCATACAATTGAAATGAGAACACAGAGGACCAACATTGATTATAGTTTTGTTATTGTGATTTAGCTTTACATCTATATTACCAAGCATCTCCCAAGCATAAGATACAACATCATCTTTTCTTGTTTTACTTGGTAAGTCTGCTTGGTCTGAATAAATTTTTACTACCCTACCACTTACAAATTGTCTATGTTCAACTTCCGTCTGCATAGACCTAAACAATTCAATTGCTTGATTGTGGGATAACATCCCAGCTTTCTTTTCTTGTGGTCCTGAATTCGAGCTTCTAACTTCAGCTATCGAAGACATTCTTACCCTCCAAACTATCACTGTGTTTCTGTACATCACTAGCAACTTCTTCTACAGCATTTAGTAGTTGCTCCTTTTCAGCCTCAGATAGTCCAAATTCATCATCTGAACCACCCTTAGCTTCAGATGCCATAATTCTTTGAACTATAGCAGCCATCTTTACTAATTGATCATCATTTTTTACATTGATTTCTAAATACTCTTTCAACATAGGAATAATCTGTACAGCAGTATCACCATCTTTTATAAAGCTAGTAACCTCTTTCATAAGAACTTCTAATTGTGTTTTATTTCTTTCTGTATTCTTGTAAATATCTTTGAATAAGCCAGATAAAGACTTACCCTCAAATATTTCGTAATCGTTAGCCATAATTTAACTCCATCGATATAAATGTAATATATTGGTTATATATAAATATTCAACTACAACACTTTTTAATAAATATATATAATAGTTATTATAGGGTTGAAAAACTCTGTTTTTTTTAACTATTAGGAGAGATAAACATGAAGGAAATAATAACAATGGTAAAAGGATATATCGATGATTTAGTTCATTTGATGATGTCCTTTTTAGCTGTAGGCGCTGTATCCGAAGTAATATTCGGTACTGGCGTATTCGGTGTCAATGTTATTGGAAACCTGACATCAATTATTGGTAAATTCGGTGAGTCTGGATTTGCTGGACTTGTTGCTTTATTGGTGTTGGTGGGTTTATTCCGTAAATAGGTTAGTAAAAAAGCAGGGGGAGCATACCACTCCCCCTCTTTTATTTACGCACTAATTGGATCTTGTTGTCTTACTAAAGAGCCTGTATAAGAAATATCAACTGTACCATACTTATCAAATTCATATAATAGTCTTTCATTGAACTTTTTCATTACATTGATAATACGAGTAATGTGTTGTGTATTAGAACCAGTCATTTCACGAATAAGAATGTATAAAGCTTTCTTATTGAAATTTTCTATATTTTCTTTTATACGAAATATATGTAATACAGAGTCAGCAACTCTAATATCTTTTTGTCGTTTGAATACATTGGTTAGATTAGTATCCCAAAATCTCTGTAACTCATCTACAAATAACATAGCATTTTCACTTGCTTGTTGAGATGATTTTTCACTTAGAGTATTTCTTTTATAGTCTAAGACATCCATCTGAGAATGTATTTTACCCATTTTATAATTTTTATTATTATTTAGGATAAGATAGTTTTTTGCCACAATACTAAAATAAGAAAAAGCCCTACCTTTACCCTCTTTGAATTTATGCATATTCATAACTAAGAAAGAGACAACTTCGTGTTTGACTTCTTCGGAAGATACATCGAAATAATAAAACTTAAATGTATGGATAATATTTTCAACTAACTTTTCAAAGGCCTTTCTGATATGTTCATTGTATATCTTATTCCTCAATACAGGTTTTTCAGTTGCAGCATTATATCTAATGATTGCTTTTTCAGTATCCATTGTGAAGTAATATCTACTACTTCCTTTCTTTGCTTTTCTAGCCACTAATTGACTCCTCTTCTATTTCTAATTTATTTATCGTTTCTTGAATTTCTTTGAATATAATTCCCACTTCATCATCCTCTTCAAAATAGTCTTTATAATCAAGTTCTTTTATTGTCTTATTTACATTTACCATTTGTGTAGTATACTCATCTATCCAATCTTCCATAACTTCCATTTTTCTCATAATGTTCCATATTACATAACAGGAAGCTACACACAAAACTGCCAATAAAACAAGGATTATTTCTAGAATCATTCCTTTTCTCCAAATAATTCTTCAAACAAATCTTGTGATTTATTTTTTAGTCTATCACTATCATCACTTTTCG